>ERZ1023461.38-NODE-38-length-56893-cov-39.892906_pt1 | contig 56893 bp, 49 predicted proteins | sample MGYA00380528_ERZ1023461 | MGnify/ENA primary metagenome ERZ1023461 (study PRJEB33173, sample SAMEA4830392) | metagenome | study: EMG produced TPA metagenomics assembly of the PRJEB25223 data set... | reverse complement strand
TGTTTATTAATCACAAAGCAGAAGTTATAAGCCAATATTTTACGCATAAATCTGTAAGACAAATGCCATAAATCTCTGGCTCTAAGCTTTTGCATATTAAACCGCCCAGACAACTGACCAATCACCGTTTCAATATCGCCATGAGCATTTTTAAGACGATTGATGACACTGATTGGTCGATTCTCTGGCATATTTTTTCTAAGCGGTATTTGCAAATCAATACATCGCTTAAAGCAATACTCGGATAAATCAGAGCTAATAAGCCTTTGATATTATCAAGCATGGTTGTATCAGCGTTTTTACCTGTAACAAATTTTAGAGTTTAAGTTCATGCCTTCTTTGTTTTAATCCCTCTTAAAGGTGTTGAGAGTGGGGTAACTTGTATTTAAAGTTATTAAAGTAACTTGCATCAAATCAAGTAAGCCATATCAAGTAAATCAAACAAAGTAGGCCATAAATGAGTTGTCATTAAAATGGTGGTTATTTAATGTTTAAAAACAAGCCCTAGGGTCATATTTTTTGCCCTATTCTAACCCTAAGGCTCATTGTATCTGCGACTCATCTCATCTGTGATTTATTCTGCCTGCCATTTATTCCGCTTGCTTAAGTGTTTCTGAGTTCTTGAGCATTTTTTCGATGGGACGAGACAAGATTAACAGCATCACCGCACTCACCACCAAAAATATCGCCATGGTGGCAAATAAGTTGGGTAAGTCATTAATGGTATCAGCGGTTACATAGCCACCAAAAAACGCCGCCACCAGATTACCCACCGCAATCGACGCAAAAAACAAGCCCATGATTTGCCCCTGCATTCGCTCAGGAGCAAGCTTGGTCATTGACGATAAGCCAACAGGGCTAAGTGCCAATTCACCCAGTGTCAATAGAAGCAAACTGCCCACCAGCCACATGGGCGATACCAATGTACCGGGTTGGTTCACCACATGGTTGGCCGCCACAATCATCAAGCCAAACCCTGCTGCTGCCAATAACATGCCCAAAGCAAATTTTGTCATACTGCTTGGTTCAAGCCCTTTATTTGCCAATTTGACCCAAATCACACTGACAATGGGGGCAAATAATAAGATAAAAAATGGATTTAAAGATTGAAACCAGAGGCTTGGAATGTTAAAGCCCATCACATTCAAATCGGTATAACGGTCGGCAAATAAGTTAAAAGAAGTGGGCTGCTGCTCAAAACTTGACCAAAATAAGGTAGAACCAATGATGAGTAAAAAACAAATCAACAAACGAACTTTTTCATTTTTGTTTAAACTTGGGCTAATAAAGCGATACAAAAAATACAAAACAATCGTTCCTGCAATCAGATAAGTCATGTATTCAGCAACCACTTGTGGATTAAATGGCATGATGCCCATCATAATTAACCCAACCACCACGGCAAGCGCCGCCACCACCGCAAACACCCACCGCCCCACATTGGCAACCTGACCACTGGGGTACTCCCACACAGGGGTGATGTTATTTTCTTGGGCGTATTTTTTTAGGCTGGCACGTGCATAAAAGCGGTACAACAATAAAGCCACCAACATGCCAAAACCACCGACCCCAAAGCCGACATGCCACATGCCTTGTTCTTTAAAAATCCCCACAATTAAAGACGCAAACAACGCCCCAATATTAATGCCCATATAAAATAGCGTAAACCCAGCATCACGACGGCCATCACCGTCAGGATATAATGCCCCCACCATCACCGAAATACAGGTTTTAAACAACCCTGAACCGATGACAATGAACATCAACCCCAAAAAAAACACCGACGCACCCACCATGGCAGATAACGCAATGCACAAATGACCCAAGGCAATGATTAAACTGCCCCACCACAATGCCCGTTCTTGCCCAAGCCAGTTATCCGCAAGCCAACCACCTGGCACTGCCATTAAATACATTGCCCCAGCAAAAATACCATAAATGGCAGATGCAGTAACATCATCAAAGCCAAACCCGCCACTTTGAATGGTTGCCACCATAAACAGCACCAACAAAGGACGAATGCTATAATAAGAAAAACGCTCCCACATCTCAGTAAAAAATAGCGGTTGCAAGGGTTTTGGGTGCCCCATAAAACCACTGTCTTTATGGGGCTTTATTGGCGTATCGCCTTCCAAGTGGTTGATATTTTGCGTCATACTGTGTATGTCCTTATTTAAATTGAATTTATCCAAAAAAAAGTATTGTTTCACCAAAAAGGCGATTTGTAAATTATTTTTTACACCCCCACTCTCAACTTGAAATAAGCAACTCAAACTAAAGCGGGGGATTACCTAGCTGTTTATTAATCACAAAGCAGAAGTTATAAGCCAATATTTTACGCATAATTAAAAAATGTGTGCATATATTGCAATGCTCGGCAAACATGCACACATTTTAGTTTGCAATCTCCATTATGGCATTTGCTGATTAAAAGACAATATGAGTAAAGTTTAACCCAATTTCTCCTCAATCCAATCTGTCAAGCCATTCATCAGCTTTGGCAGGTTCGCCACGTCGGTTGCACCCCCTTGGGCAAAGTCTGGTTTGCCGCCACCTTTGCCGCCTAAGTTTTCGCTTAGGTGCTTGATGATGTCGCCTGCCTTGATTTTGCCTGTTAAGTGTTTGCCCACGCTTGCGGTCATGGCGATTTTGTCTTCACCGTCTGCTGTATAAACGCTTGCCAGTATCACAATGCCATCAGCCAGTTTTGATTTCATGTCATCTGATAAGGTGCGTAATGTTTTATTATCCATGCCGTTGACCGTGGCAATCAGCACTTTTTGACCATGAATGTCTTTTAGGTTGTCCGTCAATGAATTGGCGTGCAGGCTGGCAAGTTTTTGGTTTAGCCGTTCAATTTGTTTTTCCAGATGACGGTTTTTATCGCTCAACTGTGCCACACGCTGGGCGATTTCATGGCGTTTGGCTTTAAACTGATTGGCAAGTTGGTTTAATTGCTTATCGCCTTGTTGCACATAGTGAACCGCTCCCATGCCAGTAACGGCTTCTATACGGCGAACACCTGCTGAAATGCCTTGTTCGCTTATGATTTTAAACAGCCCAATATCTCCTGTACGAGTCACATGCAGACCGCCACACAGTTCAATGGAAAATGGTTTGCCATCTTTATCGGTTGTACCCATGGACAGCACACGCACCGTATCGCCGTATTTTTCGCCAAAGAGCATCATCGCCCCTTTGTTTTTGGCACTGTCAATGTCCAAAATCTCAACATGGGCAGGGGTGTTGGCCAATATTTGTTGGTTTACCATGGTTTCAATTTGGTTGATGTTTTGTTCGGTCAATGGTTTGTCATATGAAAAATCAAAACGAAGCAAATCGCTGCTCACCATTGAGCCTTTTTGGCTAACCCCATCGCCCAATATGGTGCGTAAAGCGGCGTGTAGCAAATGAGTGGCGGAATGGTTTTTGGCACTGGACGCACGCACCTGACTTGCCACCTGAGCGGTCGCTGACTGGTTGCGGTTAATATGCCCCATTTTTACCACCCCATGATGAATGATGGCTTGTCCTGATTTTTGGGTGTCTAACACATCAAATACGCCAGATTCGGTGCTGATTTCGCCAAGCTCACCCACCTGTCCGCCACTTTCGGCATAAAATGGGGTTTTATCAAGGATTAACACACCCTCATCACCTTCTACCAGCGTATCAACCGCCTTGCCATCTTGATAAAGATGAATCACGGTACTGTCATTATCAAGCCGTTCATAGCCCAAAAATTCGGTAGCACTGTCTACTTGAATGAGAGCGTGATAATCCATGGCAAATTTGCCTGCTTCACGTGCCCTTGTGCGTTGCTCTGCCATGCTCATCTCAAAGCCTGCCTCATCAATGGTGATGCCTTTTTCACGCACAATGTCCGCTGTCAAATCCGCAGGAAAGCCATAGGTGTCATATAATTTAAACACCGTTTCACCTGCTAAGACATCGCCTTGTTGCAAGCTGTCTAATTCTTGCGACAGCAGTTTTAGCCCTTGCGATAATGTTTTGGCAAATTGTTCTTCTTCTTTTAAAATCGCTTGTTCAATTTTGTGCTGTTCATGACGCAGTTGGGGGTAGGCATCGCCCATGATGTCAGCAAGTGGGTGAACCAGCTGATAAAAGAACGCATCGGTTGCCCCAAGTTTGTTGCCATGACGCACCGCACGGCGAATGATGCGACGCAACACATAGCCACGCCCTTCGTTGCTTGGGATAACCCCATCAGCAATCAAAAACGCCACCGAACGAATGTGGTCAGCAAGCACCTTTAAAGATGGCTCATTTTGAATGTCGGTGTCGTTTGGCAAGCCAATGATGTTGACCGCCTTTGTCATCAGCTTGGTAAAAATATCAGTCTCATAATTGCCATGCACCCCTTGCATGATGGCACTGATGCGTTCAAGCCCCATGCCTGTATCAACCGATGGCTTGGGCAGGGGCTGCATCGTGCCATCTTTTTGGCGGTTAAACTGCATAAAGACGCAGTTCCAAATCTCAATATAGCGGTCGCCATCTTCGTCAGGCGTACCGGGCAGACCACCCCAAATATGCTCACCATGGTCATAAAAAATCTCTGTGCAAGGACCACAAGGGCCTGTATCCCCCATCATCCAAAAGTTATCGGACTGGTACGCCCCGCCTTTATTATCGCCAATGGCAATGATACGCTCTTGGGGCAGACCGATGTCTTTGTGCCAAATGTCAAAGGCTTCATCATCGGTGTGATAAACAGTCACATAAAGACGGTCTTTTGGCAGGGCAAGCCATTTGTCATCGGTTAAAAATTCCCACGCAAAGGTAATGGCGTCCTTTTTAAAATAATCACCAAAACTAAAATTGCCCAGCATCTCAAAAAAAGTATGATGGCGAGCGGTGTAGCCCACATTATCAAGGTCGTTATGCTTACCGCCAGCACGCACGCACTTTTGTGATGATACAGCACGCACATAGTCGCGCTTTTCTAACCCCAAAAAAGTGTCTTTAAACTGATTCATGCCTGCATTGGTGAATAAAAGCGTGGGGTCATTGTGTGGAATGAGACTTGATGAGGGGACATGGGTATGCTGTTTTGAGACAAAAAAGTCAATAAAGGCTTGGCGTACTTCATTTGATTGCATGGTTTTCATATAAAATCCTTGGCTAAAGGCAGCGGATATTTTGTATTTATGGGTTAAATTGATGGGACAATTAAGCTAGCTTAGATAAAAAATGCTTATAAAAACGCTTGTCACAGTTGCCACAAACGATTAATTTTAGCATAAATGATGATAAATGTAAGTGATTTATGCAGGCTTGGTGCAATTTTTGTACATAAAACATAGCATCACAAAAATTTTATAGAAATTTTTGAAAAATCGCTTAACATTTGTGCAAAAAAAGTGTATAAATAGGGTATTCCACAAAAACTATGGGGTTTTATATGAATATACCATTATTTAGTGCGATTTTTTCAATTGCGTTTACAGTGATTATTGGCGTGTTGATGATTGTTGCTTTTGTCACTGGGTTTGATAAAGGTATGCATATCATTGGCGCTGTGATTATTGGTGCAGTCATCAGTTTGCCTGTAGCACTCTTTGTTACCAAAAGACTCGCTCAGCTGACAAGTGGTCCAAATAAAGCACCAAAAGCGTAATTAATTTTAAAAAATATCCGCTTACCAATCTTATCAAAAGCCAGCCAAAAAAATCACCGCAAGTTCACTAAGCGGTGATTTTTTATACAATGTATTATTATAAATTATTTAAGATAATCTTTAATATTTTTTGCTTGAATGTCAGCATTGCCAATATAGGTGGTGGGGGTCAAGTCTGCCAAGCGTTTTTTCTCACTTGCTGGCACGGCATTTAGCTCATCACCATGAATAAAATCCAGCATCATCTCACGGGTCATGGCTTGTCCACGGGTTAGGGCTTTTAATTTTTCATACGGTTTTTCTATATTATAGCGACGCATGACGGTTTGAATGGGTTCAGCAAGCACTTCTTGCGCATTGTGCAAATCTTCATTAAGACGATTGGCGTTTATCTCCAACTTGCCAATGCCTTTTAAGCAGGCGTCAAAGGCAATCAAACTTTGGGCAAAACCCACGCCCATGTTGCGAAGGACGGTTGAGTCGGTTAAATCTCGTTGCCAGCGTGAAATGGGCAATTTTTCGCCCAAATGAGCCAAGACTGCATTTGCCAGACCAAGGTTGCCTTCAGAGTTTTCAAAATCAATCGGATTGACCTTGTGGGGCATGGTTGATGAGCCAACCTCGCCATCTTTAAGTTTTTGTTTAAAGTAACCAAGCGAAATATAGCCCCACACATCACGGTTAAAATCGATTAAAATCGTGTTAAATCGACGCAGGGCATCAAATAACTCCGCCATATAATCATGTGGTTCAATTTGGGTGGTGTATGGATTGAATGTCAAACCAAGACTGGTAACGAATTTTTGGGCATGGTCTGCCCAGTCAATGTTGGGATAAGCAGATAAATGGGCGTTATAATTACCAACCGCACCGTTTATTTTTCCTAATAATTCCACATGATTAAATTGGGTTAATTGGCGGTGTAGGCGATAGGCAACATTTGCCATTTCTTTGCCCAATGTGGTGGGGCTGGCGGTTTGACCGTGTGTGCGTGAGAGCATGGGTTGGTCGGCATGCGTTTGGGCAAGCGTGGCGATGGCGTCAATGAGTTGTTGCATGCTGCTTGCCAGCACATCACGACTTGCCTTTAGCATTAAGGCATGTGATAAGTTGTTGATGTCTTCGCTGGTGCAGGCAAAATGGATAAACTCGCCCCCGTTTTTAAGCTCGTCAATATCAGCGATTTGCTCTTTTAAAAAGTACTCCACCGCCTTGACATCATGGTTGGTGGTGCGTTCAATCTCTTTGATACGCAGGGCGTTTTGTTCGCTAAAATTTTGCACAATTTCATCAAGGCGTTGGTTGGTTTTGGCAGAAAATGGCTGAATTTCTATCATTTGTGGGTGATTGGCAAGGGCTTGCAACCAACGGATTTCAACGGTAACCCGAGCGTGGATAAGTCCAAATTCTGACAGATACGGACGCAAAGCATCGCATTTAGAAGCATAGCGACCATCAAGTGGGGATAGGGCAGTAAGGGCGGATAACGGCATAGTCTTAAGTTTCCTAAGCTTATTTTTGGGTTGTTCAATATTATTAAATATGTACTGTTTGGCTTTATATCATAGTAAAGTATTGATGACTTATCATGATTTATCTAGGTCATCTTTTACCAACTGAGTCATGTCTTGCTTGATTTCTTGGTCATTAATCACCGAATTTTCAATCAGTTGATTTAACTGTTTTTCATCGGTTTTATTAAAACTTTGTGAATCGTCTAATTTTTTTTGCATCAAAGCATAGATATGGCGGCGATTGATACGCTCGGTTTTAATCTTTTGATGGTTTTTTATCCATGCCAACGACAATACGACAAGAAGCAACATACCAATGTAGCCAATGATGGGGAACATGATTGAGACCAGTTTTTTAAACCCTGCAAAGCTTAAGATAAAGCCGACCAAAACCAAGCCAATCAATATCCATTTAAAGCGTTGGTTATCATCGCCTGAAAAACGCTTGGCCAGCGAGTAATATAAACTGATGGCGGTATTAAAAATCATGGCAAAAATGATAAAACTCATCAAAGTGCCAAGCCATGGATGAACATTTGCCACCAATAATTGCATTGGTAAGTCAGCATCTAAAATCAAATCAATGTTGGCAAAGATGGTAAAAGCGGTGCAAGCACTGATTAAGCCGATGAGCGCACCCCCCAAAAACCCCCCACGAGCAGCTTCGCCGACATACATGGTTTTACCACCAAGCACAAATGCCATGGAAGCACCTGTCATAATACACAAAGCGTAATAGTTGATTAAAGACAGCCAAGCATTAGGAAAAATTTTAGGCTCTGATGACGCAATGCGGTCAAGATAATCCCAATCGTAGCTTTTGCCAACAAAGGTGTAGAGTGTCAAAGCAAAGATGATAAATACCACAATGGGTGTAAAGATACCAATCGCAGCGGTAACCTTCTCAAAGTTTAGCATGCTAATGCCAATCACCAATAATGAACAAAGGGCTGCCCCAAGCCATGTGGGCGCCCCAAATTCTTGATTTAAATTAGCACCAGCACCAGCAATCATGACAAAACCTAAGGTAAAACCACTGATAATCAATGACCAATCAAGTAATTTTGTCACCCAAGGACCTGCAATGTTATCAAGGACTTGGCTGTGTTCATTGGCACGATAAAACGAACCCAATGCCAAAATAATGCCCCCAAAAATGGCGTGCAAAATCCCTAAAATCACAACGCCAATCATGCCCATTTTGCCAAAGCTTGCAAAATATTGAAAAATCTCTTGACCAGAAGATAAGCCAGCGCCTGTGATGACGCCCACATAGGCCAAAGCAATGATGATGATTTTTTGATGGTTAAATGAATATTTTGGTGGGTTTTGATGAAGCATTGGTATGATGAATTTTGATAAATGGCTAATGATTTTAACAAAAAATAACAATAAAATCAATAAATCTTTGCATTTGTCCCATCAATCACCCCACCCCCTAAGCAAATGCCGCCATCATAAAACACAACCGATTGCCCTTGTGTTACCGCACGCTGAGCCTCATCAAACACCACTTTGACTTTATCGCCTGTCTCATCAAGGGCAAATACCGTACAATCTTGGTCAGGCTGGCGATAGCGGGTTTTGGCGGTGCATCTAAAACCTTGCTTGCCAAAAATCTGAGCAGGTGGAGCAATTCCCCAATCCAGTTTATAAGCGGTGAGTTCGTCAGATTGTAACATGGCGTGGTCATGCCCCTGTCCGACGATGAGACGGTTATTTGTCAGGTCTTTGTGTAACACAAACCACGGCTCTTCAGGGCGATTTGCCACACCGCCGATGCCAATACCGCCACGCTGTCCGATGGTGTAATACATCAAGCCATCATGTGTGCCGATTTTTATGTCATCATCGGTGTAGATATCGCCTTTTTGGGCGGGTAAATACTGTTGTAAAAAATCTTTAAACTTGCGTTCGCCAATAAAGCAAATCCCTGTGGAGTCCTTTTTGTTGGCGGTGATAAGGTCATATTTTTGGGCAATGGCTCGCACTTGTGGCTTTTCAAGCTCACCGATGGGAAAAAGTGTCTTAGCGATTTTGTCGCCCCCCACAGCGTGTAAAAAATAACTTTGGTCTTTATTGGTGTCCAAACCACGCAGCAACTGGGCCCTGCCATCTTGGCTAAAACCACGGCGTGCATAATGTCCTGTGGCGATAAAATCCGCCCCAAGTCCAAATTGTGGCCCAGACGCATAATCCAAAAAGGCTTTAAATTTAATTTCTTTGTTGCATAAGATATCAGGGTTTGGCGTGCGTCCTGCTTGATATTCTGCCAAAAAATGTTCAAAAACATTGTCCCAATATTCCATGGCAAAGTTGGCGGTGTGTAATTTAATACCGATTTTATCCGCCACCGCTTGGGCGTCGGCAAGGTCAGTCATGGCGGTGCAGTATTCACTGCCATCATCTTCTTCCCAATTTTTCATAAACAAGCCTTCAACATGAAAGCCTGCTTGTTGTAACAAAACAGCCGATACCGAGCTGTCTACACCACCAGACATGCCAACGATGACTTTAATGTCTTTGGGGGCTTTGCCATAAAATTGGGCAATATCAGATAGACGGTAGGCGTTCATGGTTGTCTCTTTTTATCAAATTGTGGTAAAATTGTGCTATTATATAGGGCTTGCCAGTCATTTTACAAGCCTTGTCCACAATAAATCAAAAAGGCTTGATGATGATAAAAATCGGTCAAGGCATAGATGTGCATTCATTCACACAGGGTGATTTTGTGATGCTTGGCGGTGTACGCATTCCCCACAGCCATGGCATAAAGGCTCATTCAGATGGCGATGTACTGCTACATGCTTTATCAGATGCCCTTTTGGGAGCGTTGGCTTTGGGCGATATTGGACAGCATTTTCCTGATACAGATGATGCTTATCAAGGTGCTGATAGCAAAGTTTTGCTAAAACATGTTTATGCGTTGGTGCAAGCACAAGGCTACACGCTTGGTAACGCTGACATGACGGTCATTTGTGAATTACCGAAGCTATCACCGCACAACTTTGCCATGCGTGAGTGCATTGCAGGCGTGTTGGGTGTCAGTGTAGACTGTGTGAGTATCAAGGCAACCACCAACGAAAAAATGGGCTGGATAGGGCGTGGTGAGGGCATTTGGGCAAGTGCAACGGTGCTGCTTATTAAAAACCATGCTTATTAAAAACAGTGGTGTGTTTGTTTGGTTTATTTTTGTCATTGACAATAAATATGGGGTCTAAATGATTGCTAAAAATACCGCTTTATTGCTCATTGACTTACAACAAGGCTTTTATGATGAAGCCTACTGGGGCGGTCATCGCAATAACCCACATTGCGAGCAGGTTTGTTTTGAACTACTTAGCCATTGGCGAGAGCAAGATTTGCCCATTTTTCACATTCGTCATTCATCAACCACGCCCCAATCACGCTTACACCCCACACATCAAGGTTTTGATTGGATTGAACTGACTAAGCCCCAAGCTCATGAAACTGTCATTACAAAGCATGTCAATAGCGGTTTTATTGGCACAGATTTACAGCAGCAACTGACCAAAGCGGGCATTGATACGCTTGTTCTTGTTGGGCTGACAACCAACCACTGTGTATCCACAACCGCACGCATGGCAGCTAATTTGGGCTTTACCACTTTTGTGGTATCCGATGGCACAGCGACTTTTGATAGAATGGGAGCAACTGGCGAGCGATTTGACAGTCAGCTTGTCCATGAAATCAGTCTTGCCAATTTGCATGGTGAATTTGCCACTGTACTTACAAGTGCTGAACTTTTACATAAATACACCTTGTAAAAATTGCCATTTGCCCCCATAATAACCCAAATTTCTCAAATCGGAGCGAACCATGACCGACATCAACCCAGAAACCAAAACCTTAATTGAAAACCAAATCAAAGACCATGCTGTCCTACTGTATATGAAAGGCACGCCCCAGTTTCCCCAATGTGGATTTTCAGCGCGTGCCATTGAAGTGTTAACACAAATCGGTCGTCCTTTTGCTTTTGTGAATATTTTGGAGAATCCTGAAATTCGCTCAACCCTGCCATTGATTGCCAATTGGCCAACCTTTCCACAGCTTTGGGTCAATGGTGAGTTAATCGGTGGTAGCGATATTATCCTACAAATGTACCAATCAGGTGAGCTAAAACCACTCATTGAAGAGCATAGCCCAGAGGTCTGATGACTTAATACCCTAAACAAATATCAAAAAAGACTGCTGATGACATTAGCGGTCTTTTTTTGATGGCCAAGGTTGATGGTTTGGATTGAATTATTTAGCCATATTACATAATGATCAGCATACAAACTCAGACAAAGGAGTGCTTATGGCTAAAACATATTTATTGACTGCATTGATAATGTCTATGGCAATCTCTGGATGTCAAGTCATCCATGCCAATCAAGGTAAGGTTAATAATAACTCTGCTGTCATCACAGGCGCAGACGCTCACACGCCTGAACATGCAACGGGACTGACCGAGCAACAGTAGGTGATTGCAAGTGATTTTATGGTAGCGTCAGCCAATCCATTAGCAACACAAGCTGGCTATTATGATATCTTAAAGCAAGGCGGTAGTGCTGCAGATGCGATGGTGGCAGTGCAGACGACACTAAGCTTGGTAGAGCCACAGTCGTCAGGCTTGGATGGTGGTGCATTTGTGTTGTATTGGGATAATACCGCCAAAACATTGACCACATTTGATGGGCGTAAGACGGCACCGATGCGTGTGACGCCAGAATTATTTTTGGATAAAGATGGTCAACCATTGAAATTTATGGAAGCGGTGGTCGCTCGGTGGGTACGCCTGCTATCCCTAAACTGATGGAGATAATACATCAGCGATACGGCGTATTGCCTTGGGGAAAATTATTTGATATGCCGATCCACTTGGCAAAACAAGGCTTTGAGGTGTCGCCAAGGCTTGCCATCTCGGTTGAGCAAAATCAGCAGCATTTGGCACGCTATCCAAAAACCGCCGCTTATTTTTTGCCGAATGGTGTGCCACTACAAGCAGGCAGTTTGCTGAAAAATTTAGAATTTGCTGACAGTGTTCAGGCGTTAGCAGCTCAAGGTGCAAAAGCTCTGCATACTGGTAAATATGCCCAAAATATCGTTTCAGTTGTCCAAAATGCTAAGGATAACCCCGGTCAATTATCCTTACAAGATTTATCTGATTATCAAGTGGTGGAACGCCCGCCTGTTTGTGTGACTTATCGTATTTTTGACCTCCTCCCCTTGCTAAACAAGGGGATTCCCAATATCGCTACTGGGTGTTTCCTAATTCAACGAGATTGGCTTATGCAGACTAACTACACAAGACTGACATTCTCTCCAAAGGCAAGCCCCGCAAGCCCTGCGGTTAATATGTTTTTGGCAGCATTGACATCACGGTCATGGGTAGTCTTACATTCAGGGCAATCCCAATGGCGAGTATCAAGGCTTAAAAAAGGCAAAGTGTATCCACAATTACAGCAGCGTTTAGAGCTTGGGAAAAACTGGTCTATTTTGACTAAGCTTCTACCTGCCCAATTGGCTTTGTATTCTAATTGTTGGATAAGCCTACCCCAACTTGCGTCCATAATATGCTTGGCAAGCTTGGGATTTTTAATCATGTTTTTTACACGCAGCGTTTCAACACAAATCACTTGGTTATCGTTGATTAATTTGCAAGATAACTTATGCAAGTTATCTAATCGACAATCTAAGATTTTATTTATCATCGCCCAATACCTTTTCTGTGAAACTTCTGGGGCGTTTAAGATTATAATTGTGATTTTGCTGACTTTGGACAGTATCAGCCACCGCCAATATCCCCACTATTGCCACCACTCCTTTCATTAGCAAGGCAAATATAGATGTTTTGCCTTCTGTGGTAATTTTAGTCTCAATCACCTTACCTATGTCGGCAGATTCTAATTTATTCAAATCAAATTGAGCGATAAACTCCATTTGATGTTGATGAGATAATTTTGAAAATTCAATGGCTTCTTTATGAAACTTATCATCCACACCCAAGATGAGTTTTTGAAAATTAGCCGAAACTGCCGTTAGCAACTCTTTGTCAGATTCGCTCCATTCGGCAGGGGGTTGTGATAAATATTCTTGGACAATCGGCAAATGTTTGGTGATTTGTTTGGCAGTGGTGGCGGTAGCAACGGTTTGTAAAACTGGCAAAACGGTAACAGGTATCATGACATATCCTTGGCTAAGTAGGCGATTTATGCACTTTAACCACTTTTGACTTGTCAAAACAGAAAAAATGCCTTAGTATTATAATCTATCCCTAATATTACACAACCAACCCTAAGTAACACCAAAAACCCACTTTTGGGGATACACACAGGACAAGTAAGCCATGCCATTACATGACAACATTCGTAAATTTAGAGAGCAAAAACAGTGGTCGCAAGAATACATGGCAGAACAGCTTGGATTGTCCAAAAACGGCTATGCCAAGATAGAGCGTGGCGAGAGTCGCCCAAGCCTTGATAGGTTGGAGCAGATTACGGCGGTGTTTGGGATTGGCATGACCGATTTGTTCAGTGATGAACGCCAAAGCATTTGCTTAATTAGTGAAAACAGTCAGCACAGCTCCAACTATTATCATAGCGACAATGCCCTGATTTTGGAAAATGAGAAATTAAAATTAGCCCTTACCCACAAAGATGAACTACTCACCCAAAAGGACGAACAAATTACCCTATTAAAAAATATGGTTGCGGTGTTGCAGTCATCTTAATTTACCATTTAACCCCTTGGGGGATTTGATTGTACCTTAACATGTGGCACATAGTGACTGGAATATGGATATCCAAGATGCCATCAGTGTACCCAATTTATTAAATCGTTTTGGTAGCTATGAATTAGAGATGGATACAACCGCCATCCAATGGCAACACACATTAAACGATTTGGGCTATAAGACTGATGTGCGTGAGCTAAATTCAGGTGTTCAAGCCATTATTATCGAGCCAAGCAGGCTGGTTGGCGGTGCCGATCCACGCCGAGAAGGTCGAGTGATGGGTGATTAGAGGCGAAGCTTGTATTTTGTGAATTTGACCGCATTAAGTTAATTATTAAAATAGGGGGAAATTGTGAGTAATCAAACAAAAATACGAGCCATCAAGCAAGCTTCTGAGCAGATCTTGGCAATTTGTGAGACGCCAAACACTGCTCTGCAAGCCATTCATCTGATTTTAAGACATGGTGGGGCAGGAGAGTTGTCTTGGCAAGTGGTGTATCAGCGGGTTATGGCTGATAAAGATGTGATTGGTGCTGGTTATTTGATTGATTTTGCACAAACTGCCGAAAATTTACCATTTGATGTATTGCCTTTGATTAGCCTTGTACTAAATAAAGGTGATGAGACGCTAAAAACCAGCATGTTAAATAAATTACCTGATAATGCCAAAGAAAATTTACGCATTATGGGTTATCTGCCTTAGGTTTTGAAGTATTTTTTTATACAAAAAACACTCATGAATAGTCTCTGAGTGTTTTTTTAATGAGTGATACCGTAACTAAAATCAAATCACAGCACCCAACTTCAGTCTATCTATGCTCTTGGTTTATTAATAAACATAGCATAAGCCCAAAGCAAGATACTCACAAATATCTAAATGCAATAAAAAGCCTGCTGTCAATTTGCAGGCTTTTTGGGTGATGAATTAATGGTTTTCTTTGGCATGATTTAGGGTGTATTTTGGAATTTCAATCACCAAATCCTCATTAGCAACAATACATTGGCAAGATAAGCGTGAATCTGGTTCAAGACCCCAAGCACGGTCAAGTAAATCGCCTTCAATATCATCCATTTCTTCTAGGCTATCAAAGCCTTGTCGTACAACAACATGGCAGGTTGTGCATGCCTTGGACATATCGCAGGCGTGTTCAACTTTTATACCACGCTCGAGCATGGCTTGGCATAGATTTTCACCCTCTGCAACCTCGATGGTTGCACCCTCTGGGCAGATTTCGTGGTGGGGTAAAATGGTTACAACGGTCATGATGTTCTCTTATTAATAATATTTAAACTTTTCTTCTTAAAATAAGATTAAGTTAAGATTAAATTCATATTTAATTGTTAAAATTATTAAACATGTATTTTAATTTACCAGTCGCTGGTGCGTGTGCCAGCAAGGGCATCTTTGACATTTTTATCCATAATAACACTGGCAAAATGGTCACTGTGTACCTTTAAGGCTTTGATGGCTTCGTCAATGGCGGCCTTGTCATCTGTATTTAGTGAATCTGTCGTCACTTGCATATGATGGCGTAAATTTGTCCGTTCTTCATCGCTGAGTAAATCGGTAAATTCGTCCAAAGCTGACTGTAAGGCAAGTAACTCCCTTTGGGCTTCAACTTTAGTTTCGATGAGCATGCGAGTGGCTTTATCTTCGGCGGCATGAATAAAACCCGCCTGCAAGAGCTGCTCTTGTTGCTCTTCGGATAAACCATAGCTTGGACTGACTTGAATTTGGCTGATGATATCTGTCGTTGTTTCACGAGCGGATACCGTCAACTGACCATTGGCATCGATGGCATAAGTGACCTCAATGCGTGCCAAACCTGCTTTCATCGGTGGAATACCATGCAGCTCAAAGCGTGCCAATACTCGGCAATCGGCAACCGTATCTCGCTCACCTTGCACCACTTGGATAATCATACCAGTTTGTCCGTCTTGATGTGTGGTAAAAACTTGACGGCGAGTTACTGGAATGGGCGTATTGCGTGGAATGATAACCTCCACCAATCCACCCATTGTTTCAATCCCAAGCGATAAAGGCGTCACATCTAAAAGAAGTAGCGTTTCGTTTGATTGATTAATCAGTTGATCAGCAGCAATGCCAGCACCGATAGCAACAACCTCATCAGGATTAATATTGCATAACGGCGTACGCTCAAAATACGCTGTAACGGCATTTTGAATAACTGGCATGCGTGTTGATCCGCCCACCAAAATGATGTCGTTGAGGTCGGATTTATCAATTTTGGCATCACGCATCACCTGTTCACAAGATTGAATGGTGCGACGGATAACAGGTTTTATAATCTCACTTAACATGGCATTATTCAGCGTTTGAGTGACCAAAACACCACCAATCTCAACTTCAATAAAAACGCTGTCTTGACTGCTTAATGCTTGTTTATAGGTTTTGGCAAGTTTTGCTAAGCGAGATTTTTCAGTTTCATCAATCTCTGCTGGGGTCAGCTGAGATGACTGTATTAACCAATGTGCAATCAGTCGGTCAATGTCATCGCCACCAAGGGCAGAATTACCCCCTGTGGCAAGCACCTCAAAGACACCCTCAGATAAGCGAAGCAATGAGACATCAAAAGTACCACCCCCAAGATCATAGACCAAATAATTGCCTTGAGCGGTATTTTTATCGATGCCATAGGCAATCGCTGCTGCAGTTGGCTCATTGAGTAGGCGAAGTACATTTAAGCCTGCTGCAGTCGCTGCATCTTTGGTGGCAGCCCGCTGAGCATCATCAAAATAGGCAGGTACAGTAATCACAGCACCTTGAATGCTGTCTGGTGGCAAGGCAGCAGCGGCATGATTTTTTAGATGTCTTAAAATGTGTGCAGAAGTTTCTACGGGGCTTTTCTCACCTTGAGCGGTTAAAAAAGCAGGCATGGTTTGATGATTGCCAGACAAATCATAGGGATGAGAAAATTTAATGTCTGATTTAGCACGCCCCATGAATCTTTTGGCGGAGATGATGGTATTTTTATGGTCATCGGCATAGTTTAAGGCATCATTACCGACGATAGGGCGGCTGCTTTTTTTACCATAATAAACAACCGATGGCAACAGTGGCGACTGACCAAAAGCAAGCACTTCGGAGCGTCCTGATCTGACAACGGCAACCAAGGAATGTGTTGTACCCAAATCAATACCAAGGGCATAACGATGCTGATGGGGGTTTTTGCTTTGATTGGGTTCGCTGATTTGTAATAAAGACATGATGGATTCTTATACTGGCTAATGTGGCTAAAAATAAGAGCTTAAGTGATTGGGCATTTTAAGCCTAACAGTCAATTAAAATGTGTGTATGATATGACACTTGTCAAATTTTAAAATCTTAGTATGGTAAAAGTTTTGTCAAAGCAGTGTGATTATACATACAAATCATCATCATGACCTTGGGATAATAATTTGGTAACTTTGGCATCGATATCAACCAGTAATTTGCCAAGAAATTGGAGCTTACGGGTTGCATCTATTGCTTCTGCCCATGCTTGATTTTGATAATTTTGCATAAATCTTGTGGATTGCTCTTGGCTTAGTGCATGAACTTGGCTGGATATTTGCTCCAAAACCGTTTTGTCATCGGTCGTATCTAAGCGAATACGCAAGTCCATCATTTCGTCTAAAAAGTCCCAATCATTAATAGACTGCGACAAATCTACCGCTTGACCAGACAGCTCAAGCAAATAAGCAGCTCGGCTGTCGGCATGGGATAAGACTTGATAGGCATGATTGATAAGCGAAGCTTGGTTGGTGCTGGCTTTATTAGCATCTACTCGATCAGGATGATGCTGTTTTTGTAGTGATAATAATGCCGATTTTAACGCATTTTTATCAATATCAAATGCGATAGGTAGCCCAAATAAACCAAAAAAGTTAGCTTTGTTCATCATAAATTCCTTATCAAGATTGGCGATCAAACGGTAAATGATTCACCACAGCCGCATTCACCTGTTTGATTGGGATTGGTGAACTTAAAGCCAGAGTTTAGACCTTCTGTGACATAATCCATTTGTAGTCCGTTTAAATACACTAGGCTTTTTGGATCAATAAATACCGATACACCGTGCGATTCAAAACGCTCATCACTATTATTTGGATCGTCCACAAATTCAAGTACATAAGCAAGACCAGAACAGCCAGCTGTGCGTACACCAACTCGAATACCAACACCGCTACCACGATTTTCAAGAAAATCTTTAATATGTTGTGCTGCTTGTGTGGTTAAATTGATCATAGCGAATCCTTTGTTTACCTATGAAATTGATGAAATTGACCACATTTGATATGCCAGTCCATCAAAACCAACCGTTACAGTTTAGATTATCTGGATAGTTGGGCTTATGCTTGTGCTTTGGTTTGATAATCTTCAATGGCAGCCTTGATGGCATCTTCTGCCAGTACTGAGCAATGCACCTTGACAGGTGGTAAGGCAAGCTCATTGGCAATGTCTTTATTTTTAATGGCGGCAGCTTGGTCAAGTGTTTTGCCTTTTAGCCATTCTGTGACCAATGAGCTTGAGGCAATCGCTGAACCACAGCCATAGGTTTTGAATTTGGCATCTTCAATGATGCCGTCGTCGCTTACCTGAATTTGTAAACGCATGACATCGCCACAGGCGGGGGCTCCGACCATGCCCGTACCGACATTTTTGGCAGCTTTATCCAAATTGCCCACATTGCGTGGATTTTCATAGTGATCAATAACTTTATCTGAATATGCCATAATTACTCTCTTATAGTTAAGGTTAGCTTGATTGAGACATTTAATAACTTAATGGATTAACTGCCTCATCTTGCTATTTAGGTTTTGTGTAAATGGTTTATATGGGTCTAACTTTAGAATGATTTTAAACAATTGTGCAAAATCTGCCCAAAAATATGACTAAGTTTGGCGGATTAATGCTCTTGCCACTCAACGGTATTTAGGTCAATGCCTTCTTTAAACATATCCCAAAGTGGGGATAATTCACGCAATTTATCAACCGCTTCATGAATTTGGCTTAATACCAAATCAATATCTTGCTCGGTTGTGTAGCGACCAATACTAAAGCGGATAGATGAATGGGCAAGCTCATCAGGGCGGCCAATCGCACGCAATACATAAGAAGGCTCAAGCGTCGCTGAAGTACAAGCAGATCCTGATGACACCGCCAAGTCTTTTAGGCTCATCATCAAGCTTTCGCCTTCAACAAAATTAAAGCTAACATTGATGATATTGGGAATACCATGTTCCATTGAGCCATTTAAATAAACTTCTTCGATATCTTGTAAGCCATTCCAAAGTTTATCTCGCAGTGCTTTGATGTGCGTATGGTCTTCGTCAAATCGTTGTACAGATAAAGCAAATGCCTCTCCCATGCCAACAATTTGATGAGTTGCCAAAGTGCCTGAACGCATACCACGCTCATGACCGCCGCCATGTTGTTCAGCTTTGATACGCACGCGTGGCTTACGACCAACATACAATGCACCGATGCCTTTTGGACCATAGATTTTATGACCGCTAAAGCTCATCAGATCTACTTTAAGCTCACCAAGGTTGATTTTAATTTTGCCAACTGCTTGGGCAGCATCCACATGAAATAACACACCTTTTGCGCGTGTAATTTCACCAATGGCAGCGATATCGGTAATGGTACCAAGCTCATTATTGACCGCCATCAAGCTCACCAAGATAGTGTCATCACGCAATGCGTTTTCAACTTGTTCTGGGTAAATTAAGCCTGTACCTGCTTCAGGCTCAAGATAAGTAATCTCAAAGCCTTCTTGTTCTAATTGACGGCAAGTATCAAGTACCGCTTTGTGTTCAATTTTACTGGTAATGATGTGTTTCCCACGGCCTTCATAAAAATGTGCCACGCCTTTGATTGCCAAATTATCTGATTCGGTTGCCCCTGAAGTAAAAACAATTTCTCTTGGGTCGGCACCAACCGTTTCAGCGATTTGTAAGCGTGCATTTTCAACAGCTTCTTCTGCTTGCCAGCCAAAGCCATGCGAGCGTGAAGCAGGATTACCAAAAATGCCCTCAAAGGTAAGATAATTGACCATTTTATCTGCGACCTCTTTGGCAACAGGTGTTGTGGCGGCGTAGTCTAAATAGACGAGTGAAGTCTGGCTCATGCTGGATTCCCAATTAAAGTGATGGTTGTGATTTGTGAGTTATCTTTTTCAAACTGATGTAGGCGATTGACTTGGCGATCAGCGATGGTTTGCGTATTTTTGGTTTCTAAAAGCTGTGCCAAAGTCACTTTTTTAAGATAGCTTTCAATATGATGAGACAGATTGTGCCATAAATCATGTGTCAAGCACATTGTGCCATCTTGGCAGTCGCCTTTTCCGCCACACTGAGTAGCGTTGATGCTTTCATCAACAGCGGTAATAATGCTCATGATGTCAATATCTTCAAGTGGTTTTGCTAAATGATAACCGCCCAAAGCACCACGAGTACTATTCACCAATCCTTTTTTACGCAGTTTTGAAAATAGCTGCTCTAAATAAGATATGGAGATGGATTGGCGTTTGGCAATGTCTGATAAAGACACTGCGCCTTGATGGCGACTCTCTTGGACAGCCAAATCCAATAAGGCAGTGACGGCATACCGTCCACGAGTTGTTAAACGCATTGAAATACTTCCATAATTGCCTAATTTTGGTCAATATAAGCATTGATAAAAATTTTGATGGTGAATGGCGTTATTATAATAATTCCGAGTAAATAGGTCAAGATTAAAGTAAGAAAAAATCCATCAGATATTTTAATCCAATGGATTGATTTTATTTAATTTGTTATATTATAACAAATTAATATGATTATAAAATCATCAGGTTTAAATCACAAAATGCATAATAATACTCACCACTGCCACAATGATAGCAATAACCATAACAATAAAAGTGGTTTTATTTTTACTTTTTTGCTCTGCCAGCTGAATGGCTAAGCGTTTATTTTCCATGGATAAAGTATCAATACGCTCAGCTTGTTCATTGATTTTTAATTGATAATTGGCAATTTTTTCGGCATTTTGTTCAGGGGTGGGTTTTTGTTTATTACCGCCTGTAACCTTTGATAATATACTTTGAATACTGCCGCCAACACCCATGCGAACCATGAGTGCTTTTAGATTTTCAACCAATGCTGCATCGCCACGAATTTGTAGATCATCGACATGATCGGGGTTATGATTGATTAGGGTATTAATCAGCTGGAAGCTATAGCCATTGATGGTGATGTCGGCTGTTGGTTTATCTTCGGGCAATTCACTGTCTAATAAAATCCCTCGATAGCCAAAGGTAGCATAAATCGTGATATGTGGTAAATATGAGCGAATGCAGACAACTGTACCAGACTTGGCAAGTGGATAAGCCAATTGGCGTAGTTTTGGATCAAAGCGTAACATTAATGTTAGTGCAGATTCAACAAAAATTAATACAATACTCAGCAAGCTTTTTGAGACGATGCCTCCATTGGCATGAGGGTTAACTGCATTTGAATTCTCGGTTGTCATAAATTTTCCTAAAAATAATAACTTTAATTTTAATCGCACATTGCCAGTCAAGTCGGCCTATTCATAAAATATGATAATTTTGCTATCATAATGCAATATTAAGATACCGATGCTTTGATTGGGTGTCAATATTGCAAATGTTACAGCTGACTTAAGCTTTGGAAAGCTGGATACTATGATCAATAAATTTTATTCATATTACTGTATATTTAGGCATAAAAATAGCATTTTTTTACAGCTTTTACATAAAAATATGTAATTTTACTTGCTTATTGTTACTGTGATTGTTATAAAGGTAGTCGTGGCTTGATATAATTTATATAATTTTGCCCAAGAATGATAAATTTTTATCATTTTTCTGCAAAATTTTGTATTTAGCACTTGTAAAAGCTCAAGGATACTTTTAAAATGCGTCCTTATAAAAAGATGCTTTGGTAACTTAGCATGAAAAATTTTCATTTAATGTAAAGAGGGTATGTTATGAATAAGTCTGAATTGGTAGATAGCATTGCACAAAGTGCTGGCCTAACCAAAGAGCAAGCTGCCAAAGCGGTTAATGCATTTACTGAAAGTGTTCAAGGTGCATTACAGCGTGGTGATGATGTTGTATTGGTTGGTTTTGGTACTTTTAGTGTCAAAGAGCGTGCTGCTCGCATGGGTCGTAATCCAAAAACTGGCGAAGCAATCCAAATTGCAGCCAGCAAAGTACCTAGCTTTAAAGCAGGTAAAGTCCTAAAAGAATCAGTCAACTGATTGACTTGATGATGACATAAAAAAGTCGCCCAAATGGAGCGACTTTTTTATGTCAAATTACAAAAAGTGTTTTGAGAAATCTGATAAATTAGCGTATGATATATAAATTTTATTATCACTATTTTATTTGTAACACCGACTGATTTGTAGAGTATAGCAAACCTATGGAAAATATGCGCAACTTCTTAAAAAGCTGGCCGGGTCGGCTGGTTTTGGTAGGCACTTTGATACCGATGGCTTTTTTGGGTGTGGGTACCTTTGGCGGACACGCCATTCAACCAAATGAGCTAATTAAAGTCGGTGATCAGGTGGTAGATGTCGCAACCTTTCAAGCGGAGGTCAATGCTGAGCGTAATGCTTTGATTGAACAGGGTATTGATGCCAGTTTGATTAACGAACACGCACTACAGCAGCTGATTTTAAAGCGATTAACGGATAAAGCATTGCTTGAAAATCAGGCATCATATTTGGGTATGACGGTCTCTGATGAGATGATTACACAGATTTTGCAACACTATGAAGTTTTTCATGACAATGGGCAATTTTCGAATGATCGTTTTGCAGCTTATCTGCAACAAAACGGACTGACCAAAGATGTTTTATTTACCATGGAACGACTGCGATTAAGCTTGCGTCAGCTGATTACTGGTATCGTTGGTACAGCAATTTATCCAAATAGCGAAGTCTCAAAATTGATTGATTTACAATTAGAGGCGCGTGAGGTTTGGGTGCATCGGTATCATTGGCAGGATTATGTTGATCAAGTGCAAATCAGCGATACACAAATTCAAGCCTATTTTGATGAGCATCAAGACAAGTTAATCAAGCCTGCGACAGTGGATCTCAGTTACATTGAATTAGATCCAAATATATTGAGTGTTGGTACGCCCACCGAACAAGAAATCAACGCACAGTATGCCGACTACCTTCGAGAAAATGGCATGACGGATGGTCGGGAGTTGGCACAGATTTTATTGACAGGTTCAGATGCTCAAAATCGCGCTGCCAAAATCCAATCAAAACTAAATGCTGGCGAGTCATTTGAGGCGTTGGCAAAAGCCCATTCTGATGATCCAAGTGGCTCAAATGGTGGTGTGATTGGTAGCTTTAACCCTTCGGTATTTGGGGAATATGCCGCCAGTGTTGAGCAGGCTTTGTCAGGTCTGAGCGTGGGTCAGATCAGTCAACCTGTCCAAACAGGATTTGGCTATCATATTTTTAAGGTGACTAAAGTCAGCAATGATACACCAAATATTGCAAGTATGCGTGATCAATTGATGGATAGAGCTGCCAAATTTAAGCGTGATCAAGCATTTGCAGATTTATCAGCCAAGATTAATACGATGGCAACTGACGGCATGGGCGTGGCTGATATTGCCAAAGAAGCTGGCGTACAAGTAAAGCAAATCATTGCCTATCCACAAACCAACAATACGACCGTATTGCCACAGCCAGCAGTAATTGCCGCTGCTTTTGATGATTTTACTATTCAAGATCAAGGCGTAAGCCCAAATATTTCTTTGGGTGAGAAAAATGTTTGGGTACAGCCAACCAATTATGAAGCAGAACGCCCATTGACATTTGATGAAGCTAAAGCACAAATCAAACAGACACTTGCCAAACAAAAAGCCATTGAGCTTGCGATGGCAGATGCCAAAAAAGTGGCTGATGAGGCTAAAAATTCAGGTGTGATCGCTTTGATGACTACCTCTGCCAATATTGGTATGACAACACGCATGAATCCCTTATTAAGCCCGCTTGAGCTTGCCAGTTTGTTCTTAAATCGCAGTGCAGAGGGGTATGATGTTTGGGCAGTGCAAACCGAAGAGGGTGCAAGTGTTATCGTTGGAGGTGTTGTCAATGACAGTAGTGAATCCCAGCTGTCAGCCACCGACCGTCTGCGTGCTGTGGCGGTGATTCGAGATAATGTTGGTGCCGACCAGTTGGAGGACTATGTGCATTATTTGCGTGAAAGCAGTGAGCTTGTTATCAACCAAGATGCACTCAAGGCACAGTAATTTTAACCAATCGTTAACTACTTAAGCTGATTTTATAAATTAAAAGCCCAAAATTTTGGGCTTTTAATTTATATCATTTAAAGAGCAATGGGTGTATCGGATACATACCATCGATTTTGGTTGTCTCAATGGCGGAAATGACGCATACCTGTAAACACCATGGCGATACCATGCTCATTAGCGGCGGCAATCACCTCTGCATCACGCATTGAGCCACCTGGCTGAATGATGCATTTGATGCCAGCGGCGGCGGCGTTATCAATACCATCACGGAAGGGAAAAAATGCATCAGAGGCCATCACTGCACCCTCAACAACAAGCCCTGCATGTTCTGCCTTAATTGCAGCAATGCGTGCTGAATTAACACGGCTCATTTGACCTGCACCCACGCCAATGGTTTGATGATTTTTGGCATAAACAATGGCATTGGATTTGACATATTTGGCAACCTTCCAAGCAAAGAGCAAATCATTAAGCTCGGCATCTGATGGCACACGCTCGGTGACAACTTTGAGGTCTGATTTATCAATCATGCCCAAATCTTGATTTTGGACAAGTAGACCGCCATTGACTCGTTTTAGGTCAAATTGGGCTGTCCGCTGTGTCGGCTGTGGCAACTCACCACATACCAAGATGCGTACATTTTTTTTACTGCTTGTAATTTCTAAAACACCCTCAGCGATGCTCGGTGCGATAATCACCTCTACAAATTGACGCTCAACGATGGTACGGGCTGTATCACTGTCTAATTCTCGGTTAAAGGCAATAATGCCACCAAAGGCAGATTCAGGGTCGGTTGCATATGCTAAGTGATAAGCATCTAAAATACCATTTTCTGATGTTGCAACACCGCAAGGATTGGCATGTTTGACAATCACACAAGCAGGCGTGGTAAAAGATTTGACGCACTCAAGTGCCGCATCGGTATCAGCAATATTATTATAAGACAACTCTTTACCTTGTAATTGCTGTGCAGTCGCAACAGACGCTTCTGTTGCCTGATTATCTACATAAAAGGCTGCTGACTGATGTGGGTTTTCGCCATATCTAAGCTCTTGTGCTTTGGTGAATTGGTGATTAAAAGTGCGTGAAAATTGAGTGGTTGCAGTGGCATCATCACTAGGTGCTGTATCTTTATCCACTGGTAAGCGTGCACCTAGCCAACTGGCAATCATACCATCATAGGCAGCAGTGTGTTCAAATGCTTTGACTGCCAAATCAAAACGGGTGCTGTCACTAAGATGACCTTGGTTTTTTAGTTCATCTAGGATGCGTGAGTAGTCATTTGGGCTGGTGATAATACCAACATGGGCATGATTTTTGGCGGCTGAGCGTACCATAGCAGGCCCACCAATATCAATATTTTCAATGGCATCAGGCATTGTCACATCTGGCTTGGAAACTGTCGCCGCAAAAGGATATAAGTTAACTGCGACAATATCGATACGATCAATGCCATGTTCATTCATAATGGCATCATCAATGCCACGGCGGCCCAAAATACCACCGTGAATTTTGGGATGTAGGGTCTTAACACGACCGTCCATCATTTCAGCAAAACCTGTATGGGCAGAAACTTCAATGGCGTCAATCCCATGTTCTTTTAAGAGTTTAAAAGTACCACCTGTGGATAAAATACCAAAGCCAGATTCTACCAAACCTTGGGCAAATTCAACGATTTGCGTTTTATCTGAGACGGATAATAATGCATAATTTTTTGTCATAATTACTGACCTAATTCCCATAATGAAAAATGCGTAAGTTCAATTCAAAAAATGCATATGGCTATTTGCATTTTTATGATAAAAAGCTGATGTGATGAGTTGTCACATATACTGATAGCAATAAAATAATACCATTTCTTGGGGTATTTATAAAGACAAATTGGGGAAATTTATGAAAAGTGATCACAATCAGGAATTTTGGGGATAAATCGGTAATTTTTTGGTCAATGGCACAATTTTAGCCACACCTAAAAACTACACTGATAAGTTTAATTAATAAGTTTATCTGTTTATCAATGGTAATTTGGTCGTGATGAAGATAATCACTTGAGCTGTAAAATGGTTTAAGTTATAAAAAACATCAGCATCAGTGATATGACTGATGCTGATGTTGTTTTGTACAACTATGGTGAGATTAATTTTTAAGTAAAAGCTTGTGATTTATTACTTAAAAGTGAAAACCTGCACCAACTGCCGCCCCTGCATTGCCTTGGGTGTCGGCTGAACCATTGATTTTAAATACCCATTGACCATTATCCGACAGCTTAGACAGTCCCACTGCCACCGCACCTTGACCATTGTAGGTGGCAATGCCCCCTGTAATCATGGATCTGCCAGGAATGTAGGCTTGTGGCATGGACGCCATCGCCATCGCTGATGAAATCCCTGCATTGGCTTTATTTTCGTTTTGGTGGATACGATGACCAAGCTCATTGGTTGCGTTGGCAATGCCTTGGGTGGCTTTGTACAACTGGCTACCATTGACCGCATCGGTGCTGGTGGCACTGATCTCACCTGCCGCCACATTTTGGATACGGCGTTCAGCACCTGAGGCACCCACGGAGACCGCACCAACTGCCGTTTGTCCAGCAAAGCCTTTAACCGTACCTGTTGCACCTGCTGTGGTGGTTTTGCCTGCTGTGCCGTCAGATTTTTTGGCTTGTGTACCTGCTTCTTTGCCTGCACTGATGGCGGAGTTTGAACCTAAGGCAACCGAGTTACTTTCGGTAACGGTGATGTTGTTACCCACACCAAAGACATCGGTTTGAGTGGCATCGGTAAACTGGTTGTTATTACCCACACTGTAACTGTTATCAGCTTTAACAGTGCTTGGGTCGCCGATGGCACCAGAGTGCTTACCTGTTACCACATTACCTGTACCGATGGCGATGGATTGATTGCCTGTGGCTTGTGCTTTATCACCGATGGCGATGGATTGGTTGCCTGCTTGGGTTTGTCTACCCACGGCAACGGCAGCTTCACCATTTGCCTTGGCCTGGAAACCGACCGCCGCTGAATGCTTACCTGAGGCACTTGAATCAATACTGTTACGCCCTTGTACCACAGGTTCTTGATTGCCATCGTTGACATGGAAGAAGCGAATACCTTGCTCGTTCATTTTATCGATGGCTTCTGCGGGGTTGTTGGTCACATAGTTGGTCTGACCTTCGACATTATAAGTGGTGAGCAGGGCTTTTTTACTGCCATCTTTTTGGGTTTTGACCCAAACATTGTTTAAATCACCGTTGGCATTACCGTCTTTATCCACGCCCACTTGTACGCCACCATTGGCAAGTCTTTCAGTATCGTTATTACCTTTACCGCCAAGTACTGTGCCTGCTTTGATGGCAGGGCTGTTAGATGATGAACCTGAACCTGAATTTGGGTCTTTTTTGACATCGGCAATGTTTACCTGACCACCGCCAGCATTACCAGCGTTACCACTGCCAGCATTACCATTACCAGCGTTGCCAAGACCCAACAAGCTGCGTACTTCGTTTAACTGTTGCATGTTGGCAGCGTCGGTGTCTTTTGTGCCTTTGCCTACATTGCTGATGACCTTACCGCCCATGTCCAGCCCATCTTTACTTAGGGCGATGTTGCTGTTATCTTTGCCTTTGATGCTGATACCATCAGAGTTTACCGTGGTGGTCGTACCATCTTTGGCTTTAAATACCGCTTCTGATAAATTATTAAGAGCAACCGCATCGCCTGTACTGCCTTTATCAGCATTGGGGTTGACAAGGCTTAGACCAGCTGGGGTTTTGGCATCACTGGCTGATTTGCCTGCTTTTAGTGAGCCGTTTGGCATGAGGTCGTCTGCTTTGTAGAACTTACCATCTTTGGCTTTGATAAGCACATTGCCATTATCATCGGTCGCTGCTAAGGCGGTGTTGACGGTGATGTTACTCATCGTGCCATCAGCACTACGCATGCTTGTGATGTCGGTACCTGCACCATTGACAAAGTTGACGGTATCATAGGCTTTGATAAAGTCCACTTGATTGTTATTGGTCTGCAAGTTAAAGCCTGCATTTAGCACATCTTTGACACTGGCAGCATTGGTTTGCTGTGCTGCTGATAGACTGGGCAGACTTTGGGCTTGCCCTGCATTTGTGTTATTGCCCGTGTTTGGCGTGGCAATTTGTGGCAAAGTGGCCTTGATGTTGGTTAGAGTAATGGCATCTGAGTTGCCACCGAGTTTTGCCACCACTTGATGACCTGTATCAAGGGGTTTCCCATGAGCTGCCAGATTGGCAAGTTTGTCCGCATCGGTGATGGGGTTGCCATCTTTGTCCACAGGTACGCCGTTGGCATTGGCTTGATAGTATTTACCATCGGTGCCTTTAATGGCTTTTTGGGGCTTGCCATCGGTGCCATTGACGGGGTTGCCATTGGCATCGGTTACCACAAAGGGCAATGACGCACCTGAGTTACTTTGGTTGTTTAGGGTATTGACTGTTTTGGCAACTTCATTAAACTGCTTAAAGTTCACCGCATCGTTATCATTGACAGCTGCACCGATGTTACTGATGCGTTTGCCACCCATGTCCAGCCCATTGGCACTTAGCACAGGGGTATTTGCTTTGGCTTGACCGTTAGGCTCTACAAAAGACACACCTTTTTCATCAATTCTGGTGCCACCTGCACTAACGCTGTTAAGATTGGTTAGGTCTTTGGCAAGTTTGAACTGTACGCCATTTGGCTGTGAGACCACGCCAATATTTTTGCCATCGCTTAGGTTTGTATAATCAGCCCCACCTGTCATGGCAAAGGTGTCGCCAAGATTCACCTGACTGTGTACGCCATCATCTGATTTAAAGGTGATGGGCGTGCTTGCTACCTGATGCAAGTCATTGACGGTAACGGCGGCGTTTTTGGTTTTGGTGTCTTTGGCGGCGTTTTCAAGCCCTTTGACAAAGGCATTATCTTCGTTGATGCCATTAGCGTCATTTTCTTTCTCTTTGGTAATGACTGATTTGACATTCATTTGAGCCAATTTGCCATCTGGGGTTTGGGCTTGGGCGACCAGTTTGTCTTTGGCAACTTCTTTGGTTTTGTCCGCTTGACCGTTGTCATTGACTTGATAGTACTTCTTATCGGTACTGTCATAGATGACCTTGTTACCATCAGCATCAACATAGCCTGCTGAGTTGCCTGCTTGGCTTGCCCCTTTGGCGGTTTGGATGTCGCCAGCCAAAGTATTTAGATGGGTGGCGATGTCTTTGGCTTTAACAAGGGCGTTGCCATCAGTAGCACTAAAATTGGTTGCATTACCATTAGCATCTGTTTTAGTGATGGTGGTGGTTTTTACGCCAAGTTTTTTATCACTTGTAATTTCAAGGGTTTTATCATCCACATTGACATCATACGCCACTTTACTGGTTTTGCTATTACCATTATAGGTAACTGTGGCGGTCGTGGCGTTGCCATTGGTAAAGTTGACGGTGTCATAAGTTGAGACAAAGTCAACCGCTGTACCATTACCTTGCAAGTTAAAGCCTGCGTTTAATACATCACCAATGCTGGCGGCACGGGTTTTGTCAGTGTTATCGGCAAGCCCTTGGGTTAGTGTGTGTCCTGCACCATCATTGGTAACATTGGTTAGGGTGCTACTTAGCCCTGTGATGGTATTTTGACCATCTTTACTGTCAATGACAACGCCATTATTACCATTAGCATTACTACCCACGGTCAGTTTAGGCGTGGTTAAGCCTTTATCGGTGTCAATACCAAAGGTAATCGTACCATCTGCTTTCTTGGTAGCAACCGTTAGACCATTTTCACCTTTGAGTGTTAGGGTGTTGACTTGCTCGCCTTTTGTTTCTTTACCCACGGTGATGGTTTCTTCAGCAGTTGCATCGTGTTTTTTAACGGTAAAGGTTTGTAGGGCACTGTTGGCTGTGCCTTTGGTTTCATCAAGCTTTTCTTGTAGCTCAGTTTTAGCAGCTTCTAATTGTTTTTTATTGATGGCGTCGGTCTCTTGCTGGGCTTCACCAACATTAGAGATGGCTTTATTGCCTGCATTAATGCCGTTATCTTGACTAATCTCAACATCGCCCACTTTTAGCTTGTCTTTGTCAAGATAGGGTTTTTTGGTATCAAGCGAACCAGCATCATCAGCAAAACCAACTTTGTCTTTGGTGATGTAAGTTGTGCCTTCAAGTGGTTTATTATTGCCATCAGTAAACTTCAATCCATCAACACCATAGACGGTTTTACTGTTGGTGGTAGGGGCTGTATTTGATTTACTAAAGGTTAAACCGCTGTTTAACAGTTCGGCTTTGGTATCACCACTACCAACGGTCAGTTTATCGCTGGCGGTTAATGTCTCTGTCTTAACTTCAGTAAGACCGCTTAAAGTTTTAGCAAGTTTGATATTTAAAGTATCGCCATTAGCCACCACACCGATGTTATTTTCGGTTAATGCGTCGGTATTTGCATTACCTTTAATATTTAAAGTCTCGCCCAGTTTTTTAGCGACATTAGTACCTGTATTATCACCTGTAAAGGTCAGCGGTACTTGTGATAGGTCGTATAAATCTTTAACTGTGGCGGCAGAGTTTTGTTTGTTGGTGTTAGCATCACTTAGGCGTTTAACAAAGTCTGACTGTCCACTATTGGTAGCATCAGCAATGGCAGATTTGACATTGCTAATCTCTTGATTACCTGCGTTAATGCCGTCTTTGGTTAGGTGGGGTTTGCTTTTATCAAGTATGCCATCACTATTAGCAAAGCCGATTTCATCTTTGGTAATGCGGCTTGTGCCGACTTTTGTGGCACCTGCTGTATTACCATTCACATCAGCAAATTTAATGCCATCAGCACCGACTTGGATTTGTTCGTTACCGTTTTTAACAGTCAAACCACCGTTGTTTAGAGTGCTGTTGCCAACTTTAAGACCGCCTGTGGTGTCAATACCAAAGGTAATCGTACCATCTGCTTTCTTGGTAGCAACCGTTAGACCATTTTCACCTTTGAGTGTTAGGGTGTTGACTTGCTCGCCTTTTGTTTCTTTACCCACGGTGATGGTTTCTTCAGCAGTTGCATCGTGTTTTTTAACGGTAAAGGTTTGTAGGGCGGTGCCTGCCATATTTTTAGCTTCATTGGCAGCGATTTTGGCACTTTCTGCTTTAGTTTTGGCTTCGGCTGCTTCACTTGCGGATGTGGCTGCTTGTTCTTTAGCCTTTTCAGCTGCAGTTTTAGCAGCGTTGGCTTCAGTTTTGGCGGTTTCAGCTGATTGCTGTGCTTGTTCTGCCTGCTCAGCAGATTGACTTGCTTTTTGTTCCGCTGCTGTCGCTTTTTGCTGTGCTTCTTGAGCAGAATTCTTAGCACTTTCAGCATCAGATTTAGCACTTTCAGCCTGTTGCTGAGCTGTTTGAGCATTTTGCTGTGCTTCTGTCGCTTTTTGCTGGGCAGTTGTTGCTTCGTCTGCACTGTTTTGAGCCGCAGTTTTGGCTGCTGTTGCTTCGTCTGCACTTTTTTTAGCTTCATTCTTAGCCGTTTGAGCTTCATTTGCAGATGCGGTAGCGGCTGTTTTTGCTTGTTCTGCTTGTTCTTTAGCAGCTGTCGCTTGATTTACAGATGTGGCTGCTTGGTTAGCGGCTTCTGTCGCTTTTTGCTGGGCAGTTTTGGCTTCGCCTGCACTTTTTTCAGCAGCGGTTTTGGCTTCGGTTGCTGTTTGACTGGCGGTATCAGCAGCAGATTTGGCTTGATTGGCGGTACTTTCGGCATCTGTGGCTTTCTCTTTAGCACTTTCAGCCGTGGTTTTAGCGGTGTCAGCCGTTTGATTGACTGTATTTAGATAGTTTGCCAAATGTTCGGCGGTAACCATATTATTGTTGTTAGGCATACCTCCTTTTACCGAAAACTTAGTACCGTTGCTACCATTACTGTTAAGCTCAGCAGTTTTCACGCTAATGGTATAAGTTGGGGCGGTAACCGTACCATCGGTGGTATTAACTGATAGATCGCCATTATTGGTATTGGCAATATTAATGCCATCGCCTGCGGTGAAACTAGGCTTGGCGTCTTTGAGTTGTCTGATGGTAACGGCATCGGCATCAGTTGTACCTTTTTTTAGGTTGGTGATTTTGGTAGTTTGAGCGTCATAGCCGTCTTTGGTTAGGTGGGGTTTGTTTGGATCAAGTGAGCCAGACCCATTATTAAAGCCAAAGCCGTTTTTGGTCATGATGGCGGTATTTGCTTTTGAAGCACCTGCATCATTACCATTGACACCAGCAAATTTAATGCCATCAGCACCGACTTGGATTTGTTCGTTACCGTTTTTAACAGTCAAACCACCGTTGTTTAGAGTGCTGTTGCCAACTTTAAGACCGCCTGTGGTGTCAATACCAAAGGTAATCGTACCATCTGCTTTCTTGGTAGCAACCGTTAGACCATTTTCACCTTTGAGTGTTAGGGTGTTGACTTGCTCGCCTTTTGTTTCTTTACCCACGGTGATGGTTTCTTCAGCAGTTGCATCGTGTTTTTTAACGGTAAAGGTTTGTAGGGCGGTGCCTGCCATATTTTTAGCTTCATTGGCAGCGATTTTGGCACTTTCTGCTTTAGTTTTGGCTTCGGCTGCTTCACTTGCGGATGTGGCTGCTTGTTCTTTAGCCTTTTCAGCTGCAGTTTTAGCAGCGTTGGCTTCAGTTTTGGCGGTTTCAGCTGATTGCTGTGCTTGTTCTGCCTGCTCAGCAGATTGACTTGCTTTTTGTTCCGCTGCTGTCGCTTTTTGCTGGGCTGTTTGTGCTTCATTTGCACTTTTTTGAGCTTCGCTCTTAGCGGTTTCTGCTTGTTCTTTAGCGGTTGTCGCTTCATTCTTAGCATCTATCGCTTGCTGTTGGGCGGCTTGGGCTGATTGTTTAGCACTTTCTGCTTTATCTTTGGCTGCTGTCGCTGATTGCTGTGCTTGTTTTGCCTGCTCAGCAGATTGATTTGCATTTTGCTGGGCAGTTGTTGCTTGGGCTGCACTTTTTTGAGCTTCGCTCTTAGCGGTTTCTGCTTGGGCTGCACTTTTTTGAGCTTCATTTGCAGATGTATTAGCGGCTGTTTGTGCTTGCTCTGCTTGTTTTTGAGCGGCTGTTGCTTGATTTGCAGATGTGGCTGCTTGGTTGGCGGCTTTGGTTGCTTGCTGTTGAGCCGCTTCTGCTGTGGATTTAGCAGTATCAGCTGCAGTTTTAGCAGCGTTGGCGGTGCTGGTTGCAGTATTAGCCGCATTTTTAGCACTTTCAGCTGTACCTTTAGCACTTTCAGCCGTGGTTTTAGCGGTGTCAGCCGTCTGATTGACTGTATTTAGATAGCTTGCCAAATCTTGGGCGGTAACTAAGCCATCGTTATCACCACTAACCGCAAATTTACTAGCACCAGTGCCACCACTGGTCAGGGTAGCGGTTTTTACGCTAATGGTATGCCTTGGAGCGGTAACCGTGCCATCATCAGCAACTGTTAGATTGCCATTTGTATTTGTAATGCTGATGCCAGTACCTGCGGTAAAACTAGGCTTGGCGTCTTTGAGCTGTTTGATGGTAACGGCGTCTTTATCGCCACTGCCTGCCGTTAGGTTGGTGATTTTGGTACTTTGGGCGTCATAGCCTTGGTAGGTTAAGCGTGGTAAGTTAGTGGCAACCGAGCCATCTTTACCGCTAAACCCAATGGCATTTTTATCAATGCGTACGCTTTTCCATATACTACCACTGTTAATGTCATTGAATTTCAGCCCGTCTACGCCATAGATGATTTTACCCGCATATTGACTATTTGCATCTTGGGTAAAGGTTAAACCGCTAGTTAGTATCTCAGCAGTACGAATAGTACTAGTACTAGTATTGCCTACGGTGATCATATTGTCGGCGGTTAATGTGCTTGTCTTGACTGAATTTGAGGCAGTTAGGGTTTGAGTATTGACCGATTTCAGTTCTGTTAGATCTTTGGCAAGTTTGACTTTCAGACCATTACTATCTTTTACCACACCGATGTTCTTACCATTGGTTAGCTTGTCCGCTGTATTCTCACCACCTTTGATGGTTAAGGTTTCGCCTAATTGCTTAGTAACGCTATCGCCTGTATCGCCTTGAAATTTCATGCCTTGGCTGATTTTATTAATATCGGTAGCATCGATGGTAACACTTTTAAACTTATTGATGGTATTTTTGGCTTCATCGCTAAGTTTGACGGTATATTCATCACCACCAGTATTATTATTGGTTGCACTTTTGCTAACGGTGATATGAGTTTCACCAGTGGCAGTTTTCACGCTGGTTTTTTTCTTGGCGATTTCTGCCACCGCTTTTAGCTGTGCCACATTGACCGCATCGGTCTCAGCATTACCTGCACCGAGATTGGTGATTTTACGCTTGATATTGCTGCTACCGATAGACAATGCCCCTATGCCGTTGGTGGATTTTTGGGCTTCGGTTAGGGCTGTGCCACCATTAGGCTGATAGGCGGAATCGCTGTTATCACTTGCGTTCACCACAGAGCCATAGCCTAGGGCGATACCTGACTCGGCATCAACCTTAGCACCTGTACCGATGGCAACAGAACGCTTGGCGTTGGCTCGTGCGGCATTTTCTCGGTATTTGTTATCTTCAAAGAAATTTTTATTTGCATCGCTTGTATTGCTTACAGGTGTGTCGGCTGAGCCGATGGCGATGGCGTTCTCACCTGTGCTGGTGGCAGAGTGACCGACGGCGACGCTGTTTTTACCCTTGGCGACCGACACCATGCCCAGAGCGACGGCATGGTCTGCCACGGCGGCGGAGTTTGTCCCCAGAGCAGTCGCCCCCATGCCATTGGCATAGGCGGCAGTACCTACTGCCATCGATGCTTGTTTTGAGGAATTACCTTTGGTTTGGGCCCCTGTTCCTACCGCCAAAGACAACAAAGTATCAGCCTCTGCCGCTGTGCCATATGCCACCGCCCCATCATCCGCCTTAGAAGCATCGCCAGATCTCATACCTATGGTGGCATTGCTATTTTTAGTTTTGGAGCCTGTATTGTCCGATTTTTTAAAATAAACTGGTATGGTGGTGTTGCCATATTTCTCACCAGAGCCTGTGGTTGATTGCTTTTGACCATCAGCAAAGGTGCGGTTTTCTGGGTTTAAATAATCCACATGAACCGCAGTACCACTGTTGTTTTTGTTTGAACGATATGTATGAGAATAATCTACAGATAGCCCCCAAGCCTGTCCCCCCATCATCACCAGCAGCACCGCCATGGCGGTACGAGTTAGGGCAGTGCCAAGCGTGGGCGTGCCTGTCGCCCCAACCACTGCCTTGCGTGTACCTGTGCTGTGGGATTTGGCGTACTCTGCCACCGCCATAAATGTGCCTGTGGCTTTGTTAAAGATGACTTTATAGATGTGGTTCATGGCGACTACCTTATGTTTAAAAATATGCTAACAATTTATCATAAAAAATCTGCTAGCAATGAATAATAAATATAACTAATTGATTTAATATATCTTAATAATTTAGCTTAATTATCCATACGCACCACTCAGCTAAGCTTAAGTAAAACATGGCTAATATTCACTAATGGCTTATCAATACTTATTAATTTGGTGTGGTATGGGTGTATTTGCTGGTTTTAATTTTTTATTGATAGTAATCAATCTTTGATGAAATCGTAGGCATTACGATAGGGTTTTATCATTCAGATAAAATTATCATATCTTATTCATATTATACGCATAGGGGAGGGAATGCAATGATTTTTACAAATGAGTTACTAAATTATGACAATGCCAGCAACAATATTCCTGCTAATACCAATGGCGATCTAAAGCAAGTGATAAATTTTCATTTTGGTGCGTAATGTGCCACGATTGATGCCAAGGATTTGGGCGGTTTTGGATTGATTGCCGTGTGTGTGATTGAGTGCGGCGATGAGTAGCGGTTTTTCAAATTCGGCCAAAAAAGTGGCATAGACATCATGGGTATGAGCGTCGTCCAATGATTCAAAATAACGCTTGGCGGTCTGCTCAACTTGTTGATATAGCGGTGTTGGCTTGGTTTTGTGGCTCATGGCATATCGCTTATAGGTTGGCGGATTTGATGCCACTTAGGCGTTGCCAATGGCAATCTTGGGCATCTGCATAACAAAATGGCATATCAAGCGTAAAATAAGGCGAGTAGGCATCGATAACCGCTTGGGTTTGGTTTTCAATTAGGCCAGCCAGCACAATCAAGCCACCTGTTTTGAGTAAGTCGTGAAACATTGGGGCAAAGCCGATTAATGGTTTGGCAAGGATATTGGCGGTGATGACATCGGCAAGCTGTGGGTTTTGGGTGCGATAGGCATCAAACTCTGTGGGCAAAAATGCCAAAAGCCGATCATCAACGCCATTTAGGGCAGCGTTTTGGCGTGTGGCAAGTACCGCTTGTGGGTCAATATCAACCGCCAGCACTTGACGCGCGCCGAGCAGCAGTGCCGCCACGCCTAAAATCCCCGAACCACAACCATAGTCAATGACCAGCTTATCTTTAAGCTCTTGGGTGGCAAGCCAATCTAGGCATAGCCGAGTGGTGGCGTGATAGCCTGTTCCAAAGGCAAGCCCTGGATCTAAGATTAGGTTAATCGCCGCTGGGTCTGGTGCTGGTAGCCATTCAGGCACAATCCACAGATTGCCTGCACACTGAATCGGCTGATAATAGCTCATCCATTCACGAGTCCAATCTTTATCATCTAAGGATGTCAGCCAAAAGCGAGTAGCGTCGGTGTCACTTGCGATATTGGCGGCTAGGTGTTCAAAATTAACCCCTGCCCAAGTCTCATCGCTATTGGTATCAAAAATGGCGGTAACCACCACATCGCTCCACAGTGGTTCATCACCGGGTAATGGCTCAAATAATGGTTCATCGCCAGCATCTTCAAGTAAAATCGACACCGCTCCTGCTTCATCAAATAACGCTTCGGCAAGTGCGACGGCTGATTTTGGGCATTGTAGATGAAGTTGTTGCCAAGACATAATAAACATCCTAAAAATAAAATACTGTAACCACGAAACGGCTTTTTTATACAATAAAACTAATACAATAAAACTTTTGCGTAGTTTATGGGGAGTGCTTTAATAGTGTTAATGACCATAAAACTGTGTCAGTTGAAACACTTTTAAAACTGTTAAAACTTTAAATAAAACATGCCAAATGATCGTATGATTGATGATATCTTAACCATGATTACAATAGCGATTATTATATTGCTATGATATTGCAATCATTATAAATCATCTCACGAACATTATACCAAAAATAACCGCCAAAGATGACATAATTTTATTGTTGGCAAATGACAAACATCACCAACCAAACCCCACCGCCCAAGTATCATCGCCAAAAATGCTCATCCATCATGCTCTCTTCAAAAACTGGCGGCTGTGTCGGTATCGGCTCAAAAGATTCACCGCCATCATCAAAGGGATTGTACTCAAGCATCTGCTGATAGGCGTGCTGTTGGTACAAAATGGCACTGGCACAAGGACTCATTTGGCTTGGGCGGTATAAGTCAATCACAGGCAGCCATCTGGCATCAGGGCAACTCTCCATGGTCGGCAATCCCAATCTGCCATCCATCCACTGCCAAGTAACGCCAGCAGGTAGGGGCAGATTGACCGCCGTTAGGTTGAGCTTTTTCATGTAATCCATCCAAATGGGCAATGCACCAGAACCGCCCGTTAAGCCGATGGGCTGATTATCATCACGACCCACCCAAACCACGCTGACATAGTTACCGCTATACCCTGCAAACCACGCATCACGATTATCATTGGTTGTGCCTGTTTTACCTGCCAACCCCAGATGGTTATTGATACTATCGGCAGCTTTGGCAGTGCCTGATTTGATGACCTCTTGAAGTCCTCGGTTCAGCAGATAAACCGCTTGCGGTGGCGCACGAAACTGATGGCGTGGTTGGGATCGTTGTAGTACTCGCCCTTTGTCATCGATCACGGTACGGATGGTATGAATGGGCGTATAAGCACCGCCATTGGCAAAAATCTGATACATGCCCAGCATCTGCATGGGTGATAAATCAATCGCACCCAGCATGACAGACGGATAGGGCGGAATATCGGTGGTGATGGATAAATTGCCCAGCTGTGCCTTAAACGCATCCAAACCAAGCTGCATACCGACATTAACCGCTGCTTGGTTGTATGACTTGGCAAGTGCGGTCAATAGTGGTACGCTGCCATGAGATTGACCGCCATAATTTTTGGGTGTCCATGAGCGACCATTGACGGTATAGCTGGTTTGGGTGTCATTGACGGGTGTGGTGAGATTGTATTGACCTGATTGAAAGGCGGTCAGATAAATCACAGGCTTTAATAAAGAACCAACCTGCCGTTTGGCATCGATGGCACGGTTAAACCCAGTAAAATCACTACCTGAACCCACCAAAGCAACCAGCTCCCCTGTGGCAGGGTGAGCACTGACCAACGCACCTTGTAGCTCACGAGTGCGACCGCCTTTTTTTCTTAGCTTGCCAAGCTGATTTGTCATGGCGGTATCGGCTGCTTGTTGGGCGAGTGGGTCTAGTGTTGAGATGATACGCAGACCACGATTTTTCAGGTCTTCTGAGCGGTAGTGAGTTTTTAGCTCTCGTTGCACGGCATCAAAAAAATCAGGGAACTGCAAGCGAGCGATGGCAGGCGTTTTTACCACACCCAGCGGGCGATTAATGGCATCTTGGTGCGTGGCTGTATCAATTTTACCTGTTGCCAGCATGCTATTTAATACGGTATTTCGGCGTTGTAATGCTCGCTTGGGATTTTTGCGAGGATTATAGTGGCTAGGCCCTTTTGCCAAACCCACCAATAACGCATACTGCTCCAAAGACAGCTCACCAAGCGGCTTATCAAAATAAAACTGGGCAGCAATCCCAAAGCCATTCACCGACTGCTGACCATTTTGACCCAAATTAATCTCATTCATATAAGCCAATAAAATTTCATCTTTACTATAATGGGTTTCTAATAAAACTGCCATCAAAGCTTCATTGATTTTGCGTTTTAAGGTGCGTTCAGAATTTAGATAAAAGTTTTTAATCAATTGTTGGGTGATGGTTGAACCGCCTTGTTGCATCTGTCCGCCTGTCAGATTAGTGAATAACGCACGAGTAACCCCACGCATCGATATGCCATAATGCTGATAAAAATTGCGGTCTTCGGTGGCAATCAGGGCATCAACGAGCGGTTTTGGGATTTGTTCTTGTGTGATGAGTAGGCGGTCTTCTAGATTATCAGGATAGATACTACCGATTTTGATGGGTTCTAGGCGTAGTATACCGCTGGTATTTGGGGCGGAGCTTTTTAGGCTTTTGATGGTATTGCGATCAAAATGAACTTCGATGAGCTGCTTTGGGTCTTTGTCGGCATCACCATAATGAAAACCTCGTGTATAAATGGTATAGACTTGGCCATTTTTTTGGTAACGACCTGTCTGACTGGTGTCATCATGGCTATATCTGAGCAGTTTTAGCCATGATTCAAGGTCTTTGGCGGATAAAGCGGCACCTTGATGCAGTATCAAAGGGCGTGAGTATAAGGTGGCAGGAATATCCCATTTGCGATTTTCAAATTTACTGACAACGGCGGTATTTAGACGCATGGCGTACAGCACAAATGCCACCATCATAACAAACAAGACAACCAATAAAACCCTTGTCGCAATCAGCCCTGACTGATGACGCCAAAAAGAGCGTGGTACAGATTTTGACACAATAAAACCCCAATAAAAAAATGATACTATCGCCGAAATGGCTGGATTTTTCAAATCAAATTATGACACCAAATTGGTGAAAATGGTTAAATTTTATCACGATTTCTGCCCAAATGTGTACCAATTTGTTATGTCCACGGTTATGCCCAAAAACCGCCAACAAAGCCATTTTAGCGTACGCATAAACTTATGGTATAATCTGAATATGACACGATCAACACGATCAAAGGGCGTGTTTGCTTGATACCGATTGATAATATCAGTCATGCCAAACCCTGCCCAAGCAAACATAAATAAATCATTCATCCAATCGTCATGAGTGAATTGATTAAATTTAATCGTTAATCATTCGATGTAACCCAAAAAATCCATCAACCAAAAAAATCAAAAGAGCAAACAAGCGTAAAAAAGCAAAATGCCGTACCAATCATCAAACAACCCATATCATACCATGTCATCAAGTGATACCAAACCATGAACCAATCTGATCACAAGCCAAACCCAGACTTAGCCACTTTTGGCGATGATGAGCTGGGTGAGTACAGTTTAATCCTACCGCCTGCAGGCTGTTGTTTTCATTGTGGGGAAGTGTTGCCCAAAGAGCCGTTTTTTACGATGATATTTGATAAGCCACGCCCCATGTGCTGTTTGGGGTGTCAGCTGGCCGCCCAAAGCATTGTTGAGGCGGGACTGTCGCAGTATTATCTTGACCGCCGTGAGATTAGCCCAACGGCAAGCTTACCTGAGGCGATAAATTTTGATGCTTATAATCATGCAGATATCAAAGAGCAGTTTGTGTATGCTGAAAATGGTGGCAGCACTGCTGAGCTTTCGGTTACCAATCTTAAATGCTCAGCGTGTACTTGGCTGATTGAAACTCGCCTTAGGTCGCTTGATGGGGTGAGAGCGTGTCAGGTGAATCTAACACAGCAGCGTATGCGGGTGAATTGGGATGATGGCGTTTTATCTATTGGTGAGATTTTAAAAACAGTTCATTCAGTTGGTTATGACGCCAAGCCTTATCGCCAAGATACGCATGAAGCGATGCTTAAACGACAAAATCAACAAATGCTCATACGGCTAGGCATTGCAGCTTTGGGTGCGATGCAGGCGATGATGTTTTCAATTGGTATGTATTTTGGTGCGTACAGCGGTATTTTGGTTGAGCATCGTGATTTTTTGCGTTATGTTTCGCTGTTTGTTAGCATCCCTGTCTTTTTTTATTCAGGTGTGCCATTTTTTATGTCGGCTTATCACGCACTACGCGCACGACAAATTAATATGGATGTGCCTGTATCGATAGCCTTAATCTTGACCTTTTTTGCCAGTTTATACGCCACCATCATCGGTGCAGGCGAGACTTATTTTGACTCGGTCTCCATGTTTATCTTTTTTTTATTGGCAGGACGATATATTGAACACAATGCTCGCCTAAAAGCATCAAATATGGCATCAGATTTGGTGGTGATTGAGCCGATATTGGTCACCAAACTTGATGAGGCGTCTGATTTGGTTCAAGCACTTGCCACCGACCAAGCACAAACCGCCATTGATACTTGGCTGGCTACCAAAGGCGATATGGATAAACGCATCAGCCAAATGGGTCAAGATGATGACGCCAAAATTTTGGCCCAAAGTGTCAAAGTCGGTGATGTCATTTGGATCGAATCAGGGTGTCAAATTGTGGCAGATGGTGTCTTATTATCCAAAACTGCGACCGTCTCCCAAAGCCTATTGACAGGCGAGAGCGATTTAATCGTCAAAACTTGTGGCGAAAGATTGGCTGGCGGTTCTCAAAATGATAGCCAGCCGCTATTGATGCTGGTAACCGATGATGTGGATAACAGCCAAATTGCACTCATTGACCGCTTGATGAATCGTGCGATGAGCGAAAAACCCCAAATTGCTCAAGATGCCGATAAAATGGCACGCTGGTTCGTGGCACGCGTGCTTTTATTGTCGCTTTTGGTGTTTGTGGTTTGGTATTTTATTGATAAGACCCAAGCACTGTGGGCGACGGTGGCGGTTTTGGTGGCAACTTGCCCTTGTGCGTTATCGCTTGCTACCCCAATTGCACTGACCGTGGCAACCAATCGCTTGGCAGGTTTTGGGTTTTTGCCAACTCGTGGTCATACGGTACAAACTTTGGCCAAGGTTAGCCATGTGGCATTTGATAAAACAGGGACATTAACCCTCGGGCAGGCAAATCTTTTGGCGGTGGTGAGCGATTACCCAAACGATGACATTTTGGCACTGGCGGCAGCGTTAGAGATTGGCAGTCGCCATCCTGTTGCCAAGGCGATTTTGACAGCGGCACATGGGCTGCATTTGCCTGCTGTTCAAGAGATGAGCCATCACATCGCAGGCGGTGTGGAAGCGGTATCTCAGGGCGTGCGTTATCGCATTGGCCATGCCAGTTTTGTTACCGACCAAGCAAGCGGTCGCCCTGACTTTGACTATGGACGCTATCAAGAAAATCTGGAGGACTATCAAGCCAATATGTCGGTACTGTTATCGGCTTGGCAAGATGGCAGTTGGCGACTGATTGCACGGCTTTATTTTAATGACCCGATTCGTACAGATGCCCACCAGATGATTGAGCAAATCAAATCATCAGGCATGATACCGCTTATGCTGACAGGCGACCCCAACCCCAATGCCCTAAAAGTTGCCAAAACGCTTGGTATTGATCAGGCATATTATGGGCTAACGCCAGAGGATAAAGTGTCATACATCAAGCAATTACAACAAGATAATCACATTGTTTTGATGGTTGGTGATGGGATTAATGATGCGCCTGTTTTGGCGGCTGCCAATGTTTCAACCGCCATTGCAGGTGCAGCAGACCTAGCCCAAGTGTCAAGTGATAGCGTTCTTTTGGGTGGTCGGCTGAGCTCGATACCCAGAGCCATTCACCTTTCAATAAAAACCCAAGCCATTATCCGCCAAAATCTCAAATGGGCATTGGTTTATAATGCGTTGGTGCTATTGCCTGCAGCGTTTGGCTATGTACCGCCTTGGCTTGCGGCGATTGGCATGTCGTTATCGAGTTTGGTGGTGGTCTCAAACGCCATGCGTATTAAAAAAGCTAAGTAAATTTTTCATCAACCTAAAAAACCACCAAAATATCAGCGTATTTTGGTGGTTTTTAATTAAAATTAAGTTGATTTTAATGCTGATGGCTTATTCTTGCAACTTATTCTTGCAAATAGCCAATAAGGCGTAAAAATTCGATATACATCCAAACCAATGTGGACAAAATACCGATGCCATACACCCATTCATAGTCTTGTGCCACGCCAAACGCCACGCCTTTTTCAACATTGTCAAAATCAAGCAACAAACTAAACGATGCAATCAAAATCACAAAAATACTAAAGCCGATGGCAACCATGCCCCCATCAAATAATAAAGGCAGGCTAGAACCAAATAGGTGAAAACCCAACTGCACCAAATACAAAATACCAATGGCAATCACTGCCGAGGTTACAATGGCACGCAATTTTTCGGTAACTTTGATAATGCCCGTGGCATACAGCGTCAACATGACAGCAGCGGTGATAAAAGTTGCTGATAATGCAGATAATGGTACGGATGGGTAGTATCGGTACATGATTAGGCTAAATGTACCCAATAGCACCCCTTCAATCAGTGCATAAGGAATAGCAAGCGATTTGGCAAGATGCGGCTTCATGGCACTGGCTAAGCCTACGCCCATGCCAGCAAATACCGAAACTAATGCCATGGCATATAATAGCGATGATGAGACATTGATGGATAAGGCATAAAAAAATACACCAAATCCTGAAACGGCAGCTAAGCTAAGTAAAAAAGCGGTTTTACTGACAACACCACGCACACTCATGGCAACGGCACTGGTGGCAAGTGTTGTACGGCTGATGATAGGGTTTGCCATAGTATATCCTTGTTCAATAAAAATTTGTCAATCTTAACATTAATGACAATAAATAAACCAATTAATTAAAAAACACAGGAACGATGATAACAAATATCCGTGTTTGGTCACAAATCAGTATCAAAACGGTATTACAACTATTTTGACAGAGCATTAATCAGATGACATAAAAATCTTTGCCTTGATTATCCGAAAACCAAGTAGCTTTGTCAAGTTAAGTCAAGTTAACCATATGCATCTTTTTGTATTAATCATTGCAAGGCTTGGTGTGTTTGTTGTGTTGATGGGCGTTTTTTTGGTATGATACGCATTATTTATAATTAAGCCAAGCCATGTCAAATTTTACCAACAATCACCCAAAACGCCCACCATTTCATCGTATTGGTGTGATGGGGCGTGCAGGCAAAGCCAGTATTGTAGAAACTCTAAATGAACTCATTAGACTGCTGAAGATGCGTCATTTATCGATTGTCATTGACGCACAGACAGCGGCCATTGATGGTATTTTGATTGATGGTGAGCATGCAGATGACAGCATCATAATCACACCACGCCACACGATGGGTGAGCAGTGCGATTTGGTCATCGTGGTGGGCGGTGATGGCTCAATGCTTCAGGCAGCGTCTGTGATGGCAGGTACTGGCGTGCCAGTACTTGGCATCAATCGGGGGCGATTGGGGTTTTTGGCGGATATTAATCCAGATGAGCTGACCGAAAAAGTCGGACAGGTGCTTGATGGGCAATATTGGCTGGTTGAGCGATTTTTATTAAAACTTCAAATTATCCAAAATACGACCAATGACAATGCATTGACACAAGTTTTACATGAAGATATTGCGTTAAATGATATTGTCTTACATGCAGGCAAGTCAGTTCACACCATTGATTTTAAACTAAAAATTAATAATAAAGATGTCTATCGGCAGCATGCAGATGGTCTGATTGTTGCAACACCCACAGGCTCAACCGCCTACGCACTGTCAGCAGGTGGGCCGATTATTCACCCAACATTAGACGCCATTTGTTTGGTACCCATGCATCCACACACGCTATCTGACCGTCCGCTTGTTGTTGCTGGCAGCAGCCAAATTATGATTAATATTCATAAAGATAATCGCACACAGCCCATGGTTGGTGCAGATGGTAAGACTTCTGTGCCTTTGGAAAATGACCAAACGCTCATCATCGCCAAACATGATAAGACGCTTTTATTATTGCACCCAAACAGCTATAGCTTTTATGAAGCGTGCCGTACAAAATTACATTGGAATTTATACAGTGAAGAGTTTTCACTGGATTAATCCTCCTTTCATTAATTGGAAAAATAACCCATGAATAAACAAGAAATTCTAAACAGTCTAACCCCTGAAATTGTTGATAAATTTCGTACTGCCATTGAGATTGGTCGCTGGGAAAATGGTGAAAGGCTGACCGATACGCAGCGTCAAACCTGCATGCAGGCGGTTATGGTCTGGGAACATGAGCATTTGCCCATCACAGAACGCACAGGCTACATTCACAGACCCATCAAAGAAGATGGAACGGTTATCGGTGAGGCATGTGACATTGAGCATGACCACCATTATCCCAATGCTGAGCATGTGGTGAAGTTTAAGAGTTAGGATATTGCCTTAAAAAGCTCTTTAAGACAGCGATTAACCAATCAACATTGCCTATGCTGATATGGGTGATGTTTATTGGTATGATACTGTTAATCCATAGTTTATTGATTAACAGTTTATTGATTAACAATTATTTACTTAAGACGCACCAATATTTCAATCCCAAATCACCATGCAGCTCAGTCAAATCTAGCAATACCAACGACCCAAGGGCGGTTAAGCCAGCTGTCTTACAAAGCTTATCGGCAGCCACCAAAGTGCCACCTGTGGCAAGCACATCATCGACCAATAAGACATTGGCAGGGTCAAGGTCGCAGCTGATCTCAAGCGTATCACTGCCATATTCCAAACCATAGCTTTCACGATGGACAGGGGGCGGGAGTTTGCCCGTTTTTCTGATAAGAATCAAACCTTTATCAAGGCGAGCGGCCAAAAGGCTGGCAAGCACAAATCCCCGAGACTCAACCGCAACAAAGGCATCCGTTGCTGCCAGTATGTCACTTGGCAACGCATGAATCAATGCGTCAATCAGCTGGTTTAGGTGTCGATTGAGTAGTGGGCTGATATCATAAAACTCAATACCCGCCTTTGGAAAATCTGCCACAGTACGAATATGTGTCCAAAGATTTTGGCTCATACATTTCCTTTCATAGTCATATCAGTCGGTTACAACAGCACTCGCCATAGAATAACCCCAATCGCCAGTATAAAAAATATCGGGGCTAGATATAAATGAATTGCCAATGCTGACCACCACGCCATCCCCAGCATAAGCATAAACCCAGCCAAAGCAATCCAGTCATGGCGACGCTCATTAAGTCCATCTGCTCGGAGCGATTGTAGCTCATGTAATATGGCATCTTGATGAGCGCCTAAAGTGGCTAGGCTTTGTAGGCTTTGATTAAGCAGCTTGGGTAAGTCTGTGGTAGACAGCAGCACCTCGGGCAGGCGAGCTTGTAGCTCTTGCATATTTTTGATAGGATCTAATTGAGATTTAACCCAAGCGGTTAAAATTGGTTTGGCAAGTGACCAAATATCCAGCTCAGGATACAGCTCACGACCCAGCCCCTCCACATGAACCAGCGTCTTAAGCAGTAGCATAAGCTGCGGCGGAATGCTCATACGATGACGGCGAGCAATGGATAAAATTTCAAATAGCACGCCTGCAAAATCAATTTCATGAATCGGCTTTAGCACCATTGGCGAAACGGTACGGCTCATATCACGCATCAGTGCATATTTATCCGCTGACGGTGGTATCCAGCCTGCTTGCCAAATGATATCCACCAGTGCGGTGTAATTGGCATTCATAACTGACAACAGCATTCGTGCAACAATCAGCTGGTCTTCTTTGGACAGCTCGCCCATAATGGCACAATCAAGCCCGATATAGCGTGGTTCGGCAACAGCACGCCCATCAGGCATGGTTTCAACAAAAATATTGCCTGGGTGCATATCGGCATGAAAAAAGTTATCACGAAATACTTGGGTAAAAAAGATGGTTAAGCCTTTTTTGGCCAGTGCAGCACGGTCATAACCAAGGGCATCAAATAAGTCAGTTTGGGAGATGGGTACACCAAAGATGCGTTCAGATACCATAACTTGTTTGGCACTCATATACACTTCGGGTACATAAATCAGCCGAGAGCCTGTAAAATTATGACGCATTTTGGTACTGTTGGCAGCTTCAAGCGTCAAATCCAGCTCATTGAGCATAATTTGGCGATAATCTTCAACCACATCAATCAGATGAATGGCACGAGCCGCTTCAAGGCGTGCAGATGCCCAAGCTGCCATTTGCCGTAATAGCTCAAAGTCTGAGATGATGCCTTGTTTGATATTGGGTCGGACAACCTTAACAACCACTTCACGACCATCATGCAAGGCGGCGGTATGTACTTGTGCGACACTGGCAGCGGCCAAAGGCATCTCATCAAAGCGAGCAAATATATCCCCAATCGGCTGACCTAAGCCGTACTTGGCATGTTCAATGGTAGCAATGGCTATTTTGGCGTCAAATGGGGCAACCTTATCTTGTAATAAAGATAATTGTGCGATAATTTGTGGCGGTAATAAATCAGAACGAGTGGATAATAATTGACCCAACTTTAAAAATAGCGTCCCCATTTCTTCAAGTGCAAGCTTGACGCCCAAAGGCTGATGTGAGCGACCGAAGCTTGCAGGATGTGCACGAAGCAGGCGAGCAATGGGTGCAAATTCTGGTACATCAGCAAAATGTGTATCCAAGCGATATTTGGCTGCGATGCGGTATAATGACAACAAGCGTTTGCGATGAGTGATAAGCATATCGGTGGTCGGCTTAGGTTTTAGTTATTTTGCTTAAGAGTATTTTGGATTTCTGCTAATTTGGCTTGACTGCGTTCAATCTCACTTTGTAGGCGGAGCAGGGTTTGTTTTTTATCCTGAAGCGTCTGATCGATAAAGTCGCTTTCATTTGAAGATACTTGGTGTGATACAAAGCTTGCCAAAGCTTGCTTAATGTGACCGATGATGGGGGCTGATAAAGGGGAAATCTCTTGACCAATAAAATACAAATGACTAACCACATCTTGCCCAATTAACCGCTCTAGCCAAGACCAAATGTCAGGATGACATTGCTCAAGCATGTATTTGGCACGCATTAAAATCTGATGGTCGCCTTGAATTGGCAAATTGCCTGTTGGATTTTGAAGGAGTGCTAATAGATGCTTGGGGTTATCAACCGTTAAAGTACACTCAGGCGGGTTGGGATAAACACCGCCTTGTGGCTCAAAAATCGGCTCAAAAGCAGGCTCAAGACGCACACGCTCATCACCAAATAGTACATCAACGGATAGATTTGGTGACCGCATCATCACACGCAGCGTCTTACCTGATAAGTTTTTTAATTCAGACTGTATCAATGGGTCTAAGCCGATGGCGGTATTGACCAGCTTTTCACCCACAGCAAGCGACAGCACCCCAATCATCATGAGTGTGCCTTAAATCCACGATGAATCGCAACAATACCGCCTGTTAGGTTGTGATAATCACAATTGACAAAGCCAGCATTTTGCATCATCTGCTTGAGCGTTTGTTGGTCTGGGTGCATACGGATTGATTCGGCTAAATACTGATAGCTTTCGGCATCACCTGCCACAATCTTACCCATGATGGGTAGGGCGGTAAATGAGTATAAATCATAAGCCTTTGACAAAGGCTCAAATACAGGTTTTGAAAATTCAAGCACCAGCAGGCGACCACCTGGTTTTAAAACACGGTGCATGGCAGAGAGTGCTTTATCTTTATCGGTAACATTTCTTAACCCAAAACTGATGGTTACCAAATCAAAGCTATTATCCTCAAAAGGCTCAAGCGTCTCGGCATTGGCAAGCACAAAGTCAACATTATGACAGCCTGCATTAATCAGACGAGTGCGACCGATCTCAAGCATCGCTTCATTAATATCAGACAACACCACACGCCCAGAGCGACCGACCTCACGGCTAAACACCTTTGCCAAATCACCTGTACCGCCTGCAATATCAAGAACCCTTTGCCCGCTGCGTACACCTGTCAAGCTGATGGCGTACCGTTTCCATAGGCGATGAATACCAAAGCTCATCAAGTCGTTCATCACATCATATTTGCGTGCAACAGAGGTAAATACTTCGGCAACTTTGGCTTGTTTTTCAGATTTATGCACTGTTTGATAGCCAAAATGGGTCGTCTCGTCATCGGCTGGCTTTTCGCCTTGGGGGCGTTGTTGTTCACTTTGACCTTGGGGAGTACCAGTGGGTAGGATATTTGGATTGGTGAATTGGTCATTTTGGTGATTGGTTGTCATGCGTCTGCTCAAGTTATTGTTAAGGTGAGTTGAAACTCACTTGGATGATTTGGTTGGTTAAAGTTTATATGTCTTAATACAATGATAAAACAGTATGCTTAATAATACACCATTTTTGGGCATTTTGGTATTTTTGCTCATATTTAATGACAAAAATTAATAATAAAAATGCCCCATAATGCCCCATATAGTCATCACCGCCTACCAATTCATCCTTGATTGATAAAAATTAGCAATGGATTAATTGGTTTTTTTGGATGTGATTGAGTGTGAAATTTGTAAATTTGCTTGAATTTATCCCATGATGGCTTTATAGTGATGTTGGACGATGATTTTATGATTTGTCCTATTATACTGACATTTCATTTATAACCCACAAAAGAAGGAAAATTGCAATGGCATTCACTCTACCAGAGTTGGGCTACAGCTACGATGCACTAGAGCCACATTTTGACAAAGAAACGATGGAAATTCACCATTCACGCCACCATCAAGCTTATGTTAATAACGCCAATGGTCTACTTGAAGGTACTCAGTGGGCGGATAAATCTGCTGAAGAGGTTATCGCAAATTTGGATGAAATCCCAGCAGACAAAAGAACAGGCGTCAGAAATAATGCTGGTGGTCATGCCAACCATAGCCTATTTTGGACCATTTTAAAAACAGGCACGACTTTAGGCGGATCGTTAAAAGATGCCATCGTGAGAGATTTTGGTTCTGTTGAAGTATTCCAAGAGCAGTTTGAAAAAGCCGCTGCCACCCGTTTTGGTTCAGGTTGGGCGTGGTTAGTGCTTGATGAAGGTTCGCTAAAAGTTGTCTCTACCGCCAACCAAGATAGCCCATTGATGGGTGAAGCGGTCGCAGGCTGCAAGGGATATCCTATCATTGGTTTGGATGTGTGGGAACATGCTTATTATCTAAAATACCAAAATAAACGCCCAGATTATATCAAAGCTTTTTGGGAAGTGGTCAACTGGGACGAAGCACAAAAGCGTTTTGACTCGGCAAACTAAAACAACCCATTCATCAAAAATCAGCTAAGTGATGGTTTGGGGCAGGTAATCCCAAACCGCTCAATAAAATAAGCCGTAACTGACTGTTATGGCTTATTTTTTTGCCCACAGAATCATAAGATAACTTACGCATCAAACTTATCTTATGATGACATATCAGGCGGATATTAAACCAAATAAGCCGTTTTGATAAGCTTATAAAATGAGTATTTTGGTCAAAAAAGATCTATTATCTAATACATAAATCATCGTAACTGACTTTGACACGATAACGCTCATTGAGACCAAGATTGCCTGCGATTATTGTGATGGGCAAACAAGGTTTTGGATGAATGTAAATTATTTTAAAAAATGATTGTGTTTATGCGTCTTATCTTTTAAAATCAGTTTAATAATATTAAGGAATTGTGATGACAAAGATTTTATTTTTGGTGACAGGGATGACGCCGCAAATTATCACCGAAACGATATGGGCATTGGCATGTGACCCTGAGTTATCTCATCAAGAACGCTTTATTCCTGATGAAGTTCATGTATTAAGTACCGATGATGGTCTAAACCAAATTCGCTCCCGTTTGTTTAGTGAAAAACAAGGCTCTAAATTTGCTCAATTCCAAGAAGAATATCCGCAGCTTGCCAATATGACTTTTGATGACAGTGATGATTATTTGCATGTCATCAAAGACCGTGATGGAAATATCTTAAAGGATTTAAAAACCCCAAATGATAATGAGCTGGCAGCGGACTTGATTTGTCAAATGATACGCCAGTTTACCGAGCGTGATGATGTGGTGCTGCATGTGTCTATTGCTGGTGGGCGTAAGACAATGGGTTTTTATGCAGGCTATGCATTATCCTTGTATGGTCGAGCTTGTGATCGGATGTCGCATGTATTGGTGGAGGAACGCTACGAGTCGGCGAGAGATTTTTTTATCCCAGCGTGTTTGATAATGTATTTGTTACCAATCGTGATAATGTGGAGCTGCGTACCAAAGATGCCAAAATTTGGTTAGCACAGATTCCTTTTGTTCGATTGCGAAATTCATTGAGTAATCATGATATTGTTGCGAGCAAAAGCTTTTCGGAGGTGATTGAGACTTTAAATTTAAGCTTAAAACCGTTACAAATGACTTTGGATATCAACAATCGACACATCAGTATCGGTGATAAAATATGCTCTTTAACACCCAAAGAATTTAGCATTTATTTATTATGTGCCAAATTATTGCAAAAGGGCGAGATATTACATTATCCATCCAGAGAGTTTGCCGATGATATTGGTCAAGCACATCAGCAATTATTTAATCAAATTTATGGATATTATAAAAACAGAGATGATATTATTGTTGATAATAGCTATCTTAGTGCCGCTTTATCGACCATGAAAAGAAAATTGATTGCTGAATTTGGCATGACTATTTATGAAAAAATCTGTATCCAGTCAAAGGCTCATGGCTATGGGATTGTGTTACCTGCTGAGCAAATCATTATTCGCAAATAATCATTCATCAAGGAAATAAAATGATAAGAGATCCAAGCAAACGCAAAATCAATGCTGTTTATGAAGAAAATTTACCACAAATCACACCCATAAAACATTGGCATACCTTGGATTGTCAGCTGATTACACCGATGTACGGCGGTGGTGTGATATCTGCCAAAGTAGATACCGCCATGCCAATTCGAGTCAGTAGTATTCGTGGGCAGCTAAGATTTTGGTGGCGACTTTTGGCAAAGCATCAATGGCAATTAGGCAGCGATCAAGCCATTCGTAAAGCAGAATTTGAGCTGTGGGGCGGTATGAATGATGGCGAAGATAACGGCAAGGCCAGCAAGGTGCTGTTAAAAGTTACTCAGGTATCAACCATTCATGATAATCACCTGATAAAATATGATGATGCTACGCTTAACGGGCTTCGCTATATTTTATTTCCTGCTTATCATGCTAAGGATATCACCAATAATCTGCACCATCTGTTAAAAGCTGATATAACATGGCAACTACAATTTGCATTTAGCCCTAATATCTTAAGCAAATATGATAAAACAGCGAATAATAAGCCAAATCCAAAAGAGCAGGTGATTGAAACCTTGCGTTAGTGGTCAAAGTTTTGTGCTCGCCTGATTATCAAGAAGCAAGAAAAGTGTTTTGTCATTTATCCGCCTTATGGATGCACAACGCCAATCCAGACATCAAGAACAAATGGATAGAGCATTATTCTTATAATATCACACAAAATCTCTGGCTAAACCAACAGGCAAAGCCTGTTCAGATGGTCTTGGTACAAGGTGAAGCATATCGTCAAGCTGCCTAAGTTATCATCCATTTATGTAAGTTTATTGGGAAATATCATGCAACTTTTTGATACTACGCCTGACTTGAATGCTTTGATTTGTCAGGGAAGGTTTGTGGATACACCGTTTGATGCCCATCGCCATGAAGATGGCAAAGGCATTGTTATTATTGTTCCTTATGGTCGGCTATACTACGCCCCGCATTATTTTGATGAGCAGACAGCGGATGCATATTTGGATTATTTCTTAGCAAGTCAAATCGGTGGTAAGCCCATTAATCACCGTACACACAACTGGCATCATACTGATTTGAATATGGTGCAGTTTAGCCACATTCATTGGCAACAAGACACCATCAAGATGTATGGCAAAATGCACAAGCTGCCACGCATCTCAGCATGGTATGGCGATAATGATTGCCCTTATACTTATTCTGGCATCACCCTAAACCCAAATCCATGGACAGACCGATTGCTCATGCTCAATGATGAGCTTGGAAAAATATGCAAAAGACGATTTAACAGTGTATTGATGAACTGGTATCGCTCAGGTGAAGATTATATCAGCTGGCATAAAGACGATGAAAAAGAATTGGGTAACAACCCCTTGATTGCTTCGGTAAATTTTGGTGAGTCTCGGCGGTTTTTACTGCGTTTATGTGACAATCATACACTCAAGCTTGAGCTGCCATTACATCATGGGAGTGTTTTGGTGATGGCAGGTCAGTTGCAGCATTTTTGGCAGCACAGCGTTCCTAGGCAAAAAAAGATACTAAGCAGTCGAGTGAATTTAACCTTTAGAAATATTATCGGTAATTAGTATCAAAGCCATAAAATATTAAGTTGATATATCAACCGCTAACGCCTTGGGCTAGGTGAGTTTGACCAATCCAATGTTGAGCAAACTGATATGCGATGCGACCAGAACGACCGCCACGACTGCTCGCCCATTGTAAAGCTTGAGATTGGGCAAAATCATCAAAGGCGATATTGACCTTTGCCAGTTCATGCTCAACAATTTGTAAGTATAACGGTTGGTTCATTGGCTGAAATGATAGCCATAATCCAAAGCGGTCGGATAAAGACACTGTCTCATCAATGGTTTCATAAGGGTTCACTTCATCGGTTTGGCCATTATAAATACTGATATTATCTTTCATCATCTGTGGCAATAGATGGCGGCGGTTACTGGTGGCATAGACAAGTAGCTGACTATGCTCGCTATCAAGTGAGCCATCTAAGATTGACTTTAGGGTGCGGTAATTTTCATCTTGAGCATTAAACGCCAAATCATCACAATAAACAAGATAGCGATTGGTATTGCCTTGATTGACCGACTCTTTGATGGCATGACGAATTTTACCAAGATGCTTTAAATCATCTCTGGCAACCTCAATCACACGCAGCCCTTGGGAATGATAAGCTTGAAGCAATGCCCGCACCAGTGATGATTTGCCTGTGCCTCGTGTGCCTGTCATCAGTACATGATTGGCAGGCAGGCGAGCCAAAAACTGCTTGGTATTGTTGATGAGTTTAGTTTTTTGGGTATCAATACCAAGTAAATCCGCCAAACTACGGCCAAAGCTGATGTCGATAGGTTCAAGATTGCCTGATGTGCCACCAACCCACCGATAAGCCAAAACCGCAGGGTCGATGATGATGGGTTGGTGGGTGTGTTCGGTCAGATATTGAGTGAGTAGCTGGATCAGATGATCAGGCAGTTGCATATAAATTCCGTCGGATAAGGTCAGATGAAAGATTAAATTTGGTTTACAGAAAAGGTATCACATTGATGCACATCACCTGTTTCAAAGCCTTTATAAAACCAGTTTTTACGCTGGGTGCTGGTTCCATGAGTGAAGCTATCTGGGACGGCATGACCATGAGCTTTATGCTGTAGGTAATCATCACCGATTTTTTCGGCAGCATCTAAAGCCTCTTCAATATCACCGTGTTGTAAAAATTGTGTACGCTCATGATTGTGTCGTGCCCATAAGCCTGCAAAGCAATCCGCTTGCAATTCTAAGCGTACAGATAAATTATTGGCTACCGTTTGATTGGCTTTTATTTGGGCTTGGCGTACTTGTTGAGAAATACCAAGCAAGGTTTGGACATGATGACCAACCTCGTGGGCGATGACATACGCTTGAGCAAAATCAGCGGCTTGGTCTTGGCGTGTCAGTTCGGTATGGTTTTTTTCACCAGTAATGCCCATTTGTGTACGCATATCACGAAAAAACTGTGTATCTAGGTATACTTTTTGGTCAGCAGGGCAATAAAATGGACCACTGGCTGAAGTGGCTGACCCACAGGCAGATTGGATAGCACCGCTAAACAAAACCAAGCTTGGTGGCTGATAGTGATGTCCTGCCTGAGCAAATATCGGTGTCCAAACATCTTCAGTATCTGCCAAAATTGTGGCAACAAACGCTCTGGATTCTGCCATATCAGCGGTTTCATGAGTGGGGGCTGTGGTTGTTTGTCCTTGAATTTGTTGAGCAACACCCAAGGTGGTCTCTGGGCTGATACCAAATACCTGCCATAAGATGACGGCGATGATTAAGCCAAAAATACTCACGCCGCCGACTTTTTTGACGCCGCCGCCGCGTCTGTCTTCGATATTGTTGCTTTGTCTTCGTCCACGCCACTGCATAAGTTATCCCAAATCATTGATATCAATTAACCTGACACGCACGCTAAGTCATCTCATCGATGGCTTACATACGCTTGTTGGGTTATGCCCATATCATATCACTATCTGGCAGAATCATCAATTTATCACCTAAGAATTTAGCATCAATATGAGCGTTTGGCATCTTTGATTTGATTGCGATTTATTGGTAATCATCGTATGATGAACCAACTTAGTTTATGCAATATGGAACTGATATATGTCAAAATTAACTTCGGTAGTGGTTGAACATAATCCATCTGCTCAGCCTATCACACATTCGGTGATATGGCTGCACGGACTTGGTGCCAGTGGTCATGATTTTGAACCGATTGTGCCTAATCTTAGTTTGGCAAAAGATGCCGCCGTTCGTTTCATTTTTCCCCATGCCCCAAACATCCCTGTCACCATTAATAACGGCTATGTCATGCCTGCTTGGTATGACATTTTGGAGATGAGTTTAAATCGTAAAGTCGATGTGGCACAAATCATGTCTTCAAGTGAGTTGATCAATGAGATTATTGATGATGAGATTGCCAAAGGTATTGATAGCCAAAATATTATCATTGCAGGATTTTCACAAGGGGGTGCGGTGGCGTATCATAATGTTTTAACCAATTCACGCAAGCTTGGCGGTCTTTTGGCACTGTCAACTTATTTTGCCACATCTGAACAAATCCAATCAATCCCAGTAAATCATCAGGTTGCCGTTAAGATTGACCATGGGGAATTTGATGACATTGTCCCCAAAACTTTGGGCATACAGGCGATGCACCACTTAAAATCACTTGGCTTAAATCCTATTTATACCACTTATCCTATGGCTCATCAGGTCTGTTTGCCACAAATAACAAGTATTGGCGATTGGCTAAATGCCTTAATTAAAAGCTGATACGATTGAATCAAGCAGATGATAAAAATCCATCACAATACCCATGCGATTAGGTATTGTGATGGGTAATTTTAAGTGAATGGCTACTTTTGATGCGGTTTTTGATTGGCTTCATAGATGGCAGCTTGTAGCCAAATATTCGCTTGAATATAATCATGTACCTGAATGGCGTCTGTTTGCTCAGTGCTGACAGCTGCAATACGCACCACAAACGGGTCGGCATCAGGTTCACGCAAAATGACCACATCAAATAAGGTCATCGGTTTGCCAAAAAACTCTGTGCTTGATTTGCCCAAAACCTGCCCTTGACACCAAGCTTCATCTTCTTGACCAAAGGTTTCACCGTATAAATAAGCACACATATGCCCCAAATTAATCTCAACAGGTGCAAACGGCTTACCAGATTCATGGTCTTTTGGTTGCCATTGACGGATTTGCTCATCAATATCATCAGGGATTTGACCGCCATTGTTTGCAACAATATCATTAAAAGCACGGTGATGGCGAATGGCTTCTTGATCCTCAATAACAATCGTTTCTTCTTGGTTGCTTGGCTCGATATGATACGCCAATGCACTAAAATTAACAAAGTATTTTTTGGGTGTGCGATACTCTGTGCGATTGACGGCATACAATTGGTCAAATGCATAAATGACCGCACCATCAGGTGTTTTTAGGCACAAAATGGCGTCTGATGTGGTATCACAGCGAATGATACGCTCAATTTGGCAAGTTAAACCATAGG
>ERZ1023461.35-NODE-35-length-61144-cov-48.993190_pt1 | contig 61144 bp, 55 predicted proteins | sample MGYA00380528_ERZ1023461 | MGnify/ENA primary metagenome ERZ1023461 (study PRJEB33173, sample SAMEA4830392) | metagenome | study: EMG produced TPA metagenomics assembly of the PRJEB25223 data set... | reverse complement strand
GAAGGCTGTGTCTTTTTTATGGGATACAGTTGCTACTGTCATTGGTGTATTTTGAAGTTAAATGATTATAACTATTTTACAACCATTAAAAAATGGCAAGAATAAACTATCCTTGCCATTAAAATCAATGCGTGTCTAATTTTTCAAACCCTTTTACCAAATTATCCAACTCTTTTAATTGGCGTAAAAACGGTTCTAATTGCGACAGTCGCAACGCACAAGGACCATCGCATTTGGCTTTATCAGGGTCTGGGTGAGCCTCCAAAAACAGCCCTGCTAGTCCCGTTGCCATACCCGCTCTTGCCAAGGTAGTAATCTGACTACGGCGACCGCCTGCACTGTCCACTCTCGCCCCTGGTTCTTGTAGGGCGTGCGTTACGTCAAAAAATACGGGCACATTCATCGCTTTCATCGTGTCAAAGCCAAGCATATCCACCACAAGGTTATTATAGCCAAAAGACGTGCCACGCTCACACAAGATGATGTTATCATTGCCTGCTTCTAGGCATTTGCCTATGATATGTCGCATTTCGTGCGGGGCAAGGAATTGAGCTTTTTTGATGTTAATCACCGCCCCTGTGCGAGCAATGGCACTCACAAGGTCGGTTTGACGGCTCAAAAACGCAGGGATTTGTAGCACGTCCGCCACCTTTGCCACAGGGGACGCTTGGTAGGGTTCGTGTACGTCTGTGATGATTGGCACGCCGTATTTTTCTTTGATGTCGTTTAGCCACGTTAGCCCCGTATCTAGGCTAGGCCCCCGAAAGGAGTGCAGGCTAGAACGGTTGGCTTTATCAAAACTTGCCTTAAACACATAGCCAATATCAAGTTTCTTGCAAATCTCAATATAGCTCTCGGCAATCTCAAATGCCAATTCTTGACTTTCTAAAACATTCATGCCACCAAATAGCACAAATGGCAAATCATTGGCAATTTTGATGTCGCCTGATGGTGATGATAATTCAATGGTGGATTTGGCGGTTAGCGTCATGGGTTTTCCTTATAAAATGGATTGATAATGGTAAGTTTGTTTTCAATGATATGATTATGGTGCATATCTTCGGAATATAAAATGGGTGTATTTGCTTGCAAGGCACAAGCAATCATTAGACTATCCCAATAGGAATAGTGATATTTGGCTTTGATATTTAAAGCATGAATAGCCAATTTTGTATCAACTGTTAAAATATCATAGTCATTGGCAAATGCAGAAATAATATAAGTTAATTTATCAAAATCAACATATCTCTTTTTAATCATCACATTGCAAAATTCATTAATCACCTGCGTGCTAATTACAACGTGATGAGTATTTAACAATTCTTGGGCAATTTGATTTTTTGGATAATCATCGCTCATGGCATAAATCAAGATATTGCTATCAAAAAAGCATGATTTATTCATAAAAACCCTTAGCGACTGTTTGCTTCTTCACGGTCAAATTTATAATCAGGCGGTAGTTGGATTTTAATGTTTTTAAATACCTCTTTCATGGTCGCCTTTGGGTTATGCTCATATGGCATGACAGGCTCATCAGCAGGCAATACCACAAAACTTTTGCCATTGCTTGATAACAACACTTTTTCGCCCAATGATATTTGCTCTAAGGCGTGGGCGATTTGTTGCTGTTCGGTATGGTTAATCATAATCTCAATCATTATTTATTCCTATCTGTATTTATTATTAACATGCAATTTATTTGGCATATATTCAACAAAACAATCCAACGGCTCATCAAAATCATCTGCCATTTTAATTTGCCCTTTGGCACTACCTGCTTTGCGTGATTTTTTAGCAAGTTTATTTTCGGGTATTAAATTCATTTTATAGGCTTGACCGTCTTTGATAAAAATCAACTCTTCGCCCAAAATGGCTTGCTCTATGTGCTTAGGCTGTATCTCATGAATGGCAATCTCAATCATCTTGTCCCCTTTTGTCTTCCTAATGAATAAACAGGGCGAAAACCGCCCCATTTATTTTATTGTAATGCTTTATTTGCCATTTTGCAATGCAACTGCCGAATGAATAAAGGCATTAAAGAGAGGGTGTCCGCCACGGGGCGAGCTTGTGAACTCAGGGTGATATTGCACCGCCACAAAGAACGGGTGATTGTCAAGCTCCACCGTCTCCACAAGATTTTGTTTGGCAGAGTAGCCCGAGATTTTTAGCCCTTGTGCTTCAAGCGGTTCAATGTAGCGATTGTTCATCTCATAGCGATGACGATGACGCTCAAAAATGGTGCCTGCCCCGTAGATTTTGGCAAGGCGAGAGTCCGCCACCAGATGAGCTTCTTGTTTGCCAAGTCGCATGGTGCCACCCAAATCGCTGTCGTCTGAGCGAATTTGTAGCTCGCCTTTTTCATCAAACCATTCGGTAATCAGACCAATAATCGGATTAGCGGTTTTGCGGTCAAACTCGGTAGAGTTGGCTTCAAGTCCCAGCACGTTGCGAGCAAATTCAATGACAGCGAGCTGCATACCCAAGCAAATGCCCAAAAACGGCACACCATTTTCACGGGCATAGCGGATTGCTTTCATCTTGCCTTGGGTGCCACGCTCGCCAAATCCCCCTGGTACCAAGATAGCATGGCAGGCTTTTAGCTCGTCCATAAGAGTATCTTGGGTTTCTAGTTTTTCGGCATCGATGTAGTGGATTTTGACACGGGTTTTGTTATGAATGCCTGCGTGCAATAGAGCTTCATTGACCGATTTATAAGCATCGGGCAATTCTACATATTTACCAACCATTGCCACGACAATCTCGCCTTGGGCGTTAAACAGTCCGTCAATGACCTTATCCCAATCGGACAAATCGGCTTCGGGCTGATTAAAGCCAAAACGCTCGCACACCAAATCGTCCAAATTTTGCTCATAAAAAGTGCGTGGAATCTCATAAATACTGCGAGCATCCTTACACACCGCCACCGCACGCTCGGGGACGTTCGTGAACATGGCAATCTTACGCTTGGTGTCATCGTCCACGTCATGCTCGGTACGGCACACCAAAATATCAGGCTGAATGCCAATGGATAGCAATTCTTTGACAGAATGCTGAGTAGGCTTGGTTTTGAGTTCGCTGGCGGACGAGATGTAAGGTAGTAATGTCAAGTGCATGAGCATGGTGTTTTCACGCCCGAGTTTTACCATAAGTTGTCGCACCGCTTCCATAAAGGGCAAGCTCTCAATGTCGCCCACCGTGCCACCAATCTCAATCATGGCAACGTCATAACCTTCGCCTGACGCTAAAATACGGCTTTGAATCTCGTCTGTGATGTGCGGAACGACTTGCACAGTTTTGCCAAGATAGTCGCCACGGCGTTCTTTGGCAAGCACGGTTTGGTAAATACGTCCCGATGTGAAGTTATTTGCCTTAGACATTTTAGAATGTCTTAAAAAACGCTCATAATAACCCAAATCAAGGTCGGTTTCCGCCCCGTCTTCGGTAACGAACACTTCGCCATGCTCAAATGGACTCATCGTGCCAGGGTCCACGTTGATATAAGGGTCCATTTTGGTCATGGTAACTTTTAGACCACGGGCTTCTAACACAGAAGCCAAAGAAGCGGCGGCAATGCCCTTACCCAAAGAAGAAACCACACCACCTGTTACAAAAATAAATTTAGTCATGATACTCATCAGTTATTGGTAAAAGAGAATTTTACTAAAAAATGCTAAAAAAATATAGGGGGCAACAGCAAATTCCCAAAATTTTTGTCAAATCGGTCAAAACAAAAAAGACTTGAATCCATTCAAATCTTTTGGTAGTGGTGATTGACAATCAATGACCACCAATCAATCAGATGCTCATCAGTCAATGCGTTCGCTGATAATTTTTAGGTCAGGGTAGCTTAGCTAAATTTTATATTCCCAAATACCTTCCATGACGGAAAATAGCTCAGGGCGAACAGTTTCCGTGGTAAAATTCAATTTTGTTAGCTGTATATAATTTTTGATTACAGTAATTTTTTATTATAGTAATTACAGTAAAAATACTGACTAAAAAAGTAGGCTATTGAAGCCTACTTTTTTAATTGATTGCTTAATTTGTCATGATGATAATTGATGATAATTACCAATCAATGCGTTCGCTGATAATTTTTAGGTCAGGGTAGCTTAGGTAAACGTCATATTCTTGAAAGTCTTTATAAGCTTCAACGTCCAAAATCTTTTGTCCAAGATGCACACCAGGCTCGATGTCTTTGATGCGATAGCCTCTATCCTGCAAGATTTTTACAGCTTTTTGTACATTGGCTTGATAGCTAGGATCCATATAAATCTGACGCTCAATCATGTCTTCGTAATCTGCAAAAGCTGCAACAGGGGCAAGCAAAGACAGTGCCAAAATAGATGCTAGGATTTTTTTCATGTTTTACTCCAATTGGGATATATTAAACAATTTAAACAATTTAAACAAAATTAAAGTCAATTCATCATCAATCTTTAATTTGACGCCATTTTAGCATAAAATCACCCACACACAAGATCAAGCTACATTTTACGTCCACTTTATTACTCAATTTCACAAAACTTACAGATTTTTTAATAAAGTTGTTATTATTTTACCAAATAATCACCCAACAAGATTAAGGATTTTAAAATTTGGATAAAAACACAAAAATGACCTGCCTTGTCATCGTCTAATTTATGCCACAAAACTGGCAAACAAATCATATTCACTGGCCTCATCAATGGTAACGGTTAAAAACTGCCCTACTTTTACCGTCTCATCAATATTATCCACATACACATGACCGTCAATCTCAGGAGCATCGGCATAGCTACGGCAAATGGCGATATTTTCTTCAAAATCAATCTCGTCCACCAACACCACCAAGGTTTGCCCCACTTTTTCTTGAAGTTTCTCTTTGCTGATTTGTTGTGCCAGTGCCATAAAACGCTCGTAACGCTCTTGCTTGATGGACTCTGGCACAGGATTGGGTAAATCATTGGCGGTCGCTCCGTCAATCTGTGAATAAGTAAAACAGCCCACACGGTCAAGGCGTGCTTGTTTTAACCAATTCAAAAGATACTCAAAATCCTCTTCTGTCTCACCTGGAAAGCCCACCACAAAGGTAGAACGAATGACGATATTAGGGCAAATCTGTCGCCATATAGCAAGGCGTTCTAGGGTGTTTTCACTCATGGCAGGACGTTTCATCGCCTTTAATACAGATGGGCTGGCATGCTGAAACGGAATGTCAAGATATGGCAAAAGCCCACCCCTGCCACCACTGATTTTCATGCTGTCTGCCATAATTTGCACCACGTTATCCACGTGCGGATAAGGGTATACATAATGTAAACGCACCCAAATGCCAAGGCGTGCTAAGGCTTGGCACATATCAAAAAACTTGGTCTTTATCGGCTCGCCTTGCCAAAATGCCATTTTATATTTTAAATCCACGCCATAAGCGGATGTGTCTTGACTGATGACAAGTAGCTCTTTGACCCCTGCTTTTTTTAGGGCAACCGCTTCATTCATCACGCTGTCAATGGTACGAGACACCAAATCCCCACGCAAAGACGGAATGATACAAAACGTACAGCGATGATTACAGCCTTCGCTGATTTTAAGATAAGCATAATGAGCAGGGGTTAATTTCACGCCTGCATCATTAATAAGGTCAATCTTGGGGTCATAAGTCTTTGATTTGGCAGGTTTTGGTACGTGGTGCGTTACTGCCTTGACCACCTCATCATAAGCATGTGCCCCAGTTACCGCCAATACAGCAGGGTGCATGGTGCGAATTTTTTGGGCATCTTTACCCAAACAGCCTGTTACGATGACTTTGCCGTTTTTGGTGATCGCCTCACCAATGGCATCAAGGCTTTCTTGAACAGCAGATTCAATAAAGCCACAGGTATTCACCACTACCAAATCTGCCCCATCATAATCCTTGGCGACTTGATAGCCCTCACGAGTAAGCTCGGTAATAATCCGCTCACTGTCCACAAGTGCCTTGGGGCAACCCAAAGACACAAAGCCGACTTTGGGCGTTTTAATGGCATCATCTGAACCATCATTTGGCTTGTCAATTTGCACAAGAGCGGTATTTTGCAAATTGGCACTTTGGTCAATGGTGCGGTTTTGGTTGTGGTTGGCTTTATGGTGATAACCGACTTCGCTAGGATTAGGATTTTGATTTTTGGGATTAAAGGTTTGAACAGTCATGGTATTTTGGCTAAGGATAAACTTGGCTGATTGGGAATGGGGTTTTGGGTAAATGGTTTTACCGATTTATAAAAATTTGGGTTAATTAACCCTGCCTTTGGGTGGATTTGTAGGGGCAAATTGCAATTTGCCCTGTATAAAACATTGATTTTTGGGCGAATGTTATTCACCCCTACATATTCATATTGCAAAAAATATATTTAATGAAACAATGCCTTTTTAAATTTCAAAATTTACATAGCAAAAAACCCGCCTTAACAGCAGGTTTTTATATATGGTGGGGTCGGAGAGACTCGAACTCTCACGGGTCGCCCCGCTGGAACCTAAATCCAGTGCGTCTACCAATTTCGCCACGACCCCAGATTTCATCAACTTTCGTCTTGATGTGGCGTATTATATACGACTTTTAAAATTTGGCAAGTATTTTTTGCTAAAAATTTTAAAAAGTTTATAAGTCATTGATTTAAAATATCTTTTGAATTGATAAATTTGACCCCAACATCCGTCATATCCGCCATTGCCTTATCTAACGAACCATTAATGTCTATCGGGGCGGTTGCGTCCGTGATGACCGTGCAACCAAACCCAAACGCTACGGCGTCTATCGCTGTCCACGCCACACAAAAATCAGTGGCAATGCCCACCACATACACGCTGTCTATGCCCCGCTCGTGAAGATAGCCCGCCAGTCCCGTTTTGGTTGCCCTATCAGCTTCCATAAATGCCGAATAGCTGTCTATGTGGCGATGATAGCCTTTACGGATAATCAGCTCGGCTTTATCGGCTTGCAGATCAGCATGAAAATCAGCATCGCTCGTGCCTTGTACACAGTGAGCATTCCACAAAACCTGCGTGCCATAGGGTAGCTCTATGGTGTCAAACGGGGCTTTGCCGTCATGATTTTGGTAAAATGAAATGTGGTCGGCAGGGTGATAATCTTGGGTCAAAATCACGGTATCAAAATGAGCAATCAAGCGGTTAATCATGGGGATAATCGTGTGGCTGTTTGCCACCGCCAGATTACCGCCAACAAAACCGTTTTGCACGTCCACAACCAATAGGGCTTTCATAAACTTTCCTTATCCTTTTAAACTTCTCTGACAATTTGCACGATATTGTATCATAAAGCAAGCCTAATGTTTAACATACACACTTTTTAACACAAACACTTTAATAAGACAAACCTAAAACATCATTGTAAAAACTTGTAATTATTGACAAATTTTTTTATAATACCAACTTTAACCAAAGCAAGGTCAAGCCTTGCTTTTTTTGTGAACTAAACGGAGTGGCTATGATTGAGTGGTTTAACAGTCTCATTAATTGGGGCGTAAGCCTGATTTGGGGCAATGGCGATTGGCTAATAGTGGGCAATCCTTGGTATGGTCTTATTGTGTTTTTGTTGGTCGGTGGGGGCATTTATTTTACCATTGCCACTCGCTTTGCTCAGTTTCGCTATTTTGGACATCTGTGGAAACTGCTTAGGGTGTCAGGGCAAGGCGGTCGCTCGGGCGGTATCAGCTCGTACGAAGCCTTGATGACATCGCTGGCAGCACGGGTCGGCACGGGCAACCTAGCAGGTGTTGCTATCGCCATTTATTTGGGCGGTGCTGGGGCGGTGTTTTGGATGTGGGTTACGGCAATTTTGGGTATGGCGACAAGTTTTATTGAGTCCGCTCTCGCCCAAGCCTACAAAGTCCCCCACACTGACAACGTCTTTCGTGGTGGCCCTGCCTACTACATTCAAGCAGGGTTGGGGCAACGCTGGCTTGCCATCATCTTTTCAGTGTGCCTGCTCATTGCCTTTGGACTTGCCTTTAATGGTGTGCAAGCCAATACCATCGCTCAGGCAAGTCTGGAAGCTTTTAACATCCCCCCTTGGGTAACGGGGCTATTTTTAGTGATTTTGGTCGCTCCTGTGGTTTTTGGGGGCATGCGTTCAGTTGCTAAGGTGGCAGGTAAGATTGTGCCAATCATGGCGATTTTATACGTTTTGCTGGCTTTGTTTATCATTATTAGCAACATCACCCAGTTTCCTGCCGCCATTGCCATCATCTTCAAATCCGCCTTTGGATTTGAACAGGCCGCAGGTGGGGTCTTAGGCTATACCGTTGCATCAGCCATGATTAATGGCATAAAACGTGGTCTGTTCTCCAACGAAGCGGGCATGGGTTCTGCTCCCAACGCCGCTGCAACCGCTCAGACTTATCCCAATCACCCTGCTGTACAAGGTTTCATGCAAATGCTTGGGGTGTTTATGGATACCATCGTCATCTGTACCGCTACCGCCTCCATCATCATCTTATCTGGTGTGGTTGACCCAAACTCTGAGCAGACGGGCATTCAGCTTACCCAACTTGCCCTGTCGCAATATGTGGGGCAATTTGGCGTGGTGTTTGTGGCGGTGGCGATTTTCTTTTTTTCGTTCACCACCATCATTGCCAATTATAGCTATGGCGAGAGCAACATTGAGTTTTTATCTGGTCAAAAAAACGCCAAGCCTGCCATGATGGGGCTACGCATCGCCCTGCTTGTCATGGTCTTTGTGGGGTCTGTTGCCGACCTAAAAACAGTTTGGAACTTTGCTGACTTGACGATGGGCATCATGGCAGTTATTAACCTTATCGCCATTGTGTGGCTATCGCCTGTGGCACTGCGTGTCCTAAAAGACTATGAACGTCAAATCAAGTCAGGTGTTGACCTAAAAGACATCAGCTTTGACCCCGACCTGTTTCCTAAGCTTAAAACCGAAGCAGACAGAACAGCATGGAAGGATTGATGGTTTTAGTACACTAAATAAAAAACAGGGCAGATACTACCGCCCTGTTTTTTATTGCCTACCAATAATTCTCCACTGCAATATTACCCACGCCACGTCTGTTCATGGTTAAGCCCTTGTTTTTTAAACTTTCTTTGGTGTCGTCCACCATCTGCGGATTGCCACAGAGCATGACATGAGAAGTGGCAGGATTTAAGTTTAAACCGACAAAGTTTTCAAGTTCGCCACTGTCTATCAAAGCAGGAATGCGAGCATTTAGGCAGTTTTCCACTTTTTCACGAGTGATAATCGGCACAAAATGGAGTTTAGCTGGGTTGTCGGTCAGTTCGCTAAACTGCTGATTTAATTCATGAATTTTATCAAGATAGGCAAGTTCTGCTTGCGTTCTGGCACTGTACACCAGTACGATGTCGCTGTAATTTTGCCAAGTGGTCAAATCGCCAAGCATGGATAAAAATGGAGCAAGTCCCGTGCCTGTTGCCAGTAGCCACAAATCCTTTGGGGCAGGTTCTTGGTAGCGAGCAAGGGTCAAAAAACCAAACGGCTCGGGGTTAAGATAGAGCGTATCGCCCACCGTCAAATGCTGTAATTGACTGGTAAACGCCCCGTCAGGCACGACCACCGAGAAAAATTCCAACTGCTCATCATAGGGGCTTGACGCTACCGAATAAGCACGAAAAATCCGCTCATCGGGGGCGTTTTTGGCATTGGCAAGCTCGCTGGGGTTGATGCCCAAACGGGCAAATTGCCCTGCATCAAAACGAAATCCATCTGGGCGTGTTGTGGTAAAGCTAAACAGCGTGGGTGACCAGACGGTCTTGGAAAGTACGGTAATGGGGGTGGCGTGTTGGTCGGACATGGTTTTTCTCTTTTTAAATTTATCCATGCTATTGTAAACCATCGCCACAAAAAAACAAGCACCCAACTAAGTGCTTGTTTTTATTTACCCCAAAATTGCCAAACTTGCCATTTTAAAGAGCGTGTTTGGCAAAATCCCCATCACAAAAATAAATGCCGTGATAAGAATCAGTACAAGCCCCCCTGCCTTAACACGCCAATCATTGGGTACATCAAAAGGCACGATGGTCATTGGGCGTTTGAACATGATAAGCAGCACTTTTAGATAATAATAAAGTCCGATGGCACTGCCCAAAACCACCATAAAGGCAAGTCCAAATCGCCCACCTTGAATGGCAGCGAACAGCACCTGCATTTTGGTGATAAATCCTGCGGTAAGTGGCATGCCTGCCATGGACAGAATCATCACCGTCAAAACCGCTGTCAGCACAGGTCTTCGCCAAAACAACCCTTGATAAACCGCCATGCTGTCCGCTTCATCTTCTATCTCTTGGGTTGCTCTATTGCGGTCGGTTTCACCGTACGCTCCTGTCATCAGCACAATCACCCCAAATGCCCCAACAGAGGATAAGGCATAGATAAGCACATACATACTGATTACACTGTCAGCATCTGCCGTTGCCCCTGTGGCGATGAGAGGAATCAGCACATAACCCATATGTGCCACAGATGAGAACGCAAGCAGGCGTTTTAGGTTGGTTTGAGTCAGAGCAAGCAAGTTCCCTGCCATGATAGACACCCCAACAATGGCAACCAATATCGCATCAATAGCTGATATGGCAGGAGTTGCACTTGTCAGCAAAAAACGCACGGTAAGGGCAACCACCGCCACCTTGCCCACGCTTGCCAAAAATGCCGTAACAGGGGCAGGAGAACCTTGATACACATCGCCTGCCCACGCATGAAATGGCGCAAGCGATAACTTAAAAGCAACCGCTGCCACCATCATGACCGCCCCAACCACAAACAAAGGCAGTATCCCAAAACCTGCCATCAAAGCCTCTCCAAGATGGGTAAAGCCAAGCTCACCTGTTGCTGCAAAAATCAGTGCCATACCCATGAGTAAAGTCGCCGAAGCAGTGGCCGATAAAATCAGGTATTTTAGCCCCGATTCTAAGGACTTTTGTTTTAGGTAAGCAAAACTTAGCATACCATACATGGGTACAGACAAAAGCTCTAATGAGACAAAAAAGGAGGCAAGATGATGAGATGAGGTCATCAAAACCGCCCCAAGCGTACTTGTCAAAAGAAGCAGATACAGCTCTTCTTTGTTGTTATTAAAACTTTGAAAATAGCGATACGATAACGTAACACACGCCAAAGCCGAAACGATGATGATAAGGCTATTAAACAAGGCAAAGCCGTCCACCAAAAACAGCCCCATGACATCGCCCCGATTGACATGAGTGGGCAATTTTTCAAAAAACTGCAACAGTAGCACCGCCAACGCCCCATTTAGTCCAAGGGCAGTCAAGCCAACAATCAGACTGTGTGAGCGTTTGATGGCGATAGTAAGCATGACCACAAGCACCGCCACGCCCAATATCATGGCAGGGAGCAACGGGAGCAAAGACGAAAACTCAATAGATACACTCATTAGTTGCCCCCTTGGTTAATTTCAATGACTTGCGGCACAATTTCTGGCGAGATGGGCTTTTGATTGCCTTTTAGCCCTGCAATGGCGGTATCCACGTCCGAATATCTATCGGGCATTTTGGTGCTGATATAGCTCATTGCTTGCTCGGATTTGTTTAGGACGGGTTGTGGATACAGCCCAAGCCAAACAAGCCCCACCGCCAACACACCAAGCAAAGACAGCTCTCGCCCACCCAAATCACGCAAAGGCTTGGCGGTGTCGTCTTTTGCCTTGTATAAGGCGTGCAGATGGGGCGTGGTGTTGTCGCCAAACAACGCCTTGTGAATCAAAATAAGTGCATAAAGCCCCGCCCACACAAAACTCACGGACAATAGCACGCTGATGACAGGATACGCCTTGAACGACCCCATCAAAATCAAAATCTCGCCAATGAAGTTGCCCGTACCAGGGATACCCAAAAGGGCGGCACAAAAGAACATCATAAACGGAGCAAGATAGCGAAACTGACCCCACATACCACCCATGACCGTCATATCACGAGTGTGCAAGCGTTCGTACACTTGCCCTGCCATAATAAAGAGTGCCGCACTCGATAGGCCGTGAGCGAGCATTTGCACCATCAAGCCCTGCAACGACACCAACGTGCCAGCATAGATGGCAAGCACGACAAAGCCCATGTGCGACACAGACGTATAGGCAAGCAGGCGTTTGATGTCGGTCTGGGCAAACGCCAAAAACGCCCCATAAAACACCCCAATCATGCCAAGCGTGATGGCAATGGGAGCAAACTCGGCAGACGCATTTGGAAAAAGCGGAATCACAAAGCGAAGCAAACCAAATGCCGCCGTCTTAATCAAAATCCCTGCCAAGTCCACCGAACCTGCCGTTGGGGCTTGGGCGTGGGCATCAGGGAGCCAGCCGTGCAATGGGAAAACGGGTAATTTGACTGCAAAGCCCACAAAAAAGCACAGCATAATCAAGTATTCGTATTTGCCAAGATAGGTGCCAAGCAGGTCTTCATAATGAAAACTTAGCACGCCTTTTTGGGCAAAATTGATAAGCACAAGCATACTGATACCAATGAACATGATAAGCCCAGACGCTTGGGTATAAATAAAAAACTTGGTGGCGGCAGCCGATTTTGGTTTTAGGACATTGCCATTAGTATCACGCACATCATGCCCCCATAGGGCAATCAAAAAGTAGATGGGCAGCAGCATCATTTCCCAAAAAAAGAAAAACAAAAACAAATCAATCGCCAAAAAGACACCGATGACACCGCCCAACGACCACAGTAGGTTTAGGTGAAAAAATCCCACACGGTGCTTAATCTCGCCCCACGAACAGCCCACCGCCATGATACCCAAAAATGCCGTCAAGACAATCATGAGTAAAGACAAGCCGTCCATCGCCAAGGCGAATTTGATACCAAAGGCAGGTATCCAAGGCACTTCAAAGGTTGCCGCCCAAGGCAGACTGCTGTCGGTGCTGGCATTTAACACCCCAAAGTCGCCTTTGGCATACAGCACGAGCGACAGCACAAAGGTCAATGTCATGCCAATAAGTGCCACCCATCTGGGCAGTCGTGCGTCCTTTTTTTCAAATAACCAACACAAAAATCCTGCAATCAACGGGATTGCAATTAGACTTGGCAAAAGCCATGTTTGCTCTATCATCTTATACCACCATCATCATTGCCAAGATTAGTACCACAGCAAGCCCCACGCCAAAGCTCACAGCGTGCGTGCCAAGTCGCCCTGTTTGGGTTTTTACCAACAGCTTGTTGCCAAGTTTGACCCCAAAGGGCAGGATATGCCACAGCTTGTCCACAGGGTCTTTTTTTAGGAATTTGCAAATTGCCAAAAACGGCTTAACAAATACAATATCATAAAGAGCATCAAAGCCCAGCCCGTGATAGCACCAATAAGTACACGCCCCACCAAAGGCAGAATTTGTCCATTTTGTCAAAATCTTACCCTTGTCAAGCACATACAAAAAGTACGCCATCGCCAAGCCAAGTGCGGTTACGCCCACCGCGATAATCTCAGCAGTATGCTTGCCGTCTGTTAGGGTGCTACCCACGCTCGCTGGCAGGACATTTGCCAAAGGCGGGTGAATTAACGCTCCAAGCCCTGTCGATAGCACAAGTAGCACCATCAAAGGCAAGGCGTAACTTATTCCTTTTAAAGGCTCACCATGCGTTTTTTCTTGTCCAAAGAACACAAGATAAATCAAACGGAAAGTATAAACAGCCGTCAAAAACGCCCCAAACACGCCTGCCCAAAACAGACTCATATGTCCTGTGGCATAAGTCTCCCACAAAATCGCTTCTTTTGAATAAAAGCCAACCGTGATAAAGGGCAAGGCAACCAACGCCCCACCACCTGCCACAAATGACCAAAACACAAGGGGAATTTTATGACGCAGACCACCCATTTTAAAAATGTTTTGCTCGTGGTGTGTTGAGACAATCACCGCCCCAGATGCCAAGAATAATAACGCCTTAAAAAATGCGTGCGTCATCAAGTGAAAAATCGCCACTTGCCACGCCCCCACGCCCAAAGCGATGAACATATAACCAAGCTGGCTCATGGTAGAGTAAGCAAGCACACGCTTGATGTCGGTCTGTGCCAACGCACAAAAGCTCGCCACAAGCATGGACAACGCACCGATACCCCCCACCCAATATAGGAGCATTTCAGGGGTCAGCACAAACAGCGGGTGCATACGAGCAATCAGATACACCCCTGCCGTTACCATGGTGGCAGCGTGAATCAGAGCCGACACAGGTGTCGGGCCCGCCATGGCATCGGCAAGCCAAGTATGCAAAGGAATTTGAGCCGATTTGCCAAACGCCCCACCGATAAGCATCGCCACAATAAGCATGAGCATGGGGTCATTGACAGCGAACATGGTGTCTGCTTTGGCATTGATGGCGGTCATGTCAAGCGTGCCAAACACCACAAACAACAAAAACAGCCCAATCGCCAAAAACACATCGCCCACACGGGTTACGGTAAATGCCTTGATAGCCGCCCGTCCATTGGCTCGGTTGTGATAATAAAAACCGATAAGCAAATAAGAGCAGATACCCACACCTTCCCAGCCCAGATACATCAGCAATAGGTTGTCGGCAAGCACAAGCAGTAACATACTTGCCACAAACAGATTTAGATAACTAAAAAAACGGGCAAATCCTGTCTCGCCTTTCATGTACCAACTGGCAAACAGATGAATCAAAAAGCCCACGCCTGTAATCACGCCAAGCATGGTAACAGACAAACCGTCAAGATACAGCCCAAACTTGGGGGCAAAGTCGCCCACGGACAGCCATGTCCAAAGTGGCACAGACACCGCCTGTTGTCCCTTTGCCAAAAAGCCAAAAATACTAACAAAGGCACATATCGCTGACAGTCCCATTGCCCCAACGCCAATCATCGTGGCAAGTTTTTCTGAAATTCTATCTCGCCCTGTGGCTAATATCAAAAAGCCAATCAAGGGGAAAATAAAGGTCAATGCTAACAAATTCATACCGCCCTACCCCTTTAATTCACTGGCATGATTGACATCAAGGCTTCTAAACCGATGATAAAACTGCAAGAGTATGGCAAGCCCTATCGCCGCTTCTGCTGCCGCTAGTGTTAAGACAAAAATAAACATAATCTGCCCGTCTGCCTTGCCCCACATATTACCCCCCACCACAAAGGCAAGGGCAGCGGAGTTCATCATAATCTCTAAGCTCATCAGCATAAACAGCACATTGCGTCTTGCCATGACCCCAACCAAGCCAATGACAAAGAGTATCGCCGCCAATATCAGCCCATGATGAGCAGGCACGCCCATATCGGACGCCACTTTGACGACTTCATGAGCAAAAGGGGTGGTTAGGGTATCTACATTATAATTTTGCATCGGTGGTCTCCTGTCGCCCTGTGTCTTGATTTGCCCACGCATTGGGGGCGACCACTTCATCGGGATGTTCTTGACTGTGGCTTACGTTTTCGTCATCTAAGGCACGTTTACCCAAATGATAGGCAGCAACCAACGCTCCCAAAAGCAAAAATGCCGCCACTTCAACAAGCAATACATATCCTGTAAACAAACGTACGCCCACTTCTTTGGCAGAAATGGTGGTGCTTTGTAATTGCATGGGCTTGTCCGTGCCGTATTGATTGCTAATAAAGCCAATCAGCACCGCCCCAACAATCATCATAAGACACACAGGCATCGCCCACGCATTGGCAGTCAGCCACGTCTTTTCTTCTGTCGTGTCCGTGCCTAAGTTTAACATCATAATGACAAACACAAACAGCACCAAAATCGCCCCAGCATAGACAATCATTTCAAGCACGCCTGCAAATGGGGCTCCAATGATAAAGAAAATCCCTGCCACCGCAAGTAGGCTTACTATCATAGACAAAATGGCATGGACGGGATTGGCGTGCGTAACCACCCTTAGGCTTGCCCAAATCGCCACCAGCGACAAGGCATAAAAGCCCACCGCATCGCCATTTGCCAAAAACGCCTTTAACACATCAATCATGGCAACAAACTCCGTACATTGACAGGCTCTGCTTCACGCTCGTGCGACCCTTTGGGTTTATCGTCTGTTGCCATGCCTGTTACTCTATAATAGTTATACTCTGGGTATTTGCCCACGCCACTAATGAGCAAATGCTCTTTTTCATACACCAGATTTTGGCGGTCATATTCACCAAGCTCAAAATCAGGGGTTAGCTGAATGGCGGTAGTCGGACAGGCTTCTTCGCACATACCACAAAACACGCAACGGCTAAAATTGATACGAAAAAATTCAGGATACCAACGACCGTCTTCACGCTCCGCCTTTTGTAGGCTAATACACCCCACAGGACACGCCACCGCACATAGGTTGCACGCCACACAGCGTTCATCGCCGTCAGGGTCTCGGGTCAGCACAATCCGCCCACGAAAACGGGGCGGTACAGGCACAGGCTGTTCCGGGTACAAAATCGTGTCTCGTGGACGCAAGGCATGAGAATTTACCATCCACATAGAGCGTACAATGGTAAATATGCCCACCGCCGTATTTTTTAAAGTTGCAAACATTTAATTCACCATCAAAATCACAAAAGCAGTCGCCAAAAGGTTTAGCAAGGTTACAGGCAAACACACTTTCCAACCAAAATTCATCACTTGGTCATAACGTGGACGCATGAGCGAGCCACGAGCCAGCACAAATAAGGTCATAAAAAACAAGGTCTTAATCAAAAACCAAAACACAGGCGGAACAAAGGGCAAGTCTAAGTTAAAGGGGGCAAGCCACCCACCAAAAAACAAGCACGTCATCAAGGCACTAATCACCACCACATTGACATACTCGCCAATAAAGAACATACCAAATTTCATGCCCGAGTATTCCACATGATACCCCTCGGCAAGCTCTTGCTCGGCTTCTGGTTGGTCAAAGGGGTGCCGGTGCGTAACGGCAACCCCTGCCACCACAAAGGTCAAAAAGCCCAAAAACTGCGGAATGACGTTCCACACCGTTGTTTGAGCTTCAACAATTTCACGCAAATTAAACGAGCCTGCCATGGCGACCACGCCCATGAGCGACAAGCCCAAAAACACTTCATAGCTAATCGTCTGAGCTGCCGAACGCAGTCCGCCTAAGAGCGAGAACTTATTGGCACTTGCCCAACCGCCAAACATGACGGCATACACAGCAAGCCCTGCCATGGCAAAAAAGAACAAAATGCCAATGTTCCAATCTGCTGCCCCAAGCGTGGGCGATAGCGGAATAATGGCAAAACTTGCCAAAGCGGTAAACATGGCAATGGCAGGGGCGAGCGTAAATAGACGTTTGTCGGCAAAATTGGGCGTCCAGTCTTCTTTAAAAAAGATTTTTAACATATCCGCCACCAGTTGTAGCGACCCTTGCCAGCCCACACGGTTTGGACCATAGCGGTCTTGCCACAGGGCAAGCATACGCCGTTCATAGACAATCATGAGTGCTGCCGTGATGACAAGCCCCAAAAAGATAATCAAGGTCTGGGCGGTCATGAAAATAAGCGACCACCACTCAAAGGACAAACCGCCAAGCCATGACGGCACATCAGGAATCACACGAATACTCATTTATGCCCCCACTTGCATTGCTAACGGTGCGTTATTAAACCCAGCTTTTGGCGTAAAGATATTTTCACGCTTGATATTAGCCAAATTTGCCACGCTTTTTTGATATTCAGGCACATAGACAGGCGTGTCGGTTTCTGCCTTTTTGACGGTTGTCGGCACACCGACCATAAACGGCACAAGCCCGTCAGGATAGCCGATACAGCCGTCCGCCACATAGTCCACCACGTCCACAGGCAGGGTAATCTCTATCCCATGCTGGGCAAGGGTTAGCTTATCGCCTGCCTTGATAATCCAACGCTTGGCATCATCATCGCTTATCGTCCATGTGGCAGGCTTGATTTGACTTGCCACCACAGGGCTACGGCTTGCCATGCGCGAGCTTGCAAATAGATTGTGTACAGGCACAACGACCGCACGACCGTCAAAAATGCTCGTGCTTATCATGCTGTCAAGCTCGGCTTTGTCAAATACCATCTCCACTTTTGGCAACTCATCAAACAGACGAATGCCAACATCTCCGCCTTTTAGCCGTCCGCCCACTTTGTCTTGGAGTTTGTTCCACGCTTGGGGCGAGTTCCAGCCTGCACTCCACGCAAATGGGATAAGGCTTGGGGCGGTTTTGTCACCCACATAGCCTTCCATGGAGAACGTCAAACCACTGTCTAAGTCCTTAGGTTGCATGGGTTCGTGGATAGAAATGGGCGAGCGTAACACCGTCCGCCCCGAATAACGGCGTGGCTCACGGGCAACTTTTAGCCCTGTAATGCGATAATCCGACTCGGGGGCAACGTCTTTGATTTGGGCAAGGTGTGGATAATCGGTGATAAGCTCATCAATGACATCATCAAGATGACGCCAGATAAGCTCACCCATCTTGTTTGTCATGGCATTGTCAAGAGCATGTAGCCAACGCCAACTGTCTTTTAGCTCGCTGGTTGGTTCATAATATTTTTTATCATAGCTTGCAAAAAACCGCCCTGCTCGCCCTTCGGCAGACACGAGCGTACCGTCGCTTTCTGCAAATGACGCACCAGATAGCACCATGTCGGCTTTGGCGTGCCAGTCATAAGACTGGTGGTCTAGCACGATGAGCGTTTTTTCGGTCAATTTGTCAAATTGGCTTGGGGCAAGGTTGGCTAAGTCATGTTCTAGCACCACCACCGCGTCAAATTCTTTTGCCAGCACTTCTTCTATCGCCTGTCCGCCAAGCAAGTTTACGCCCACGCTATTAGCCTCTGGCATGGTAACATACACGCCTGTTTTATCAGCATACAGAGCATTTGTCTTTAATAGGCGAGATGACAGCTCTTTTTCAAACTCATTGGGGTCTCGCTCTGTGGTGTGTGTACCATCCGTTTTGGCATCTTTATCAGGGTCAATGAACTGACGGGCGACCTCATCACGGATTTTGGCGTTTTGTACTTCTATAAATTCACGCTCCACATGAGCGATTTTGGCACGTTTGGCGGTCAAGGTTTGGGCGATGTAGCCTGTCGCTTGTACGATTGCTTTTGATGACAAGCTGGTGCCTGTGATGACAAGCGGACGGTTCGCCATAATCAAATCATAAGCGATGTGATGAGCCAAAAACTCCATTGCCATGTTCTCATCAATGACAAGATTTGGCTCTTGCTCTTTGGCAAAAATGGCATTCTCGCTTTTGCCAATCTCGTCTAGCGTATCAGCATAGCCTTTGATGATGTCGCCCACCATAAAGCCCAATTTGGCGATGTCGTTTGGTGTGGCAACGGCAGAGACTTTGGCGATGTCGGACAGTTTGGTATCCACCACGCTCACCACATAAATGGGACTGTACGCCTCTTGTCCGATACGCTTGACAGGCTCGGCAAGCCAATGCTCGGTTTTTAGGGCGGTTGCCATTTGGCGGGCTTTGTTTTTGGACGCTTGACGTACCGACAAGGCAACACGGCTTGCCGTTTGGGTCAAATCCTCGCCCAACACAAACACGCTATCCGCCGTCTCAATCTCTGCCAAAGACACATTATGCACGTCTTTGTGGCGCAATAGCTCCACACCCAAATCCACCACGTCTTTGACAACCGCTCGCTCGCCTGTACTGTAATAATCGCTTCCGACCAGTTTTTTTAGAGCAAAATTACTCTCCAAACTTGCCCGAGCCGAACCAATGCCGATGACGTTTTTGCCTTTTAATAAGTCCGCCACGCTATCGACGGCAAGGCTTGCACTGGTTTTGACAAATTGTCCGTTCACATTTTGCACAGGTTGGGTTGGGCGGTCAGCACGATTGACGTAGCCATAGCCAAAACGCCCACGGTCGCACAAGAAATAGCCGTTTACGTCATGGTTGTAGCGGTTTTCAATGCGTCTAAGTTCGCCATAACGCTCGCCTGCCGAGATGTTACACCCGCTTGAACACCCGTGGCAAATGCTTGGGGCGTATTGCATGTCCCATTTACGGTTGTAGCGGTCAGAATGCGTTTTGTCGGTAAAGACACCCGTTGGGCAAACTTCGGTCAAGTTACCGCTAAACTCACTCTCTAACTGTCCGCTCTCTTCACGCCCAAAATAGACACGGTTATTTGACGCATACACCCCAAAATCCGTGCCACCTGCGTAATCCTTATAAAAGCGTACACAGCGATAGCAAGCGATACAGCGATTCATCTCATGATTGATAAACGCCCCTAAATCTTGGTTGTGGTGCGTGCGTTTGGTAAAGCGGTAACGGCGTTTTCGGTGTCCGCTCATGTAGGTCATGTCTTGCAAATGACAATGTCCACCCTCCTCACAAGTTGGGCAATCGTGGGGATGATTGGTCATCAAGTATTCCACAATGCTTTTGCGAAATGCCTTTGCCTCGGCATCGTCCACCGAAATCCAAGTATCACTCTTTGGCGTGGGGGCAATCATACAGCTCATCACCAACCGTCCACGCCCTGCCTTATAATCGTCTTCGTTATTGTACTGCTTAACCGCACATTGACGGCACGACCCCACCGAACCAAGTGCAGGGTGATAACAAAAATACGGCACGTCAATGCCAAGCGACAGACACGCCTGCAATAGGTTGTCCGAGCCGTCCACGTCATAGGTTTTGTCGTCTATATGAAGGATTGCCATGTTATGCCCCCACCTTGTTGTCTTGTGGCTCTGATTTGCCCACTTTTGCCTCAAATTCATGACGGAAATATCTAAGTGCACTCATGAGTGGCTCCATCGCCCCTGGGGCATGAGCACAAAAAGTCTTGCCAAGCCATAAATCTCGTGTCAGCTCGGACAGTTTGTCAATGTCGTCCGCTTGCCCTTGTCCGTTTTCCATCGCATCAAGGATTTTTACGCCCCACGGCAAACCATCACGGCAAGGGGTACACCAACCGCACGATTCTCTTTGAAAAAACTGTTGCAAGTTTCTAGACAGGCTCACCATGTCTTGCGTTTCGTCCACGACCATCATGAGACACGTCCCAAGGCGACTTCCTGCCTTCATAATCGGGTCAAAATCCATGACAAGGTCAAGGTGTTCATCGCTTGCCGTCAAAAAGTCGGTACTCGCTCCGCCGGGTAGCCACGCCTTTAAGGTCAAGCCGTCCTGCATACCGCCCGCCAGTTCAATGAGTTCACGAGCGGTATAGCCAAACGGCACTTCCCACAGCCCTGCGTCCTTGACACGACCGCTACACCCCATAATCTTGGTGCCGGGGGTTTGTGATTTGCCTTTGGCGTTTGGCAAGGATAAATACCAATCCACGCCATTTAACAAAATGGCAGGCATATTGTTCAAGGTCTCAACGTTATTAACGACCGTTGGGCGACCCCACGCCCCTGATACTTGGGGAAATGGCGGTTTGGTGCGTGGGTTGGCACGGCGACCCTCCAAGCAGTTGATAAGAGCCGTCTCCTCGCCACAGATATACCGCCCTGCCCCTGTGTGGACGTGCAATTCAAAGTTAAACTCCGTCCCCAAAATACCCTCGCCTAGCAAGTTATTGGCGATACATTCGTTAATGGCGTTTTGTAAGCGTTCGGCGGCTAGGACATATTCGCCACGGATAAAGATATAGCCCACGCTCGCCCCAATGGCATAAGCGGTAATGAGCATACCCTCAATAAGCTGAAACGGAATCCGCTCCATGAGTAGACGGTCTTTGAACGTCCCCGGTTCCATTTCATCGGCATTACAAATCAAATACCGTACGCCACCGTCAGGCGGAGTCATAAACGTCCATTTTAGCCCTGCGTTAAACCCTGCCCCACCACGCCCACGCACATTGGCGGTTTTTATCATCTCGCCGACCTCTTTGGGCGATTTGGACAGGGCGTTTTTTAAGCCAACAAAACCGTCCAGCTTTTCATAATCTGCCAGTGTCAGCAGTGCATCATGATGATATAGTCGCCATGTCAAAGGGTGCGTGAGTGATGTTGGTGCTTGACCGTCCGCCAGTCCCACGCCCCAGATTGGGGTTTTTTGGCGGTTAAGCTGGCTTGGGGCAAGTCCGTTTTTACGAGCGTCAATCTGTTCGCTGACATTTGGCTTATTCATACATATTGCTCCAATAATAGACCGACCTCGGACGGCAGCACAGGACCATAAGTATCCTCATCAATGAGCACACTTGCCCCTTTATCACAATTTCCCAAACAACAAATTGGTAACAGGGTAAATCTGCCATCAGCTGTGGTTTGTCCAAACTCAATGCCCAGCTGTGCCTTAAACTCAGCCAAAAGCGGTTCATAACCTGTCAAATAACAAGCAATGCTATCACAAACCAAAATCACATGTCGCCCAACAGGCAAGCGATAAATGCGATTAAAAAATGTCGCCACCCCCTCAACATCTGCCACACTGATGCCAAGCATGTTGGCAATGGCGGCCACTTGGGCATCATTGACCCAGCCATGGCGTTTTTGCACCAGTTTTAGGGCATCAAGCACGGCGGCACGGGGCTGTGGGTAGTGATGAATGTGATGATGAATGCCGTCAATTTCTTGGGGCGTTAAAATGGCGTGAATGTCCACTTTGGGGGTTTTGTCGGTAACAATTTTCATGGCAAATTCAAAACCTATTTAATTTAATTTTTTACTCAATCAAACAATCATAACTTTAGTTTAGATAAGACAGGAATACATTAAACAATGTTCTATAATTATTTCATATTTAATTAATTGAAATTAATAGTTAATTAAGAAATATGTTATAAAATCATTATATTAATTATGCATTTCCAATCATTCAATATACTTTAAGAATGGTTTAACAAATTTATCAATCATTGATTTTGCACGTCTTTCCGCTTGTGCCACAAAATTTTTCAAATAATATTTTGCCCAAGTTTCTTTTGGAACGATAAACTCTTGCTCCATATCAGAAACATGAAATTGAATTTGCATAGCCGCTGCCCAATTAATATATAATTCTCTTGGATCAACTTTAAATAAATCCATAAAGTAAACATCAACACAAGTCAATTTATCACCCGATAAATCCCAATCAATCTCAACATAATTAATTGTAAAATTATCAAACTCTTGATTATCTATCATGATTGCACAAAGCTGTGCCAGTTTATAAGCAGAAATAATATTTGGTGGTTGGGATTTTTTAGATATATTGCGGGTTTTTATATCAATAATTTCATAAAAATCGTCTTTAACAACTAAAATATCTGCTGTATCATTCTGTTTTTCCTCAAAAATATTATCTAAGCTCCACTTATTAGTTACATCTTTACCACGGGATAACAGAAACATAATGCTAGGTGAATTAAATAAAGCCTGTCTTGCTGAGAAACCAATGACTGTGGGGTTTTTACTATATAAATCATTCAGATATTCATATTGACGAAATGTCTGGTTTGGAAAAATCTTTTTAATCTCTTGATAAGCCAATTTATCAAAAGGCTCACCTGCGGCATGACCTGATAGTGTACCGCTTATCGGTTTTAAAACTTCAAGACCTATCAATTTGTATTTTAATTCATGATAATCGACCAACATTATTTGTTAAATCCTTAATAATTGATTAAATTTTTTTTGCACCATTTTTAATAAAGACAAATCTTTATTTAGCACAATATTCGCAGTTATTTTTGTAATATCATCATGCAACATCACTTCATATTCATCATCCCAATTAATACATCTAAATGGAATATTTGATAAAGGTTTTTCTGAAAATTCCACAATATTACCTTTAACTACACCATTAAATCTCAACCAGTCAAATATAATTGGTTGGTTTAAATAAGCGGTGATATACTCCAAACTTTCTTGAACTTCTATTTTCTTAAATATTGCGGTAACATCTTGGGTTGGATAAAATTCCGAACCTACCAAAGCAAAGCGAAAATAATTTTTATGCGATATTCTTTCTTTGCAAGGCACAAATATTTTTCTTTCATTTTGTGAAAATAATTTATAATTTCTTAAAAATACCCATTGCCAATAAGGAATATCTTTATTGTATTGATAGCGTTTGAGCAGATCTGATTTATAAAGCTGCAAATGTTGATAAAAATTTGGATAATTAATTTGAAATTCATCTTCTTTTATATCATTATCAATTAATATATAAGATTGTTCACCATTTGCAAAAAACTGTTTCAAATTTTTAGCTTTAATTACTTTAATTAAATCATTCTTTTCACAATCACTAAACTCGTTCGAATGGTATTGAAATGCTTTATCTAACCCACTCACCATGCCATTGCCAATCATACAAATATCAGATAATTTAATATTCTGTGATTTTTCTAACAAATCTTGTCTATTTTCTTTTTTAATACAAGCATATTGCAAATTTAAAAGTTTTGTTGTGATATTTTTAGATTTTAATGACCATATTGAATTAGGTGAAAATTGGTCCATATCAAAATAATCTACATCATCTAATAGATTTTTTTGAGCAATATCTTGTAAAAATTTTTCATCAATTTTTTTAGATTTTAATAATTTAGTAACCTTTATGGTTTTATCATTTTTTTGGGATTTAATATATTTAAATATGATAGATGATGATGCCACCCCCCCAAAAACAACACTCTCATTAAAAGATATTATAGTATCCATATAGCCATAAGATAACATAAAATTTCTCATTTTCTGAGAATGGCTAGTATTCAGCCAATATTCAGGGCAAATAAATATTAGCTGACCGCCATCTTTTAGCAAATGAATAGATTTTATGATAAAAATATAGAGATAATCGCATAAAGAATTGCAATACTTAAGCCATAATTCATTAGATTGCAATTCACTTTTTAAATCATTATCTAAATTCTTCCAGCGAATATAAGGTGGATTTCCGATAACTAAATCAAATTTTTTATCAGTTTCTGCCGAAATAAAACTCTCGTATATCACACCATGGCGATGCAGAAGTGATTTATCTATTTCATAAGCGGTTACATTGTCAAATCCTTGTTGGTGCAATACATCAAGAAATGCACCATCGCCACAAGATGGTTCTAGGATTTGAGCATCTTTTGATATATCTGCCATACTTACCATAAAGCGAGCGACATAGCTAGGTGTAAAATATTGACCGTAACTTTTTTTCATATCTACCTATCACAATCTGCCATTACAATATCAATGCTTGCCAAATAAATAATCGCATCTGACACCAAAGAGCCGTTAATCACGCTGGGCATCTGCTGCAAATGGGCAAAGGTTGGCGTGCGAATGCGTGTGCGATAGCTCATGGTGGATTTATCGGATATGACATAATAGCTGTTAAGCCCCTTAACCCCCTCTACCATACACGCCGACTCCCCTGCTGGCATGACAGGCCCCCACGACACAGAAACAAAGTGGTTAATCAGCGTTTCAATGTCTTGTAAGGTACGCTCTTTTGGCGGTGGCACAGCCAGTGGGTGCTCAGCCTTATATGCCCCAGATGGCATGTTATTTAGGCATTGTTCAATGATGCGTAAACTTTGGCGAATCTCTTCAATTTTTACCAAACAGCGGTCATAGGCATCGCCGTTATAAAACACGGGAACATCAAACTCAAAGTTTTCATAACCCAAATACGGTCTCGCTTTACGCAAATCAAACTCAATGCCCGTCGCCCTTAGTCCTGCCCCTGTTACGCCCCATGCTAGGGCATGTTTGGCATCATATTGGGCGACATTTTGCGTGCGTCCTTTTAGCACACTATTGGTCATGGTTGCCTTGACATATTCATCAAGGCGTTTTGGCATCCAGTCCAAAAACTCACGCACCAACCGCTGCCAGCCATTTGGCAAATCGTGAGCCGTACCGCCTATCCGAAACCACGCAGGGTGCATGCGATAGCCTGTTACCGCTTCTATGACATCATACGCTTTTTGACGGTCAGCAAACATATAAAACACAGGGGTCATGCCACCAGCGTCTTGGATAAATGTACCCCAATAAAGCAGGTTATTGGTAATCCTAAAAAACTCACTCATCATGATGCGAATGACATTGGCACGCTCAGGGGTGCTAATGCCTGCCAGTTTCTCCACCGCCATGATATAAGGCAACTCATTCATCACCCCACCCAAATAATCAATGCGGTCGGTATAAGGAATGAACGAATGCCAAGTCTGACGCTCCGCCATCTTCTCCGCCCCACGGTGATGATAGCCAATGTCAGGGATACAATCCACAATCTCCTCACCATCAAGCTGTAACACCAAACGAAACGCCCCATGAGCAGATGGGTGGTTAGGGCCGATATTTAGGAACATAAAATCTTCATCACGCCCCGAGCGTTTCATGCCCCACTCTTCAGGGACAAAGCGTAAGTTTTCTTGCTCAAACTGCTGTTTAGCGGTGTTTAAAAAATAGGGCGTAAATTCGGTGGCTCGTGCGTGATATTCTTTGCGTAATGGGTGTCCCTCCCAATATTTGGGCAATAAAATGCGTGTCAGATGCGGATGCCCATCAAACACCACCCCAAACATGTCCCACACCTCACGCTCATACCAGTTGGCATTGGGATAAATCTTGGTCGCAGATGGGATATGCTTGCCCTCACTTAGGGCAACCTTAATGCGAATGTCCGAGTTCCGCTCCAAGCTCATCAGATGATAAAACACCGTAAAATCGCTGGGTGGTAAGCCGTGGCGGTACTGACGCAAACGCTCATCAATGGCGGACAAGTCCACAAGCATGACAAAGGGCTTGGGCAATGTGCGTAAAAACAGCAAAACATCAAGCAGCTTATCACAAGCCACCCAAATGGTTGGTATGGCGTCTGCCGTTTCTTGGATAACAAGATTTTCAAACTTAGCGTTTAGCTGATTTAAAACATCAAAATCGTGAATGTGGTGAATGCTCATAATGCCAACTTTTTATAATATGTTTGTTAAATTGGTCGCTTGCGTGGGGCTTGCAGTCTCCAAACACTTTAACTAAATGGCAAATTATAACGCAAAATCGCTTTTTTTACAGCATATTTATGATAGATTACGAGAAAAATTGAATGATAAACCATTGTGAGATATAAATTTATTTTATAATTGATGGCTATATCTTGACAATAAATACTTTATTTGATATAAAATTGAGGAATTTCTTAGGTTAAGGATGTACCCGATGAAAACCGTAGCAGATATGCAAACTATCTTGAAAAAACTATCAAAATACTGGCAACAGAATGCAACTGTACATACTTTTGATGGTGATTATGATGATGTTGAATTCTTTGCCGATAAAAAAGACTTTGCTGAATGTCTATTGCCTTTTGCCAACCATGGTGCTTGGCTAAATGCACCACAGCCCAAAAAAAGATGCTTGCTTGGATTCTGTATAACATGAAAACAGTCTATATAGAATGTGATGTTGTTACGCCAGCATGCGAGAATATCTTAAAATACCCCCCAATACAGAAAATTTGGCAGATGTGCAAAAAGTCATCGCCGAAGCATTGCTTGATGAAGCATTGCACACCAAGATGTCTATTGGTGCGTGCAACTATATTTACCAAAAACGAAATTTATCTCACTTAGGCGAGAATAATTTTTACCTTTCACAATGGCTAAACGAGACACTAAATAAACAACTTGATAAACAACTTGATGAAAAAAATAGAAGGTTGGTGCAATTTGCAGTGGCGTGTGCTAGTGAAACACTAATTACTGACTATCTAGATATTCTGTCCAAGGATAACACCATTCAAAATATCTGCTATGAAGTTACCAAGAGACACACCCTTGATGAGCGTAGTCATTCTGGTGTATTTAGCCATGTCGCCTTGGAAGTGCTAAAAAATGAAAGCAAAGAAACTAGAACGCTATTCATTAATACTCTAAAATCTACCGTACCTTTATTTGCACATACTGAAATGAAAGAATGGGAAAAAATCTTTGGAATACTTAACTTTCCTAATTATCAAGAAATATTAAGAGACACGGATACATTAAAAAATATTGGTATTTATGATAACTCAGTCAATAAACTGTTACTAACATTGGGAGCAATGTGATGGAATTACTTGGTCTTAGCATAGATATTGTTGTCTTTTTATTAATAGGTTCTTGTATTGCAGGCTTTATTGATGCGATTTGTGGGGGTGGCGGTCTTATTTCTATTCCTGTATTATTAACCGCAGGATTTAGCCCCGCACAGGCGATTGCCGCCAATAAGTTACAAGGAACAGTAGGAGCAATTGCCTCCACCCAATATTATTTAAACAAAGGTGTATTAGATAAAAAATTACTCATTGCTTTATTGCCTCCTGCTATAATTGGCGGTGCAATCGGGACTGCCACTTTATCTTTGTTACCTAGTACACTCCTTGAAAAAATTCTCCCTTTTTTGTTAATTGCAATGGCTTTATATTTTTATTTCTCCAAGAATTTGTCAGATACCACAAAGAAAGCAAAGATGGGTGTATTTCTGTTTTCTTGGACAATTATCCCTGTTATTGCTTTTTATGACGGATTTTTTGGAGCAGGTGCAGGTACTTTTTACCTACTTGCAGTAACTTCTTTACTAGGTTTTGCCGCTACCAAAGCAATGGCATATTCAAGAGTACTTAACCTAGCCAGCAACCTAATTTCCTTGCTTGTCTTTATTTATTTAGGCAAGATGGCGTGGATGGCAGGTATTTTAATGGCAATTGGCGAAACAATTGGAGTATATCTAGGTAGTCATTTAGTTGTAAAAAATGGTGCAAAACTTATGCGTCCTTTGGTGGTTATTGCCTGCGTGCTAATGGCAATTAAATTACTATGGTCATCATCTTGATTTCAAGACAAATAAGTCCACAAGCATGACAAAGGGCTTGGGCAATGTGCGTAAAAACATCAGCACATCAAGCACCGCCCTTTTATCTACCCAAACGGTCGGAATGCCGTCTGCCGTTTCTTGGATAACAAGATTTTCAAACTTAGCGTTTAGCTGATTTAAAACATCAAAATCGTGAATGTGGTGAATGCTCATAATTTCCAACTTATTTTTGGCTTGCGATTACCAAAATTTAAGCAAAATAAAAAATTTCATCGCTAATGTCTATATTTTTAAAAACCAAAACATAATTAAGGGAGTAAAATTATCAATAATATAAATTAATAAATGCTCTCATCAAACATTATTCTTAGTTTATTTTCATCAATATCAGATGTCTCTCCAACTAGGCACACCAAAACAGGACAAGTTAGCAAATCCACTGTTACGGGCATTAAACCATTAGTGAGAATTTTAGCCTGATAAAAACTAGGTAGGCTTTGAATTTTTGACAGGAATAGTTGCTTATCTAATTTATTTTCCTTTTGGTAATTGATTAAAAATACCACTTTGGCTTTACTGATAATTTTCGAATAAAATATATTGCCTTTTGTTTTTCCATAGAACTGTGTCAAATCTTGATTTAAGTAATTATAAACACTTAATTCAAGCAAGTTTGGTTGGTAACATTTTTCAAAAATAATAGGTGCAACTCCTCCGTGTAGTCTTGCCCCCATTTCAATCATCACTGGATTGACATATCCATCGGCACTTGATTTTGCCAACAACTCCATATGTACTGCTCCAAATTTAACCTCCAATGCTTTTATACACTGTGTTGCATATTGAATGATGGCTTGATATTCTTTATTTTTAATATCTAACATTTGCATATTTTCATAAACAAACTTACTGCCATTATGATGACCTTTTTTATAAACACACAAACTACAAATAAAAATATTATCATCTTGCACAATCATATCCACAACAAATTCATCACCAGTTTCAAATGATTGTAAAATATAATTATCATTCTTTATTCCCAGTGCATTAATCTTTTCCCAGTTAATATTTTTTATATAATTAGATAACATTTTTTTATTTTCAAAAAACATCACGCCATCACTGCCTGCTGAATTAACAGGTTTAAGAATATAACCACTTTCACTGTCAAAAAAATATTCACTGCCAGCATTGATAAGCTGGCTTTTTATATGCTTTAAACCACTTTCTTTTAAAGCATTTTGCATTATAAATTTATCTCTTCGTTTTAAGCCACTACGCACAGAATTTCCTGCCACCCCAAAATATTCTGCCAGTTGCTCACCAATGAGTACGCCTGTTTCTGCACCAATAACCACCGCCAAGATTTCATCTCTACAAAATTTTTCCTTACATTCTTGCACCGAGTAAATCATCTTATTGATAAAATAAGTACTATCAAAACTAAAATAGTCCATATTCATATCATCATTAGCAAGTACCGCATAGCATTGATAGCCTAGCTTATGAAATTTTTCTGCATATAATGCACCAGTAGAAAAAGGATCTACAATTAAAATTTTACCGTTATCCATCAACCACACTCCTAGTTGGTAAAGATTTTGCCTGTAAAAAGCATATTAATATAAAATATAGCAATAATACACGCTACTAATGGTAAAAATATTTGAGTAGCATACACATTTTGTATAATGGATAATATATATCCAAATAGCAAGCTAGCACCTGCTTGAAATGCAACATAAAAGACAGCACTGCTTTGCCCAATAAAAGCAGCTTGTTCTGTATCTTTTGCCATTAAGGATAATTTTTCTCTTATTAATATCCTAATACTATTGATAAAAAATCCAATAAGAAAACATATGGCTAGGGATAACATCTTAATATTTGACATAACAAATATTAAATCAGCAAAAATCAAACATATTGCCATTACTAAACAATATTTTGTGTTGCTTTTTATGAAAGCCACACAAAAAGCTCCCACGCCAGCAAAAGCACTGGATAAACCAAAATCTTGGGCAGTCCATTGTTTAATTTCTTGAAATATAATTGGTGTGGTTAAATTAAAACTGGTAATATGAATACCAACAAACCCCAATATAATCCATAACAAATAAATTTGTTTTTTATCTAAAAAATAAAGTTGGTTAACAGTTTGTTTGTTGTTATTCTCTTTAATTTTTATTTTAGCAAAGTACCCATTTTTTGCCCACATCATAAAAATAATGGCAAAAACAATGTCTACTAAAACAATACTTGCCATTGAATAAAAAAAAGATAAATGATTTAATAGCATTCCTCCTATCATTGCCCCACCAAATGCACCAATCTGTATAACAGTTTGCATGTATCTTGATGCTTTATTTGCAGAAACAATGTTATTAACAACAAGATAATTATTGTAAGTCTCATAATTACTTAGTATGCTAACTCCCAATAATCCAGATATCAATGCAAGACCGATAAAGCTATAAATCGATGGATTAAGTGCTGATAACACAAAAACAATGGAATAAAACAAAATTCGTGAAAGCATTAAATGGTGAACAGAAAGAGACAATAAATTAATTTTGGAAAACTTTTTTAATACAAATGGAATGATTGTACTAACAAATAATATCAATCCAAGAATTAAAGGGTTTTTGGTTATCTTATAAGACAACCAAATTACCATAATCAGCAATGCCATATCACTAAAATAAAAGACAATCAAAGCACCGTAAAATTTTCTTAAATCCATAGTCTTTATGTCCCATTTTATTTTTTATGGTGTCTTTTAAAAGAAAGTGGACATTGCACAGGTTCAAACACAACCAACAATGGGTAGGCTGTATTGAATTTTCCGTCCCAAGTTGATATCGCTAATTCTAGGTAATTTTTCAAACCTTGTGCAAAACACTCTAAATCATATTGTGCCTTATCTTGCACATAAGCTATTGGTAAAAATTTTACCATGCCTTGGGCAAATGCCTTGCGAGCAAATAGACATGGAAACAATGCTTTTTGTTTTGCATTACCATTATCAAATCTTCCTAAAATTTGTCGCCCCATATCGCCTAACCAATCTTGCATTTTGGCTATTTCAGACTGAGTATACACAATACCATTCATTAATAAATCCTCATTCTATTATGACTGTTAAGTTAATTTCTAAAATCTAATGACACAATAAATCACAAACATCGTAGGATACGAATATCACTCCACCCCATCAGGGCTTCTTAAATTTTTCACCGCAATGCGGTCAGCTTGTTTTCTATCTCGCTCTGGCATCATCATCGGCTGATAAATGTTTTGGTCAAGATGAATGCCCAGCGGACGGCGTTCTTTTTGAATGCTCTCTTGTAATAGCATGATGGCTTGAATGAGTGCTTCAGGGCGTGGCGGACACCCAGGGATATACACGTCCACAGGCAAGATTTTATCCACCCCCTGCACCACCGAATAAATGTCGTACATACCGCCAGAATTGGCACATGCCCCCATGGAGATGACCCACTTGGGTTCTAGCATTTGTTCATACAGTCTGAGAATGACAGGTGCCATCTTGACAAAACACGTCCCCGCCACAATCATCACGTCCGCTTGACGGGGAGACGCCCGAATGACTTCCGCCCCAAAGCGAGACAAGTCGTGCACGCCCGTCAAAGTCGTGGCATATTCCACATAACAACAGCTTGTGCCAAAGTTAAACGGCCACAAAGAATGCTTGCGACCCCAGTTGGCGGCAGCGTGGGCGAGATTTTCAAGGTTACCAAGAAAGATATTTTTTTCAACTTCTTCTTGGGTAATGTCGTCCACCACTTGACGGGTGGTGTGGGGATATTGGTTGCCCTGTTCGTTGGGGCGGGTTAGGGTGTATTTCATGGTCGTATCATGTAAGTTGAGTATTTACTAAATTAGGATTAGCAATCATCTTGATTATTGTTTTTTGGCACATCTTTGACTTTCTTAACACCAAAAATCAAGCAGATAACCACCGAACCAATAAAGGCAGGGTTTTCAAGGGTGATTGCCATCATAAAAAAAGCGATGGTAAGCATCAAAAAGATGGTGCTAATTCGATAGTTGCCGAATGTCATTGATAATCCCTAATCAAACTTCTGCGTGGTAACTCGTCCTGTGTCATTGATATGGTCAATATTTGCCATGTCAGTTTTGTCTTTTTCAAGCACCGCTTGCAAGTCTTTACGCCCTGCAAAAACCCGTCCTGATGACTGGGCAGGCACTTTGCCTGTGGGGTCTGAGTGTAGCTCATCAATGCCATTAAAGGCGGTAATGCTCGCCAAATCAAAGTCGGCAGGACGCTCATAAATGCGTTGTTTTTTGACACGTTTGTCGGCAGGAGCCCAGTTCATCGCCCCAAGTTTCATCTCATAGACAAGCCCAACAAACAAAATGGCAATAAAGACAAAGGCGGTCGTAAACCCCACCCAGCCCACTTCACGCACGCTTACCGAATAGGCGTACAAATACAAGGCTTCTAAATCAAAAATCACAAAAAAAATCGCCACCAAGTAAAACTTGGCGGACAAATGGATACGAGCAGAACCTGCGGAGACCACGCCTGCTTCAAAGTTTTCTTGTTTTTGAGAACCGCTTGACCGCCCACCAAGCAAGCGTGGCACGACAAGCATAAAGACGACAAGCCCTAGACTGGCAAGTAGATAGACAATGGCTGACCATTCGGCTGGCATAAATCACCCCATGTGATTTTATGAAAGTAGATTATAATAAGGTATCCGCTAATCCTGACAGATTAACCTTGCAATTATAGCATATTTTGTAAAATTATTTAAATAAAAAATAACCACGTCAGTCATTGGATAAATTTGACGTTTTCACAAAAAAAACACCGCCAACATGACGATGTTTTTTTGGTTTGGGTTGTTATCGTAAAAACGCACGGGCGTTACGGAACAGTCGCATCCACGCCCCATCTTTGTCCCACTCGCTCGGCTTCCATGAGTGATTGACCGCACGCAGTGTCCGCTCTGGGTGTGGCATCATGAGCGTTACTCGCCCATCATCACTACAAACACCTGTAATGCCTTGGGGTGAGCCGTTGGGATTTAGGGGATAATGCTCGGTGGCACGACCTTGACTGTCCACATAGCGTAGGGCGATTTGACCGCTATTTTCTAGCTCAAAAATCGCCTTGTCATCAAGGTTGGCAAAGCCTTCGCCATGTGCCACCGCAATCGGCAAAATACTGTCTTGCATACCCTTTAACAGCACTGACTTGGTACGCTCTACACGCACATTGACGGTGCGAGCCTCGAACCGTGCCGATACGTTGGTGCTAAAACGTGGGAAATGCTCCGCCCCAACCATCAAGTCTTTGAGCTGACTCATCATCTGACAGCCGTTACACACGCCCAATGCAAAGGTCTCAGGACGATGGAAAAATCTGGCGAACATCATCGATAACTCTTCGTGGTGTAACACGCTATTTGCCCAACCCGAGCCCGCCCCTAGCACATCGCCATAACTAAATCCGCCACAGGCTACTAGCCCATCAACATCACGTAAATTAATACGTCCGCTCATGAGGTCGCTCATATGCACATCAAGTGTGTCAAAGCCTGCTTTTTTGAAGCCTGCCGCCATCTCCAAATGACCGTTTACGCCTTGTTCACGCAAAATAGCAACTTTGGGCTGGCTGGTGCGAGCATTGACATATGGAGCTTCTACGGCTTGATTTAAGTCATAATTTGCCTGTGCAATTAAGCCTTGATGGTCAATGTCATTGATAAGTGCAAACTCTTGGTCAGCACAAACAGGGTTATCACGCAAGCGAGCGATGGCGTGGCTTACTTTTGTCCATGTTGCCTGCAATTCGCTTCGCATGAATTCTAAGTCATCTGTTGGCGTCTGGATACTTAAAATATCTTGGTCAGCACCACCTGCTGGGGTTTCAAAGACTTGACCGATGTCTGTGAGCATATCTGCCACGCCCATTTTTTCGGCTAAATCTTCAAATTCTAGTGCATGTTCGGGCAGGACTTGTACCACCGCCCCCAACTCTTCGGCAAATAATTCACCTAAGGTATTAGCACTTTCTAATGATAAGTTAATTGCCACACGAGCGGTAAACTGCATCTCCGCCACTGTTGCAATCAAACCACCATCAGAGATATCATGATAAGCATTGATAAGGCCTTGATGATTGGCACTTTGGATAAAATCAAAAAAGTGCCTTAAATCATCAGCACTATCCACATCAGGACAGTCATCACCAAGTTTACCCAAGGTTTGGGCAAGGATAGAGCCACCTAGACGGAATTTACCTTTTGACAAGTCAATGCGATACAGACGACTATCAATATTGATAAGCTCAGGCGTTAATGTCTTATTGATGTCTTGAACAGGGGCAAAGCCTGTGATGATAAGACTCATGGGCGACACCACCGCCTTGTCCACACCATTATCTTGCCAACCGGCACGCATGGATAAGCTATCCTTACCCACAGGAATGGCAATGCCCAAGGCAGGACATAACTCTTCACCCACCGCATAAACGGCATCATACAACGCCACATCTTCACTGTCCTCACCGCACGCCGCCATCCAGTTGGCAGATAGGGTAATGTCTGATATTTTGGCGATATTGGCACTGGCTAAGTTAGTAACTGCCTCGCCCACTGCTAGGCGTGCTGACGCTTTGGGGCTGATGAGTGCCACGGGCGTACGCTCACCCATCGCCATCGCCTCGCCAGTGTTGGCATTAAGACCTGTCATGGTTACCGCACAGTCCGCCACAGGCACTTGATAACGCCCCACATACTGCTCACGCACCACCATGCCGGTTATAGAACGGTCGCCAATGCTAATCAAAAATGATTTGCTAGCTACGGTTGGGTGTCTTAGTACATCATGAATGGCAGTGCTGATATCTACACCATCTAAATTTAAGGAGCTAAGCTCATTTTGCTGACGGCGTACCGAACGTTTCATCTTAGGCGTACCACCTAGTAACACCTGCATGGGCATGTCCACAGGTTGCTCTGGCAGTAGTTCATCATTGACGGTAAGCTGACGCACATCGGTTGCCACACCTAGTACCGCAAAAGGACAACGCTCACGTTCACAAATCTGAGTAAATCGCTCCTCGTCCTTAGGGTCAATGGCAAGCACATAGCGTTCTTGGGCTTCATTTGACCAGATTGCCATTGGCGACATGCCACGTTCTAACGATGGCACTTTTCTAAGCTCTAATATCGCCCCAAGCCCATGGTCATCCACCAGCTCTGGCATGGCATTAGACAGCCCGCCTGCCCCCACATCATGAATGGAGACAATGGGGTTATGCTCCGCCCCCATCGCCCAACAGGTATCAATCACCTCTTGGCAACGGCGTTCCATCTCGGCATTATCACGCTGTACACTAGCAAAGTCCAACCCCTCGTCTAGGCTACCGCTATCTACCGAGCTTGCCGCTCCACCGCCCAGACCGATTTGCATGGCAGGGCCACCAAGCACAATGAGCAAATCGCCCTGCTTAATGGCATTTTTTTCTACCAAATCACGCTTGATGTTGCCATAACCACCAGCAATCATAATCGGCTTATGATAGCCACGCATTTGACTGCCGTCCTGCATGGCACTGGCATCAAGCTGAAAACTTCTAAAATACCCCGTTAGGTTAGGACGACCAAACTCGTTACTAAACGCCGCACTGCCGAGTGGGGCATGAGTCATGATTTCAAGAGCGGACGCCATACGTTCTGGTTTGCCGTATGCTTTGGTCTGAGTTTCCCATTTTTCAGGCATCTCTGGCAAGTGCAAATGCGACACGCTAAACCCTGCCAAGCCTGCCTTTGGCTTACCGCCACGCCCTGTCGCCCCTTCATCTCGTATCTCACCACCCGAGCCTGTCGCCGCCCCTGCATAGGGAGCAATGGCGGTTGGGTGATTGTGCGTTTCTACTTTCATCAAGATATCAACAGGCTCTTCATGAAAGCCGTATTCATGCACGCCATCGCTATTTTTATTGACATAAAACCGCTCAGCGGTAAAACCTTCCATGACCGCCGCATTGTCTTTATAAGCAGACAAAATCCCCTCAGGTGAGGTTTCATGGGTGTTTTTAATCATTTTAAATAATGATTTGTCTTGTTTTTTACCATCAATTGTCCATTCGGCATTAAAAATCTTATGACGGCAATGTTCGCTATTAGCTTGGGCGAACATCATCAGCTCCACATCAGTGGGGTTACGAGCTAAGATATTAAAATGCTTGACCAAATAATCCATGTCCTCGTCAGACAGGGCAAAGCCAAACTCACGATTTGCCTGCACCAATGCCGAACGCCCCTGCCCCATGATGTCAATGTGCGTGAGACTTGCAGGTTTGTCATCACCAAACAGAGCTTTGACCGCTGACAACTCATAGCTTAGGCTTTGGGTCATGCGGTCGTGCAGGATATTTTGGGCGACCTGTGGCAGTTTGCGTGGTAGCTCGCCATCGCCTGTTAAGGTAAACAACACCACACGCTCGACACGCTCAATGTCCACCCCACAGTTTCTAAAAATATCAGTCGCTTTGGATGCCCACGGGCTAATCGTACCAAAACGTGGCGACACCACCACTTGACGCTCGCCCTCACCTGCCGTATCTTCATCAACCTCCAAGCCGTCATTTAAGAGACTCAACGCTTTTTGGCGTGCATCAGCCGTCAGATAACTGGGAAAAACATAAATCTGCTGTGATTTGATGGCACGAATGGGTAAATTGGCTTTGGTATTTAGCTCTTTGATGAGAGCGTCTGTCTGAAACTGGGTTAAAAACGGCTTTCCAGCGATGGTCATCATGATGGTCGTTCCCCACAATTTGATGAATAAGATGAAATGACAAACAATATAAAAGCAACAAGCAATTATCAGCACGCTATTTTAACAGATTTTACCCCCGTTATGCCAATGCTTTGCTGATATTTTTAAAAATTGTTACAAATGTTCAAATGCCCCGAATTTAAGATGTTACTTTGACTCTCATTGTATCCCGCTTTACCGTGGAAAATTTTGGCTTTTTGGGTAAAAAATGCTAGAATAAGCCAAATTTTATCCTTATGTCATCATGTCAGCGACCACCCCAACCCCCAATACCCCCCAAGCCACTGCCAGCACCAATGCCAATGTTTGGTACAAAAACTACATGGTCATTGTGTTCGTCATCGGACTGCCACTCATCGTAGTCATTGGCTGCATTTTCTTTATCGTACACGCCTTTAAAATCAAAGACTCGCCCGTGCGTGATGACTGGTACATGGACGGCAAAAGCCTCTACCAAGACGCCTCCAAAGATAAGCTCGCCCATGATTTAGGCTTATCAGGCATCATGCGATTAGACGGCACGCCCGATGATTATGCAGTACGGTTTGAATTAAAATCCGCCCAAAGCATGAGTTATCCTGCCACACTCAATGTCAAGGTCTCACACGCCACTGACAAAGCCAAAGACCGTGATTTTGTGCTGACTTACCAAAGTGATAATCTCTACACTGGCACACTCACGCTTGACCCCCTACCCGCCAAATACTATCTTAACATCACCAATGATGACGACAGCACCACCGAGATAGAAGCTGGCTCATGGCGACTGACCCATAGCCAAAAACTGCCCGCCCAAAACGTGGCGTTTTTGCCTTTGACCGCCTTTGATAACGAACGTCAAGCCCTACCCGACCAACGGAACAAACGCCACCAACAACACGCCCCTGACACGGTACCGCCATTGGCACAATAATTATTGGACGATAACCCATCAATCAGCCCAAAAGCCTAAAATGACCAGCATAAGCCGTCAAACCCATCAGCCATTGACCGCTTTTCATGTCAAATGGCTTGCCATGCTACTCATGACCGCCGACCATGTGGCGTGGCGATTTCTGGAGTATGATACGCATTCATCAGAGATACTACACTTTTTGGGGCGGGCGGTAGCTCCGCTCATGTGCTACTTGCTCGTGGTCGGGTTTTATCATACGCATGATATGAAGGGCTACGCCAAACGGTTGGGGCTGTTTGCCCTTATCTCACAACCACCCTTTTGGCTGTTTAATATTGGCATTGCTCATACTGTCCTACTGTGGCAAGGGGTTTCTTTTGATGACTGGGCGGTGCTGACCCCTTTTATAGGCGGTAATGTACTGTTTTCGCTGTTTTTATCACTCATCGCGTTGATAATTCGGCACCATAGGGCTTTTAATATTTGGGAAAAGGCAATCCTTATCGCCCTACTTTATCCCATCATCAGTCTGTGTGATTATGGCTTTGCTATGATTTATATGACGCTACTGTTTGATTATTTTTATAAAAATCAGCCTAACTACCTTATCATCGCTTATCTGTTATCTTTGCCCGTCATCTATGTACTCATCTATGGCTTTAACGCCACCGTAGGGCTTGGCTATATGCACGTTGGCATGATACTCACCGCTCTTATTATCTATGGCTTTAATGGGCAAAAAGGCTCTGACTTTGGCGGTCGCTATTTGTTTTATTGGTTTTATCCTGTGCATTTATTGGTCATTGCTTTGGCGGAATATTGGCTTTTGTATTATGTTAAATAAATTATTGATACTAAAAAAAGGGATTGTTAATCAATGCTTTGTATAGGGAAAAATTGCAATTTACCCTATACAAAGCATTGATTTTTAGGGAAATTATAACTCACCCCACAATAAAACCATCTAACAATCAATAAACTACCATTTTAACTTAAAATTAGGGTAATATATGCACATCATCACCCCAAGGAGCTTTTATGAAAAATCTTACCTGCTGTGTATTATCCGCTATTTTGCTCAGCTCTATGCCTGCATTTGCACTAACTATTGTCCCACCCGTATCGGAAGCTCAGAAAATTAGAGAAAGTTATCGTTTATTTATCAGCTCCAAAAAGGTCGCCTTAGAGAGACTGGAAAAATATGGCTTTATGGACATTAAAAACAGTGGAAAATATGAATGTTTTATGGATGATGAGGTGTTTAGTTGTATTGTTATACACCCTTATGGCTTTGTTATGAAAGGTGATGTTTTTACCAAAATCGATTATAGCTTCAGTACAAGATTTTCACCTACCCAATCAATATCTACCACCCTATCCAAAGATGAGAAAGATGAACTCATTAATGTCCTAAACATGGTTACTGATGACCCACAAATGTCAGAGATTATCATAGATAGGTTGGTTCAAGACTATCATGCAAAAGTTGCTAATAAAGAAACCATAGAGGGACGATACGGATATTCTACGTATCTTAATTATCGTGGTATCATTATTGAGTTAATGGGTAGTGAGTATAGTTTTTTTCATCTTTATGTTAATTGGTGGAATGATATTTATACCTAATTATCATCTTAAGGAGTTTTTGTGAAAAATCTTACCTGCTGTGTATTATCCGCTATTTTGCTCAGCTCTATGCCTGCATTTGCACTAACTATTACCCCACCCGTATCGGAAGTAGAAAAAGTTAGAAATACACATCACTTATTTATCAGCTCCAAAAAGGTCGTCAAGAAAGAAACCATAGAAAAAGGACGGTATGGATATTCTGCCCACCTTAATTATCATGGCATGATTATTGAATTAATGGGTTCTAATGAGAGCTTTTTATAGTCAATTAACCCCAATTTGCACCAATGCTAAATTTTAAAAATTTGCTTGTCGTATGGTAGTCGTATGGTAAGGTGCGTACCACGCACCTTTTAAATGAAAAATCTTATTGGTGCGTAATACGCACCTTACTGCCAATGGGTGTATTTTGCAGTTAAATGATTATATATTTATGTTAATTACTCCAAAAAGAAAAAGGCGTCAGCCATCAGCCACGCCCAGTCTTTGATTTGCAACTTATCAGCCATCATCCATTTGGCACATTATCCACATTTTCATCATCGGCAACGGTCGTGCCTAGCCTGCTCATGCGTCTATCCATGAGCTGACGGGCAAGGGCTTGCATGTCATCAACACGGTCAATCTCATCAACAATTTCAAGCCCGAGCAAGGTTTCAAGCACATCTTCTAAGCTCACAATGCCTTTGACTTCACCAAACTCGCCCACAACAAGAGCGATATGCAGTCGCTCTTTTAACATCAAATCTAACACATCAAACAGCTTCATCTTGGCAAAGACAAAAGTGATGTCTCGCTTAAAGGCTTTGATGGGCGTATGAATCTCTTGGTTGGCTTTGGCGATGAGTAGGTCGCTTTTTAGGACAAAACCTGTGGCATTATCTAGGTCTTCATCAAAAATGGGAAAACGAGAAAATGGCAATTTAGGGTGCATGGCGAACACATCGCCCACCGTCATATTCTCATCAAAAGCAATCATCACCGAGCGTGGCGTAACGATACTCTCCACATGAATCATACTCAGAGCCAACGAGTTTTTGATAATACGTGTCTCTAACTCGCTCATCTGTCCTGATACTTCGCCTTGATTGGCAAGGGCGATGAACTCATGACGGTTAAACCCGCTCTCGTTGTTGCCCCGAGTGAGCAAGCGAGAGACTTTTTCGGCAACCCACACGATGGGGAATAAAATAATACTAATACCCTTGACATAGTACGCCACTGGCACAGCAAACCGTCGCCAATAGGTCGCCCCAAGCGTCTTTGGGATAATCTCACTACCCATGAGTACCGCCAATGTCATCACACCACTAAACACCCCAAACCACGCACTACCAAACACGATGGTCGCCTGCGAACCTGCCCCGAGCGAGCCTAAGGTATTGGCGATGGTGTTGAGCGTGAGAATTGATGAGATGGATTTTTCGATGTTTTTAACTTTGACTTCATTGAGCAAGTCGGCAGTTTTGGGATTGTCGTCTTGTAGGGTGTCGATATAGCTTGGGGTCATGGTCAAAAGGGTTGCTTCCGAAATAGAGCAAATAAACGAGACCACAAGCGACAACGCCACATAAAAGATAAGCAAAATAACATTGGTGCTGGTTGCCTGCCCCACACTCTCGCCTGCGGTGGCAAAAGCAATGATGGGAGAGACGGCTAATAAAGACAAAGCAATAAGGAAAAATCGCAGTCGGGGCATATAAAGAGTGAGTGGCTTAAATTAAGCGCTAATATTAAGCTAAAATGATGACAACTGCAAGTGTTTTAGGACAAAGTGGGCAATTTTATGATGATGGGCGTGGTTGGGATTAGAGAAAGTATGATGATTTTGGGGAAATTTATAAAATTTTTCAAAGACTTATGTAAAATTTTATAAAATGCGTTTGTTTTATGGTATGATATGCGTTATTTTTCGTTTTGGAAATTTAGGAACTCTCATGCTACTTTCTATTTTGGCGACCACCGCCCCTGCTCAGCCTAATGCTTTTTTGCAATTATTACCGATGATTGCCATTTTTGCCATTTTTTATTTTCTTATCATTCGCCCCCAGTCCAAGCGTGCCAAAGAACACCGTGCCATGGTCAATGCGTTGGCGGTGGATAATGAAGTGGTGTTTGCTGGCGGTCTGGTCGGTCGCATCAAAAAAGTTGATGGCGACTATGCGGTCATCGCCCTAAACAACAACACCGATGTCAAAATCCAACGTGCGTCCGTGATTAGCGTATTGCCCAAAGGCACGATTGAAAATATCTAAACTCGGTATTGTTAAATGTGCATTTTAAATAAATGCATTAGGCAAAAGGATAAGCCTTATTTTAACAAGACCAAATAATGATTTAACACTTAAATTATTGTCAATTATTAAAGGGTTTGGTTTATGCAGTTTTTAAATGATTTAATTAATAAACCAAACCCACATCATCAACCTTTGTAAAGAAGTCCTTATGCATTACCCTGCTTGGAAATACATACTCATCGCTGTGGTGCTGGTCGTTGCTGGCTTGTACGCCCTGCCCAATCTCTACCCTGACGAACCTGCGGTACAAATCACAGGTGCCAGTGCTGGCACCGAGCTGACATCTGACGTGTTGGTGCAGTCACAGGATCTGCTTGATAAGGCAGGTTTGGCACATCATGATGGTAGCTTTGCCAATAACAGTGCCTTGATTCGCCTAAATACCGCCGAAGACCAGCTCAAAGCCCAAGAGACCTTACGCCAAAATCTAGGCGAGAACTACGTTGTGGCACTAAACCTTGCCCAGACCACGCCCGAATGGCTAAAAAACATCGGGGCAAAACCGATGAAACTGGGTCTGGACTTGCGTGGGGGCGTGCGGTTCGTCCTAGAAGTGGACATGGATAAAGCGTTAGAGCAACGCCTAACGGTTGCCACCCAAGACGTGCGTCGCAATCTGCGTACCGCCAAAATTGCTGTCAAAAGCCTAAGAACCACCAAAGATGGCATGATGCTGACCTTTAACAGCGACGATGAACGCAACCGGGCTCAAAACGCCCTACAAGGGAGCATGATGGACTTCACGCTAAGACCCCTTGCCAGTAATGACGGGGCGGTGTTGGAACTCACTTATACCGAACAAGCCCTAAACCAAATCAACGAGTATGCCGTCGGTCAGAACTTGACTACCCTGCGTAACCGCATCAATGAGCTGGGTGTGGCAGAAGCACTGGTACAGTCACAAGGCACCAACCGTATCGTCGTTGAGCTACCCGGTGTTCAGGACACCGCCGAAGCCAAACGTGTACTGGGTCGTACGGCAAACTTAGAGTTTCGCATGGTCAGTGAAGACGCTCATAACTTCACAGGCGGTATCGCCCCTGCTGGTACCGAAGCCTTTCCTTTTGGCACGCTTGATGGTCCACCCGTCTTACTTGACCGTCAAGCCATCGTGACAGGTGATAAAGTCCAAAACGCCCAAGCCGGTGTTGATGAAAATGGTCGCCCGCAGGTATCCATCACCCTAGACACAGCAGGCGGTCGCCTCATGAAAAACGCCACTCGCACCAGTGTGGGCAAGCAGATGGCGGTGCTATTTATTGAAAACAAACAACGTGTTGGCTATGAGACTGACCCCGCCACAGGCGAGACTAAGGAAGTGCGTCAGCCTTATAGTGAGACTCGGGTCATCAACCAAGCCACCATTCAGGCAGTATTAGGTTCATCCTTTGTCATCACAGGACTAGACAGCCCTGCCGAAGCTGGCGAGCTTGCCCTACTGCTTCGTTCTGGGGCGTTGGCGGCACCGATGTACTTTGTCGAAGAGCGTACCATTGGTCCATCGCTGGGTCAAGATAACATCGATAAAGGTCTTAGTGCGTCTAAAATCGGCTATCTGCTCGTGTTCTTATGGATGATTGTGTTCTATCGTGCTTGTGGCGTGATTGCCAACATCGCCCTTGCCTTTAACATCATTACGCTGGCGGCGGTGATGTCCATCATCGGCTCATCGCTGACCCTGCCTGGTATCGCTGGGGTCGTGCTAACCATGGGTATGGCGGTCGATGCCAACGTGCTGATTTTTGAGCGAATTCGTGAAGAACTTGCTAATGGAGCCAAACCCAAATCCGCCATTGTTGCAGGCTTTGACCGTGCATTTAGTTCCATCTTTGATGGTAACATCACGACGTTGCTTGTTGCCTTTATCTTGTTTGCCATCGGTACAGGCCCTGTCAAGGGCTTTGCCATCACGCTTGCGATTGGTATCATTACCTCGCTATTTACCGCCATCATCGTCACACGTGCCTTGATGCAAATCTGGTATGGCAATCGCAAAAACCTCACCAAAATCAGTATCGGCTAGGAGTAGAAGATGACAGACAATAACGACAATCTTAACACCACTGGTGAGACTCGCCGTCGTCGTGCCCCACGCCGTGATGGCAAAGGCAGTAACGCCGCCGCCAATGCCAGTCTTGACAATCAAGCCATCATCGCCCAAACCGATGAGTTTGCCGAAAAAGAAGGTGGGGTCAAACTACTGGGCAATAAACGCATTATCCCGTTTATGAAATTAGAAATCCCCATGGTGGTTCTCTCCGCCATCTTGGTGATTGCCAGTCTGGTTGCCATCACCACCAAGGGGTTAAATCTCGGGCTAGACTTCACAGGCGGTATCTCTGCCGATGTGGCATACAGTCAGCCTGTGGAGCAAGCACAGGTTGCTTCTGCCCTAGCTGACAAAGGCTTTAATGATGCGGTCGTGCAGTATCTTGGCACCCGTCAAGAGCTACTCATTCGTCTGCCACCCCAAGAAAACAAAGACCCCGAAGGTCTAAGCGATGCCCTAAGTGACGCTCTAAATCTCCCTGCCAACCCTGCCAAAGTGGATAATGTCAATATCATCGGCAGTCAAGTGGGCAAAGAAGTCTATACACAGTCGCTCATGGCGTTAGGGTTGGCACTCATCCTAATGATGGTGTACATCTCCATTCGCTTTCAATTCAAATTGGCAGTGGGGGCAACGCTCGCCCTGTTCCATGACGTGATTGTAGTGTGTGGACTGTTTGCCATCTTTGGTTGGCCGTTTGACTTGACCGTACTGGCTTCTGTGCTGGCATTGATTGGTTATTCGGTGAACGACACCATCGTGGTCTATGACCGTATCCGTGAGAACTTCCGCCGTGTGCGTGGACTGCTACCCCGTCAAGTCATTGACCTATCTTTGACTGAGACTTTACGCCGTACTTGCATGACGTCTGGTACGGTCTTTGTGGTCGTGCTTGCCTTGCTGTTTTTGGGTGGTGATGGGCTATTTTGGTTTGCTCTGGCTCAGTTTATCGGCACCATTGCAGGGACGTATTCATCGGTCTATGTTGCCAGCTCCATTCCTTTGCGTATGGGCTTGTCTCGTGAAGATTTTGTGGTGCGTGTCAAACCTGAATTTGAAGAAGAAGTGGTGGTCTTTGCTGACCCCAAACTCCAAAATGCCCAAGATTGATTGCAAATTTAAAAACCGCTCAAATAACTTTGGGCGGTTTTGGTTTTGGAAAAATATAAATGAATTGGGTAAATTGGTGTGGTATACACCATGCTTTTTTATAGTAAATTAACCCCAATTCACACCAATGCCACATTTTTTAATAAGGTTTTTGTAAGGTGGCGTACCACGCACCTTACTGCCAATGGGTGTATTTTGAAGTTAAATGATTATACTAATTTTATAGGCGTGCTCAGCACGCCCCTACAATCCTATGGCAAAAATCCAATTCATGACCAACAAAACAAATTAATTTGGCAACCCACCTTTACACCCCCATCTCACGCTGTGCCCGCACCGTCTTAATCCCCCTATCGGACGCCCACGCCAGCACGTCTTGGCGTTTTAGGGCGACTGCCATCATGTCAGGAAATTCATCAGGCGTACAGGCAAACACAGGACAGTCAAGCCCTGCAAACACTTTCGCCAAATTCTCATCATAAGACGGTCGCCCGTCATCGGACAGGGCAAGCAAGGTAATCACGTTTACGCCTTGGCGTTTTAGGTTGGCAATGCGACTGATGAGTTCTTTTTCGTTGCCCCCTTCGTATAGGTCGGTGATAAGAATAAGATGCGTTTGGGCGGGGCGTTCTATCTTGTCGGCACAGTACGCCACCGCTTGGTTAATGTCCGTGCCACCGCCAAGCTGTACGCCAAACAGCACCTGCACAGGGTCGGCAAGGTCGTCCGTCAAATCCAGCACCACCGTATCAAAGCACACCAGCCGAGTCTTGACCGCAGGAATGCTTGCCATGACCCCTGCAAAAATCGCACTATACACCACCGAGCTTGCCATAGAACCCGACTGGTCAACGCACAAAACCACTTCATCAAGGTCAGCCAATTTGCGATTTTGACGCATAAAGCCGATGAGCGTCTCAGGCACAATGGTGTGATAATTTGGCTGATAATGGCGTAAATTGGCTTGTATCGTCCGCCCCCAATCAATGTCGTTAAAGCGTGGGCGGTAGGTGCGTTTGGATTTATTGACCGCCCCACGAATGGCTTCTGTGGTTTTGTTTTCTAGCTTTTTTAACAGCTCGTCCACCACTTTTTTGATGACTTGGCGTGCCGTGTCTAGGGTTTTGTCAGGCATGGCACTACGCAGGCTCACCAAGTCCGCCACCAAATGTACGTCCGCTTCCATTGCCGACAAAAATTCAGGCTCCAACAGCATTTGTTTTAACCCAAGCCGTTCAAAAGCGTCCTTTTGCACCACCTGCACCACCGAACTTGGGAAAAACTCTCGTATGTCGCCAAGCCATTTTGCCACTTTGGGGGCAGACCGCCCAAGCCCTGCTTTTTTATCGTCATCTCCCCCACCATATAGGGCGGTTAGGGCTTGCGATAAGCGTTTGTCCCTATCGGATAGGCTGGCATCATCGCCACCCAATACCAAATGCCAACGGCGGGATTTTTCTTGTTCTGGGGTGTTCATGGGGTTTCCTTGATTTAAAATAACTGGGGTCGTTGGGGCGTATTTGTTTTGATTGTGGACGTTATATTTTACCGTTGCATAGCAAATTAACCCCAATCCGCACCAATTCTATATTTTTTAATAAGGCTTTTGTAGGGGCGTGTTGCACACGCCCGTTGGTAAGACTAACAACGAGCATATTCAGCAAACACCACCTACCCCAACAGCCCTACCAACTGCCGAACGTGGATTTGCCAAAATTCTGCCAAATCCTCATGATGAACAAACACGTCATCTGCCCCACCACGCCCAAAAATCATCTCCAACAGCCGTTTTCTCTCATGGCTATCTAGATGACCAAACACACGGCGAAACAGGGGCAAATACTCGGTAAAATCGGTCTCATCAAGAGCCAATAGCCATGTTTCTAGGGTCGTCAAAAGCGGTTTGTCATACAAAAGCTGGTCAGTCGCCCCACTAAAAAAGCCCTCAAAAAAGCGTGCCGATTGGCTTGCCCCCACTGTGGGCGACAGCGTTTTTTGTAAGGTCGTGGTCAGCTCGTCCGCCGTCAAGCGTTCGCTTTGGTACAAAAGGCGACTTGCTAGTCCCACAATCCGCCAATGACCACTTTGTCCGCCACGAGCCAGTAGCTCGCCACTTATCTCGCCCAATGCTTGCCACCACACGTCCATAAGCTCATCGTTTTGGCTAAGTTTTAACGCCCCATGCACGTCCACGATATGTCTGTGATAATCGTCCGCTTCGTCATCGTTGATATTTTTTATGGCAAAAGGCAGTCCCACGCTTGCCTTGACGGTCAGCTCATAGACCAGCTCGCCCACCTTATCAAGGGCAACCTTACGAGCCGTACCATAGCGTTCTAAATGGATAAGTGGCGACAAACTGCCAAGCAAAGTCAGCACATTATCGGTATGCGTGGCTTGCTCGGACAGCCGTTGTACGCCTGTCATGGCGGATTTGTCAAGCCCTGCTTCTAGGGCGGTTTGGACGTGTTTGGCAAGCTCACCAAGCTCGTCCGTTTGGGCGATTTTTTCGCTTAGGCGGTTACTGCTCGCCTCAAAAATGGTGTTGCCATAGACCAGATTTTCAATAAGCGACACGGCAAATTCTGCCTGCCAACAAATCTCCCACCGCTCACGGAACGTCCCCCGACTGCTCCCTGTATGGCGTGGCTCGCCCCACGGCACGCCCAAAATGGCAAGGCGGTGCATTAGGTGTGATTTTTTGAGTCCAATCTCACTCCTTAGGTCAAAATCCACCTCTTTGGGGGTCGCTTCGGCTTTTAGTTTGGTTTGTTTTTTTAGGCGTTCTAAGTCTTCTAAAAGCGGTGCAAGGGGCAAATCATCAGGAATACCGCCCACGTCCTTGCCAAGCAATATCTCATCGGCTATCGTCTGCCACAGCACCCGCTCGCCAAAACACAAGCACGCCACCACCGCCTCGCACAGCTCCTCAAACCCCACCGCACGCCGTCCCCGCACCAGCGTCAGACTCTGGGCAAGGCGGGTCGCTTCTATCACGGACGCAGTTGAGATGACATGACCCCTTTTGCGTAGGGCGGTTGCGATTTTGGTGAGCCAGTTTTCGTGTACATTTGTACTATTTTCCCACAAATGCTGATACCACATGGGAGCGTCCACCCCTGCCCCATAGCCATAGCCCTGCCCCACTTTGGCTAGGCGTGGGCTGGTGTAGGGTATCCATGTGGTTTTGAATTTGGACGTGGGTAATTTTTTGGGTAAGTTTTTTAACAATGCCGTATCTGATTTGGCGGTATAAGTCATCACTTTGCCGTCTTGGGTCAGGGCAAAATCAGGCGACAACGCAGGAACGTGCCATGCTCCACACACCACCGCCACGCACTCGTCCGTGTCTTTGGCGTGCCGTCTAATCTCTTGACGCATAAAGGCTTCTCGGTAGTCGTCCCCGTCCGTGTCGCTGTCATGGTCGGCAACCTTCTCATCTAGCACCTTTTGGCGTAAGGCTCTCATCATCTCATGCACCGCCCCAAACACCGCCACGTCATCAACTGCCGACTGCTCCACCACGTCATTCCAAAAGCTCTCGCCGTCATCATAGCCTGCCAAACGCCCAATCATGCCAATGGGGTCAAGGCGTAATTGGATAAGCTCTTGTTGGTTGTCGTTTAATTCATTATCCAATTCATTTTCTAAATTATTTTCTAAATCGCTTTTTGAGTTATTTTCTAAATCATTTTCTATTTTTTCTTTTAATTCATCTTTTAAATCATCTTTATTATCTAATTCATCATTTAATTCTTGCTCCATTTCTTCTTTTAAATTTTGCATTTGTTCAATTTGCCCTGCCAATGTTACTGAGACAGGCAAATCAATAAACGCAACTTCCGCCCCATGATTTATCGCCCACAATACCGCTTGATATTCGGGCGAAAAATTGGCAAAAGGATAATAGATATGGCATTCGGGAAATTCATTGGCATAAGCAAGCAATGCCACAGGCGGACGCATTTGGGCATGAGCCAATAAAGGCAAAAGCTCGGTACAATCGCTCGCCCCTTCTATCAGCACCTTTTTGGGTTGTAGGCGGTCAAGGGCGGACAATAGGCGTTTGGTGCTACCCACGCCATGATGTCTAATGCCAAAATAATGAATGTTTTTCATATTATCCTTTTAAGATGATTTTAATAAACGCTCTGCAAAACCCAGAATTAAATATTGTAGGGGAAAATTACATTTGCCCAAAAATCAACACTTTATCACAGGGCAAATTGCAATTTGCCCCTACAAATCTACCCAAAGGCGGTTGATTGGCAATACCAATAAAAAATCTTATCGGTGCGTTATACGCACCTTACCACTTTTAAAATAATTTTAAAAACCCAACCCTTTACATTACAACAACTCATTAAAAATCCGATAAAATTCAGCATAATCTTTACGCTTTTTTAATACCGTTTCTAAATATTCTTCCAATACCGCTTTATCTTGTACAGGGTCTTTGATAATCGCCCCCAGCATATTTTGGCTCACGATGTCCGCCGACAACGTGCCATTTTCAAACCAATGCGACTGCGACAAACTGCTCACCATGACCGATATGGCTTCGGCAGTGGATAGGTTGCCTGTGGGCGTTTTTAGGGCAATCTTGCCGTCTAGGGTCTCGCCCCCACGAAGTTCACGGAACATGGTGATGACTTTGGCAATCTCATCGCTCGTGTTTTTTGGCACGGGCAATTCTAGGCTTGTCCCCATTTCTGCCACACGTTTGGCGACAATGGCTATCTCTTCGTTCATGTCGTCAGGCAAGGGCAACACCACGACATTAAAACGGCGTTTTAAGGCACTCGATAACTCATTGACCCCCTTATCACGGTTGTTGGCGGTAGCGATGACATTAAAGCCACGCTTGGCATAGACCGCATCATCAAGCTCGCTAATCGGTAGCATTTTTTCGGATAACACCGTGATGAGCGTGTCCTGTACGTCCGAACCCATGCGATTCAGCTCTTCTAATCGGCATAATGTGCCGTCTTGCATGGCACGGAACAGGGGCGTGGGGACAAGGGCATCACGACTTGGACCTTTGGCGAGCAGTTGGGCGTAATTCCAGCCATAGCGGATTTGGTTTTCGTCCGTGCCTGCGGTACATTGAATCACTCGGGTGCTGTCGCCACAGATACCTGCTGACAAATGCTCGGACACCCACGATTTTGCTGTCCCTGGTACGCCAAGTAGTAGCAACGCCCTATCGGTCGCTAAGGTCGCCACCGCCGTCTCAATGAGCTTGCGATTGCCCACATATTTTTCGCTGATAGTTGTGCCGTCTGATGTCGTGCCACCCATGAGATATTTGACCACCGCTTGGGGCGACAAGTGCCAGCCTGTCGGTTTTTGGGCGGTGTCGTCCGCTTTTAGGGCGGATAATTCGTGAGCATAAATCACTTCGGCAGGTTGGCGTAAAATGTCGGTCATGGGTTTTTCCTTTTAAATAAATTTGAAAATAAAATTGGTTGTTGGGGTAAATGAACTTCCTGCAAAACCTTGAATTAAAGAAAACCGTTCGTGGTGAGCTTGTCGAACCATGAAAAGGTTTTCTTTCACTCTTCGACAAGCTCAGGGCGAACGGAAAACTGGTTTTGCAGGAAGTTTATTTTTAACAAAATCAATCCACCCTATTATCCAATAACGCATTAAAATGCAATGTCGCCAATACAGGGTCGGTTTTTATCACGCCCATTTGCACTAAATGAGCCAAACATTCTTTGGCGGTGTCTTGATTTAATAATAAACCTAAGGCAAAAATTTCATGGATAATATGCCAGTTGTCTATATAACCTGAATTTTTTTGTTGCCAATTTTCAAGAGCGGTCATGAGTTTTTTATAACTGCTACTGATTTGTAAGGCATTAAAATTTAATGATAAATATTTTGGCATAAAACGCAATAATTGATTAAAGTCTTCGCCTTTGACAAATTTTTTATACATATATTCTTGGCGAGTCTCTAATGACAAACGGGGGCGAATGAGCGAATAAAAATAATACCCATAATAATCGCCTTTTTTATCAATGATTTTTAATAAAGGATTGGCAATACTTATCAATTCATCATCGCTTATCATGCTTACCATTCTTTCAAAAAAAGCATGGCTGTAATTGTGAGAACTGCCTTTTCTTTCATTGCCGTCATAATCCCATGCCAATAAAAATTCGCCCAATGATAACTCAAATTTTTTGGCAAGGGCAAATAAATTGACCTTTTGTAATTTTTCAAAACGATTTTCACGCAGTTTGTTATTTTTGGTCGCTTTAAAAATAATACCGTCCGCCCCAACCTCTAATTCATCAAATAATTCATCGGCAAGCGTATCCTTATCATCAAACTCGCCAAGCCGTGCCAGATAGGTGCTGGCAAGCTGTTTGACTCTTTGGGAGCGGTCTTTTTGTAGGCTTTGCAAAAATGGCTTGTCATCGTCAGACAGATTGACTGCCAAGACTTCTATCAAATCAAACCGCTTATCGGCAGGTTCATTGGGGGCGAATTTAGCAATCAAATCAAGGGCGGAGTTTGGGTCGCTATGACGCAGTTGCCTTAACATTTCACGCCTTTGAGCAGGATAAAACTCGTCCCACGTCTCATCGGTCAGCTCTGTGTGAGCATGAGTGCTATCATCGCCCCCTACCCACGCACACCATGCCAGATACTCATCGGGCAATTTACTCTCGGCACTCATCTCGTCTAAATGGGTGAGCATATTTTTTGGCGGTAACCACACCGTTGGCGGAACGACATAGCCACGCTCATGGATAAAATCAAGCAGTCGCACCGTCTGCATGGTGTCATCATGACAACCCTCCAATACCTGCCTTGCCAAACGGTGCAAGGGCGTGGGTAATATTGGCGTGGGTAAGGTTGGCAAGGCGGACGCTCGGGTCAAGGCGGTGCTTGGGGCGTGGGTGTATCGCATTTGCTCGTATTGGCTCATGAGCGTGATTTGGGTAAGCGTGGGGTGTGGGCTATTTTGGATAAGTGTGGCAAGCTCGCCCCAGTCGCCCCCTGTCATCTCATGCAAGCCGTCATTGGCTATCATGAGCTTTGCATAGCTGTCATCTATCGTTTGTTTTAGCACGTCAAAAGCCCCCATGTTGTCTGTACACTCAAAAGCTCGCCTGCCACACCGTCCCACACGATAAAGGCGTACTGTATGTCGCACGACAGCACAAGGGGCGATAGGTCAGTATTGGCAAGGCGTATCGTCTCATCGCCCACATACCAAAACCGCCCTGTCTCGTCTTTGGCGATGTGTCCTTTGCCCAGCGTGTGAAACAGCTCGCTTGCCCAAGGTAGCTCATTGAGCTGTTTGGCGTAAGCGGTGCGTAAGTTGTCCGTACTAAGCTGTGGCACGATAGGCAGTAGGCTTGGTGTGGCGTTGGTGTTTAAGTCATGATTTGGGTCATAGTAAGAAAGGCTTGTGGCAACAGGCTTGGTCTCCACCGTCTCAAAAAACGCCCGACACGGCACACGACTTGGATAATAAATAAGCCTTCCTGCCATAAGCGAACCGACATGACTGCCTGTGCGTTTTACCCCTGATGTGGGGTGATGAAAATCTTGTAATATGGCGGTGTTTGGTACGTTATCGGCGTTGTCCGTGCCGTCTGTCATTTTAACAAGATAAGTGGTGTGGCTGATGAGTCCGTCTTTGCGGTTATGGGTTCGCTCGCCCACCACCTGCCACACGCCCACCACCGCCAAAAACGGATTTTGGATAAGCTCGTCCTTATTCTCGGCTCGGGTAATGGTACGGCGAATGTCGGGGTCGTCAGGATTTTTTTGCCACGCTTGGCAAAGTAGATACCACCGCCCAAACGCCCCAAACGCCACGCTGGCTCGGTCGGCTTTTGGCGTGTTAAATAGCACGGACGGCAACTCGTCCACCATGGACGCAAGTCCGCCTGCCTTAGCGTCCACAAGGCGAGCGGAAATCTGCCGACTTCGCTCGGTCGCATTGTCCATAAACGCCCCCATACCAAGCCGTAACTGGTCATCAAGCCAGCCGACAAATTCTTGCAGTCCTGTGCCGATTTGGGCATCGGTATTTGCCTTGACTTTTTCGGCACGTTTTTTGGCGGATTCGGCTTTTTTGGAGTCAATGGGCGTGGTAGGCTCGTCTGTGTCAGCTAGGGCAAGTGATTTTTTGGGTGTGGATTTGGGGTTGTCGGTGTTGTCGTCTGCCTTGTCGGCTTTGGCAGTCTTTCTACGTCTGCCCAGCCAATCTGCCACCCAATCAGGCGTAACGGACGGCAAAAAAGGCGATGAATCATTGACATATCGCCACATGAGAGCTAGGGCGTGTTTGCAGGGGAATTTGCGAGACGGACAAGTGCATTTGTAGCCGATGTCGGACACGTCCACCACGACATAATAGGGCTTTGAGCCTGAGCCTTGACACTCACCCCAAGCGGTGTGAGTCGTCTCACAAAAGCCCTGCCCTTGCCATTTGCTGTCTGCTAGGAGTTTTTTGGCGGACGATAAGGACGCTTGGTCAGGGGCGATGTCTTCTATTTTTTGTAGGGTTAAAGTCATGGAAAAATGTCCTTTTTGGGGGATTATAGCATGGAGCGAAAAGTTGTACAAGGTAGATGAGAATGAGTGGCTTTATGAAAAGGGGGTTTGGGGATAAAGAGATGATGTGTTACAATAAAAATCCCATAATGGACAATTATGGGAATATTAGACTTCTTTCCAAACCCCGATTTTTGTGGATTTTTAAAAACTTCAACCCCAATACTTATAAAGGTTTATTTTTAGTTTGGAAAGAGATTTATTACAAAAGTATCATGTAAAATGGATTTAACAAACCATTTATTTGACATTTTAGATAGTAGTCTAAAAAGTATGCTGAACTAGGTTTTCCGTTCGCCCTGAGCCATGCCTGCGGGTGGGAAAACCGTCATGGTTCGACAAGCTCACCACGAACGGTTTTCCTTGTAGCATACTTTTTGAACCAGAGCCAGCATTTTAAAATTTTTTAAAACCAATTTATCAACTTACCCTAATTTAATTACTCTATTTAGATGATTTGGTATTATTCCAAAAATTAACCTTTTTAAAATACAGATGTGTAGGGGCGAATGACATTCGCCCAATTATTGGTTTAAATTAAAATTTTGATACAAAACAAATTACAATTCACCCTCACGCTCATACACTTCCACCACATTCCCCACCACGATAATTGCAGGGGCAGGCAGATTGGCAACTGCTTGTTTTTGTACAATATTTGAAAGCAACCCTGTCAGTACCGCTTGATTTGGCAAACTGGCATTTGAGATAATCGCCATGGGCGTATCCGTGCTAAGTCCGCTTTTGGTCAGGTTCGCCACGACTTTGTCAATGGCATGAAGCCCCATATAAAACACGAGCGTCTCGTCCTTGTGATACACGCTTTTTAGACCGTCAAACTCGCTGTCCTGATAGCACGCCGTCAAAAACCGCACACTGGTCGCAAGCCCCCTATGCGTGAGCGGTATGCCCGCCCCGCTCGCCCCTGCAAGGCTTGCCGTAATCCCTGCCACGACTTGATATGGCACGCCCGCAGTACGGCACGCTAGCATCTCCTCGCCCCCACGCCCAAACACGAACGGGTCGCCCCCTTTTAGGCGTAGCACACGCTTGCCACACTTGGCATACTGCACGATAAGGGTGTTAATCTCATCTTGGGTTTTGGTGTGATGACTGCGTTTTTTGCCGACAAAAATCTTGTCGCTATCACGCCGACACAACTCCACAATGGCAGGCGAAACAAGGGCATCATACAGCACCACGTCCGCCTGTTGCATAAGTCGCAATGCCTTAAAGGTCAATAAATCAGGGTCGCCTGCCCCTGCTCCCACGATATAGACTTCGCCTGTGTTTTTATTGTCATTTTTGATAAAATCATTTAATTCATCGGACAAATTTTTTATGGGTTTGTCATTTAAAGCATTGGTAAAAATCTTTTCCCAAAAATGCCGTCTTTGGTTTATCGTACTTAATTTTTCTTTAACAGTATTTCTAAATTCTCCTGCTTTTTTGGCAATGTCGCCGATATTGATTGGCAAACTGCTTTCTATTTTGGCACGGATAAGGCGAGCCAATACAGGGGCTTTACCATTTGATGAAATGCCAATGGTAATCGGATCTCTATCCACAATCGCAGGGAATATAAAATCGCATAACTCTGGCGTATCCACAACATTGATAAACAGCCCAATTTCTTTGGCATTTTGATGAACGATTTTATTCAAATCATTATCATCGGTGGCACAAATGACCAATATAATCTCATGCTCATTTTTTATATCAATTAAATCCTGTTTTTCATAAGATTTTTGAATGATGATATGATTATGATGAATTAAAAATTCTTTAAACTCTTTATCAAAATGTTTAGCAAGCACAACCAATCTTGCCCCTGCATTGGTTAATAATGTGGCTTTTCTTTGGGCGACATCTCCGCCCCCAATGATAAGGGCGGTTTTTTGATTTAGATTAAAAAATAAAGGCAAGGTATTCATATTGGCGTTTTGGCTAAATGATAAATAATGAGATAAATTTGATTTACGGATTGCAGGGGCGTGTTGAACACGTCCTTTTATTTTAAATATACATTTTTGGCATTGTTAATTAACCATACTTTTGGGTGGATTTGTAGGGGAAAATTGCAATTTGCCCTTTGATAAAGTGTTGATTTTTGGGCGAATAAATTGCCCCTACACGCCCGAATTTTAAAATATATTTTTATTGAACAATACCACATTTTTTATAATTGCGTATGTAATCCGCATTCACGGTGTGCCAACGCTTTTGTTGGGTCAAAATAATCATCTTCGCCATATTCTGATATGGTTGGTAATCCATGATTGGCTTGATAAGTATTTAATTCATCTGCCGATAAATAAAACAACGGAGCGACTTTTAATACACCGTCTTTGGATAGGCTTAATACGTCCAATGCCGTGCGAAATTCGGTTTGGTCTTTACGAATGGCATTAAACCACACATCAGGATTTAACTCCGCCAATGCACGGCGAAACGGTTCTAATTTGACCTGTTCGGTAAATTCGGCATGATAGTCGCTATCCACATCAGGAATACCATTTATGGTAACGTCCGCCAATGTCACATCACGAAAGGCACGAGTTTGGGCGGGGATATAAGTAACCACATTTAGATTTAATTCTTTAATGAGTTTTTGGGCGTGTTTATAAGTTTGCACGGTATTATATCCGCTATCCACAAATAGCACGGTAATATCAGGGCGAATGCTTGATACCAAATGCAAAATAGACGCTTCATAAGGGCGAAAATTGGTAGTAATAATGGGATTTTTGGCAATGGATAACGCCCATTTAACAATCTCTTGAGGTGTTTTGCCAGTGAGTGATGAATTATATTCATCAAGGTTTTGTTCATTGACAATAGTTTTTGACATGATAGGCTCCGATTAACTAAAACAGGTATATCATAAAACGAAATTTTTTATTTGTAATCTTATAAAAATTACTATCGTTAATCGGTTTTGGCATATTAAATTTTGTATTTAATTTTAAAATTTTTTAAATACACCCGAGAAACTTTAAAATTACCACAAACATAATGAAGTTTGGGTGTAGGGGCGTGCTGTGCACGCCTATAAAAATTGGCATGTTATCAAAGGACGTGCGGAGCCAGTCCCTACAAAGTCTGTGGTAAATACTAAGTTTGTTAGGTGTATAAAAAACCATAGGACAATATCATTTATCCTATGGTAAAGTTTATTTGGGCGAATTGCAATTCGCCCCTACATATCTGTATTTAACACCTAGCGAAACATCGGCAACGCATTGACCGATTGTCGGCTTTGGGCGGTTTTTAAATCATTTAAGGTTAATATCAGCGTTTCCACTTTATCATCACTCACGATAAAACCATTCGCCCCTGATTTGACAAAATAGCTGGACTGGTCAAGCCCAAATGCACCGCCCACGATTATTGTGGCGTGATTGTTGATTTTGCGGAGTTGGCGGATTAGGCTAAATACTCGCCCGTCTTTAAAATCTTTGACATAAATTAGGATATTTTTTAACGTGTTAATATCCAAACTTTGTGCCAATTCATGTTCATTATCATCAGCCGTTAATAAAATATGATAATCCAAATGGCTATTTTTATAATCTTTTTCCAATATAACGGTTAGGGAGTTTTCTTTATTTGCCAATGTATCGCTTATTGTCAAATCAATACTTTGGAACAATGCCGTTTTTTCATCATCAGACATATTGGGAGCATATAACACCACGTCTGATAAATCTTGGCTTGCTACGTCATTTTTTAAAATAATCAATTTCATATTTTTATCCTTTTTATATCAACCATAAACCGATTCTTTAAACGGGGCGATACCTGCTCGTTGCACAAAATCGGCAAAGGTCTCTATATCGTCCACCGTTTCTTGGCGATTGTTTTTATAAACATTGGCAATGGTTAAAATCGTATCCGCCACATCATTAGCCGATATCGCTCGCCCCAATACCTGCCCAAGTCGTGCATCCGCCCCAGAACTTCCGCCCAGACTAATCTGATACCAATGCTCGCCTTTTTTATCCACGCCCAAAATACCAATATCGCCCACATGATGATGAGCACAGGCATTCATACAGCCCGACATATTTAGGCGAATTTGCCCCAAATCATATAAATAATCCAAATCATTAAAGGCATTTTCAATGTTATGGGCGATATTATGCGTGGTGGCATTGGCAAGCGAACAATAATCAAACCCTGGGCAAACTATCATATCAGTCAGCGTACCAATATTAGCACGAGCCAAATTAAGCTCTTTTAGGGTGTGATATAAATCATAAAGGTCGGTGATTTTAACATCACCCAATACCAAATTTTGCTGATGCGTGGCACGAATCTCGCCTAAGGAATATTTATCCGCCAAATCGGCAAGTTTATTCATCTGGTAACTTGTCAAATCGCCTGCTGGAATATATTTGTCATTTATCACGCCTTCTTTTAGTGATATAACAACCGCTTTATAACCGTTTATTTTATGAATGACGGTATTATGCTCATACCAATTTTTAAAATCTTTATCGGCATTTAATTGTTTTTGTAAAATTTCATTTGCTGTTAATGGGTCAATCGTTTCATAATCAGGCTCGCTAAAATAACTTTCTGCCTTTTTAAAATGTTCATCTGTCAATGTCAAATCGCCTTCTTTGGAATATTGCCATTCTATATCCACTTTTTTGGCAAATTCATCTTTACCCATACTCTCAACCAATATCTTAATACGAGCTTTGTATTTATTATCACGCCGTCCTTCTAAATTATACACCCTTAAAATAGCGTCCAAATAACTCAATAAATGACGGCGTGGCAAAAATTCGTTAATGACTTTACCAATCATCGGTGTCCGCCCAAGTCCGCCCCCAACGATAACTTCAAAACCAATCTCGCCATTTTTTTGTACTATATGAAGTCCAATATCATGCACCTGCGTGGCGGCACGGTCGGCAGTTGTGCCAATGACGGCAATTTTGAATTTGCGTGGCAAATAGGCGAACTCAGGGTGAAAAGTACTCCATTGGCGGATAATCTCGCAGTAAGGGCGTGGGTCGGCAATCTCATCGCCATGAATGCCCGCATAGGGGTCGGTCGTGGTGTTGCGAATGCAGTTGCCCGATGTCTGAATGGCGTGCATTTGGTTGTCCGCCAGTAGCTGTAAGATGTCAGGGACTTCGGGCAATTTGACCCAGTTAAACTGAATGTTGGTGCGAGTGGTAAAATGCCCATAGCCCTTATCATAAGTGTCGGCAATGTGAGCCAGCGTTCGCATTTGATAGCTTGCCAAAAGCCCATAGGGAATGGCGATACGAAGCATGGGGGCGTGGCGTTGGATATAAAGTCCGTTTTGTAGGCGAATGGGCAAAAACTCATCTTCTGGCAACTCGCCTGCCAAATACCGCTCGGTCTGACGGCGGTACTGGGCGACACGTTCATTGACAAGGGCTTGGTCGGCATAGGAATATTGATACATGGCTGGTTCCGTTTGGCTGTTAATGGCGATATGGTAAAAAAAAGCCGTCAAAAAGGGTAATGCAAAAATGGCATATAGATAGGGGGAATTTGCATAGCTCGGTTGCAAATTCCCAAAAAAGGAACTATAATGAATTCATTTAAGAGAAAATTATGCGAGTGATTGCCAAACGCACCTTAGTACAATTTTATGAAAATCATGCAGATGCAAAAACGCCCTTGCTCGCTTGGCATGATTTTGTATTAAAATCAGAATGGAAAACACCCCAAGATATAAAAAACGATTTTGCAACAGCAAGTTTTGTTGGTAATAACCGTGTGGTTTTTAATATCGGTGGCAACAATTATCGCCTTGTGGTTGAAATTGCTTATCAAATTGGTGTGGTGTGGGTTAAATTTATTGGCACGCATTCTGACTATGACAAAATAGACGTGGAGACAATCAATGACTATTAAACCCATTAAAAACGATGATGATTTAACCCTTGCTTTTATCGCCCTTGAAAAAGTATTTCAGGCCGAAAATGGTACAAGGCAAGCCGATGAGAGAGATATTCTATTGGCATTGATTGAACATTATGAAAGTAAGCATTATCCCATTCCCCATGCCGACCCTGTTTCTGCCATTTATTTTGCTATGGAACAGCAGGGACTTAGTCGTGATGAATTAACGCCTTATCTGGGGGCAAAAAGTAAAATCTCTGAAATTTTAAATGGCAAACGCCCCCTTAGTCTTAGTATGATAAAAAGACTACATAAAGGATTAAAAATTCCTTATGAAAGTTTGCTTGCTTGATTGTGTAAGCTCTTAATTATGATTGATTGTACTATTGAATAGATGTGTAGGGGCAAATTACATTTGCCCTGTACGGCATATTGATTTGGGCGAATGTGATTCGCCCCTACACGTTCATCATAAAAGTTATCCCAAACAAATTAAACAAGATTTTTATTTAAAATTTAAAAAATGATTTTGCCATAAAGTGCAAATCCCACAACCCCCCCCCAAATTTAACCCCACCCCATGAAAAAATTACGCCATTACAAAATCGTCCGCTTTTTCTTATTTTGTCTTAATATGGATAGCATTAAGCCAGCTTATCTCGCTCTTTAACAAACCTGCATTTAGACAGCCGAGCGATTATTTTAATATTTGTGCCACAAAAACCACAAAAGACAACAAACTGTTACCACTTGTTATCCTAAAAGAGTATGAGCAGGCACCCAACGATTACCAATTATGTAAAAGTCCAACCACTTACCGCAGTCAAAATGGTTATTCTCTTAAACTTCATCAAAATCCCGACCAAACCTATTTATTAACAACATGGACAGACAGTCTTGGCGACCCCGTAGAACATCATTATAAAATTGTTGATGATAAGGTAGAGCCGATTGCATGGCGATATGGGGGCATGATATATCAAATGATGAGTTATTTTTGGGGGCTACTGATTACCTTAATCATTCATGGCATTGGCAAACGGGTGTGGGCAAAAAAGGCTTTACAGGCACATACTCAGCAATAGAAATGCCTTAATAGACCTCTTTCCAAACTACCCCAGCTCAAAATTATAAATCGCAGAAATTA
>ERZ1023461.34-NODE-34-length-61446-cov-61.984346_pt1 | contig 61446 bp, 63 predicted proteins | sample MGYA00380528_ERZ1023461 | MGnify/ENA primary metagenome ERZ1023461 (study PRJEB33173, sample SAMEA4830392) | metagenome | study: EMG produced TPA metagenomics assembly of the PRJEB25223 data set... | reverse complement strand
CGAAAGACAGATAAGCGGGTTGGCTTATTATATCTTATTTTGGATATACAAGGGGGTGAATTTGGGAAATAATGACATGGCTGACCTTATTGTTTTAAATCATTTTAAATTGTTTTAAATTGTCTTAATTTAAATAACCCCTTTCAATATGACGATTGAAGATGGGGTTTGGGTTTTATGAGACGCAACCAGCTAAGAGCAGGTACACTCTATTCATGCAAAAACACGTGTTTTTTTAAAATATTTAACATGTAAATTGCGTCATAACAGGCAGTTACGTTTTGGTGTTATCATGATTTTGTTATTTTTTTTGGATGAGTAAATCCGTCTCAGACAGACGCCATCGTCCCTTTTTTTTGCTTACCGAACGACCTTTTAGAGCAGCATTCCCCAAAAGTTTGTGCATAGAATGACTAGAATGGGCATGACAAATGGCACACGCCAACCCATCGGCTGCATCTGCCTGCGGTACAACATCAAGGGCAAGCAGACGACACACCATGGCCGTTACTTGTTCTTTGTCCGCCGCCCCATAGCCACAGACCGCCTGTTTGATTTGGCGCGCGGTATATTCTGAGACGGTCAAACCCTGTGCACTCAAAGAGGCAATCGCCGCCCCACGAGCCTGCCCAAGCTTTAAAGCACTGTCAGGATTTGTCGCCATAAACACCTGTTCAATGGCGGAATGTATCGGTTCATCGTAATATTTTTGATAATGCTGGACAATCCTTGTGATGCCATCAAAAATCTGACCAATACGCACAGGCATGTCCATACTATCAGTACGTATTGTTCCTGCATCCATGAATGTCAAGCCATCACCCACTGAACGCACGATGCCGTAACCTGTCATGCGAGAGCCGGGGTCTATGCCAATGATGAGTGTCATATTAATGTGGTTTGCCCAGATAAATGTTAAAAATTGTTACCTTTGCCATCAAAAAGTTGGCGTTGGTGTAAATATTTGGTATTATTTGATATTAATGAGAGACCTTTGTGCAAACAGTTACAAAAACACAAAAAGTCTATTGACTTGATATAATACAGCCAACTTGATATAATACAACCAAATCAGCAACATAGCAAGAGCACAAAACAAATATGGCATTATGTCTATTTAGTTCATAATTTTAAACCAATAACAGATATCTAAAACGTATCTGCCTTTTATGTCTACAATGCCATAGACGTTACAAAGGGCAAGCATGCTCTACCCTATCACCATGATTTGATTTGGTGATATGGATTGGACGGCGTGGTCGCTTCGTTTGACTTCCTCCCCGCCCTATCGTTTGGGGATTTCTTCTACAAGACGGTCAAGCTAGGCCGCAAGCCTAAGATAGTGGCAACCGCCCGTACGACACACCGTACATCTTAGGTTCTTATTTTAAGCTAATCCTACTGTTAGGATTGTCATAGACACAAATTAGCTTAAGTGTGTGTTTAAAAACGTCTTACCAGTTAAGTTACTGCGTACTCGCAATTTAGTCTTAACTTAACTGTGGAATGTAAGACATTGAATATAGTGAGATGAGTATAGCAAAACTTATCGCATTTAACAATTGCCTTATATCCACCGCCCAAAGTCGCAGGTTTACGGCAACGGAGGATAAAGCCAACCAATGGGGCAAGAGCATCAAAGAATTGGACAGGTTTTATCCAAACTCTAAAACTTGTTCAAATTGCGGTTTTATTATGGCAAAAGAAAACTTGATACTTGCGGTTAGACATTGGATTTGTCCTAGTTGCCATGCCAATCATGACCGTGATATTAATGCAAGTATCAATATTTTAAATCAGGCAGATAAGGTTTTAACTTTATCTTAAAAATAGTTGGCGGTGAGTTTCACCGTGTCAGTCTATGGAGCTTATGTAAGACCCAAGTCAAACGACAAGGGCAACGAGCGTTGAAGTAGGAATTAAACGCTAAATTTGCCTTTGGGTAGATTTAGGTAGGTTTTAAGGAACGGTAAGGATATGAACTTGTCTTTTTTTGATAAAAAAAACAAAAAAACGCATGTCACAAACACAACAAGTCATACAAACTTGATGCGTGAGGCAGGTTTTACATTGGTAGAGCTGATGGTTACTCTTGGCATTATCGTAATATTGGCGAGCATCGCTGTGCCTGCGTTTTCATCACAAATTGCCACTATGCGTCTCAATGATGCTGCCAACACCATAATCACCACCCTAAAACAAGCAAAAGCAGACAGCTTCATATTTAGAAAAAACGTGGTGGTAACATTAGATACAGGCAGTCGTACCATCACTCACGACAAACCTGAGTTGGGTAATGTCAGTGCAGGCAATACCATCAGCACCCAATTAAATGACAAAATTGTCATCAAAATGACAAATAACACAAAACAAACCATCACTTTCACCCCAAAAAAAGATATCAAAGAACTCTCAGACACTGCCACAACCACACCCATTAGCATAACACTGTGCCATAAAGGTCAAAAAAGCAACCAACCTGTCATCAATTTGTATGCCAATGGCAATATTCATGTCACCACACAACAAGGGGGCTGTGCATAATGTCCAAATCACCCATTTATAGAGCATCAATCTCTTGCATGCCAAAAGCTCAAAGGGGCATTGGATTGCTTGAAGTGTTGGTGGCTTTGATTATCTTAGCTTTGGCAATACTTGGGTATGCTGCCATGCAACTTCGTGCCGTACAGACAACAGGTGAATCCATTGACCGCACTCAGGCACTCTCCATCATGCAAGCGGTCGGCGAGAAATTGCGTATTAACGAGAACATGGCAAGTAAATACAAAGAACATTTTAACAACCCACGGGGCAAACCAACCAAAATGTGTGGTCTAGATGGCAAACAGGTAAACAGTTTATGCACATCAACAGAGTTGGTAACTGCTGAGAGTTATCTGTTAACACAGCAACTTAGCTCACTTGGATTTGTCATGCGTATTGTTGAGTGTCCGAGCAATAAAAGTTCAAATTCCATCATGAATTCACAGTGTATCATCGCCTCTTGGGCGGATACCGAACCCACTGTTGGTACAGATGACAATAATGCCTGTTTAAATACCAATGGTGCCTATAACAAGCATGCCTCTTGTATGTTTATGGAAATCAATTAAGCCATCAGCCATGAGACCATCAACCATAAAGCCCCTAAGGAACATTGCCATGCAGCCACATCTGCCCACCAATCATTTATCTACCACGTGTAGATTGCATGCCATTACCTATAAGAATGCCAATGCTGGATTTACCTTGGTTGAGCTTATGATAGCCATGATATTAGGACTGCTAATATCAGCTGTCGCCTTGAATATTTATTATACCAACGTGGTATCCAAAAATACCCAAGAGGCCACAGGCGACATCATCGCAAATATGGCATTTGGTGCAAACAACCTTGTCAGACAAGTACAAAAAGCGAATTCTGGGGCAATAAGTGGCGATACCAGTTCACACTTTTTAAACCACAAAACACATCAAGGGGGCATCGTACTCTCTGCTGATAATGTCCATGGTGCCAGCCTACCTACATCTTGGTATTCTGCTGCTGCCAAAGGCGACAGTATTACCACCGACAAAAGCGACCAGCTCACCATTCACTATCAAGCAAAAGAGACAAATTGGTTTGACTGTCAAGGCAGAGCCATCCCCAAAGATTATTATGTCATAGAAAAATACTTTGTCGCCAAAACAGCTGATAGAAGTAACTTGCATTGTAATTCTATCATCTATCAATACAACCCCGCTTTGGCATCCAGTAACGGCATCGACCTAAACAGTTATACCGCAACAGATGGCACCAAAGTTACCAACAACTTAACTGGCGATGGCATCATTTATGTACCGGGGGTTGAGTATTTTCGTGTATTGCTTGGCATCACCGACCAAAAAACCATCACAAATACCGATATTAATATGGCATTTACCGCCATTCCTAAAAGTACCGAGCTTGATACCATCTTTGGTAGAGATGCCATTATCAATGCAGCAGGTCAGATACAAAGCCCTGAAATACCCAAAAGACGCATCATCAGCCTACAACTGGGTATGTTAGTGGCAGGCACCAAAAGTGCCAGAACTGAGCCAAAAGACTACCAAATCCTAGACAAAACCATTCCCAGTTCGGTCATTGCAAATACCGCAACCAATAAAAAAGGTGATGGCAAAATCCGTGATACCTATATCACTACCATCTTATTAAGAAATGCACGGGGTAATGTCCGATGAATCCTATCCACAAGCAGTCCATAACCTACAAACCCATGAGCCATGAACGTGGGGCGACACTCATCATTGTGATGTTCATGCTTATTTTGATTGCATTGATAGGGGTGATGGTTTTTAAAAACAGCACCAGCGATCTTAGAATAGCCACTGCATCTCAGATATCTACCTTGCTTTTTCAGGCGAACAGTAACGCCTTTGCCAAAGTAGAAAAAGAAAATCACCAAAATCCTGGCGGTTCTTTGGAATATTATATGACACACCCAGGCGATGAGTGGGTAGATACTGAAATCATCTTTTGTGTTGGAGAAGATGACACAAAAATCTTTGACAAAGGCACAATCGGCATCCGTAAGCCATCAGATGACCGCATCAGAACAACTGGACACTGTAATGCCAACGACCCCAAAATAAGCGGTGGACGTATCGTTACTCAGATGGTTTATATTCAGTCCAAACAAGACGCTCTTGAAGCGTTTGGTGGTGAGGTGGCAGGCACATCAAGCAATGACTTAGAGACACCCACAGGTCATAACCCAGCCAGTTGTAAGCCATTTAAAGGCTATGCCATCTCACTACTGCCAAGTTATGGTAACGTCAGTGCAGGCGACATCAATGCATGTTTGCTCAAAAAAGCCGATGACATCGCCACCTGCTTAAATGAGCTTGGCGTACCAAACAACGTACAAGTACAGACCTATCGCATCGAACCAAAATCAATCAAATGTCTATAACATACTCCATAAGGAGAACAGCCATGAAATTAACAACCAAATCCCCAACATCAAAAGCCCAGTCATCCAAAAAATGGCTACCAAAAGCCCTGCCATTGGCACTGATGGGGGTACTCGGTGCAGGCATCTGCACGGTGGCACATGCCGATGACCTTGAAATCTATCAAGGAGGCAGTGCAACAGGTGGCTCAGCAAAACCCACGTTGATGATCGCCATCTCCCTACCTGTCACCATGGGTAACAATCTTAGAAGTTATAAATACGACTATAATAAACATTCATGTGACGGCTTGGGAAGAAACATCATACAAACCCAAAAAAAATCCGTCCCCTTCATCAAAAGCGATGGCAGCACAGACGGCGTTATTACCTATGATTGGCGTACTTGTCATGGTCATCCGCAGCGGATCTCTGTGCTGACCGAGGCCTTTATTAAATTCCTTGCCAATCCCAAGCACCCTAGCCTAAAAGGGGTGAGCATCAGCGAGTTCAACCTTGGTCTGTCAAGCACGCTGGGGGCAGCAGGCGGTGGGGGCAGTTTTGGTTACATCAACTATCCTGCCCGCCCCATGACCGACGCCAACCGTAAAGAACTACTACACGCGATCGCCGAATTACACGCCAATCACGCCTCAGGCTCATTAAATCTGCTGATGTCTGAGTCCGTGGCATATCTGCTGGGCAAAGACACCAGAGATAGGGGTGCCACCACCAAAAAATTATACAAGCCCCTAGGTTTTGATGTAAATGGACGCAACTTTAAAGCATGTACAGAAAAAAGCACAAAAATTGGTGAGAGGGCAGATAAAGTTGAATGTGCCCCAGACAAAAAACCTGCCACGCCAGAGAGCGTAGGCTGGAAAGCCAATAACCCCAAATATACCAAACTTACTACCAACAATAGATTATTTTGGTATGTTGAGGTGTTAGAAGTTTCTAGCAACCCATGGGCGGGGGCTCATAACCTATCACACCCACAAGCCAAAAATGGGGGTGGCTACATCAGCCCATTGAGCGCATCGGCAAGCTGTGCCGGTAATGGCATCTATTTCTTAAATGATGCAGAAGGATATACAGGCGCTGATATTAACGGACGGCTAAATTCAGGAAACATACATGCTCAGATGAGCAAAGCGATAGGTTCTTTCAATAATGATCAAAAGATCAAACCTCTTCATTTTAAAGATGAATGGGGTGGGAGGGCTGATATCTTGTATGACAAAATGGCTGGCTTTATGAGAAAAATGAGACAGACCACAAACGCAAACATTCATGGTCAAAATGTTGAGCCAAAGCTTTTGGTTGCCATGGCAGGTTATGGTAACACCGTATTTAGAGGCTTTGCCGATATGCAAAGACAGCAAAAAACTTATCGTGATGTCATCACAGGCGAGCAAACCACAGGGCTGGCATACAACTGTGACAGCGTGAGAGGCGAAGAACCCTATGCCACAGCTGCCAGACAAATGTGTAAAATGGCAGAAAAAGGCTATGGCTATGGCGAGGGCGGCTTTTATTATATCAAGCCGAACGATCCTGATAATCAAATCGCCGCAAGCTTCTCTGAATTTGCCACAAGCTTATTATCCGCCGAGATCAAGCCAGTATCCACAGGCACCATGGCAACACCTTTGAATGTGCTGTCTGTGGGTAACACCCACGGCTCTGCTTATCTGCCTGTTTTGGACCCCATCCCCAACCAAAAAACTCTTTGGAATGGCAACCTAAAAAAATACAACATCAAAGACACTACCGTATACAGTGCCAATGACAAGCTGGTGGTGGACACAGCAGGATTTTTTAATGAAGATACTTATGATTTTTGGAACAAAGCAAAGCGAGCTGACGAAGCCAAACCACAAGTAGGCGGTGCTTATGACAATTTACGTAACAGTCCTGATCGTAACCTATACGTCAATACAAAAGACTCACTGACCAAAGTGAGTGCCAACCAAAACAGAGCGGTAGGCTTTACCAAAGTGATGAATCAGCTTAGCAACAACACCAGCAGAACAGAAGCATCAAAAGGTTTGGTGAAGTTTTTGGGCTATGATGGCAATGTGGTCAATCCCATCACAGATGGCATGTCTCTGCCTGGCCGCTACAACAAAGACTTAAAAACACTGGGCGGTGTACTACACTCAACACCACAGCTGATTACTTATTCTCAGGACCAAAATTATGTACTCTATGGCTCTATGGATGGGGCATTGCACATGGTAGATGATAAAACAGGTGCTGAGGTGATGACCTTTATCCCCAAAGAGATACTAGACTTACAAGCCCCAGCACTCTCTGGTGGTACTACTCATCTAGATTCAGACAAAGCCAAACTGCCCCATGGTGTGGACGCCCCATGGAATGTATACGCCTCCTATGGTACAGACAGTAATAATAAAGTAACAGCACAAACTGTCATCGCCAGTGGTGGTCTGCGTTTGGGTGGTTCAAGCTACTATGGTCTTAAAATTACCGATAAAGAAAATCCAAAGCTGTTATATACCGTTGGCTCTGACTATGCCAATCTAAACGCAGAGAAAAGATTCACAGATTATGGAGCAACCAGTCTCAATGGTAACCGGGCATTTAGCCGTATGGGCATGAGCTGGGGCAAGCCAAGCGTGGGCTTTGTACGCTCTGGTGGCAAAACCGTTGCGGTGGACTTTTTGCCTGGTGGTTATGACATGCGTTATGAAAATCAATATCACTTTCCATCAGAAGATGCCCAAGGTAATGCCGTCTATATGGTACAGCTTGGCGAAAAAGACAAAGACACCAAGAATGTCAATACCAATAATAGAGGCAAATTATTATGGTGGGCAAGCCAAACTAAAACAAACACAGGCATGAGTGCAACAGACTCACGCACTGCCCGTAGCCCACATCTTCAAGAAAGCCATGTCGGTGGTCTATATCACAGCGTGGTAACACAGGTGCGTGTCCTTGATCGCAACCTTGATGGACTAACTGACCACATTTATTTTGCAGACTTAGGAGGTAATGTTTGGCGCGCCGACATCAACAACAGCCTAAACAATGACAACTTCAAGGTTGACCGTGTTGTCAGAGTGTTCAATCTAGGATTAAAAAGAGGCGGCAGTGATAAAGCACCAAGAATTTATGAGCGTCCGGTGATAACTTTCACTCGTGAGATTGATGGCAGTATTAATGCCTTGGTAACTATTGGTACAGGGGACAGAAGCCACCCTGTGAGCAATAAACGCAGCAATCCAGATGGCATTTATACCTTTATTGACAGAGATGTAACACGCTCAGATTTATTTGATTATAGCAAAGATACCAAGGTGTCTGATGATGACATAAAGCTCATGACCACCAATTTAGATGACAGAGATTTGGTACAGATGCAATTTAACGCCAATGATCGCCAAATCAAAACACAAATGAAAGCAAAAGCCAAACAAGGCTGGTTCCTAAACTTTGATAAAGGCGTCAAAATGTTTAACGAACCTGATGCACAAGCTGGCTACTTATTTGTTAGTACCTATGACCCCAGTCAAAACCAAACACCAAAGAATGCTTGTGCTGCATCTGTTATTGGTACAACCAAGCAGACACTGATGTGCTTGCCTTTTGGTAACTGTGCTGCCAACCTAAAAAATCCAAATGACACCATGTGGGGAAGATCTACCACCATAGCAGGGGCGGGAATTGTGGATAATATCGTAACCCAGTCCAAATCTAAAACAGATGGACACCTATTTGGTCTGCTATGCACAGGTGCAGATTGCCCCAAAGAAGTCTTTGAGGATAAAGGTAATAACTCACCAGATGTCAGAAGAATTGGTTTTGACCTAAGAAAAGACTTTGGCCCAAGAAATTGGTGGGAAAAATAACCATGAATAAAATGACGCATGCCAGTGATTTTATCACCTCCAAGATGTCAAGAGATGTTGATAATAATGTTATTGTCAGCCATACCAATATTGGGATGGCAGAGCAAGGCTTTACATTGATTGAACTTATGATTATCTTAATAATCATTGCAATCATTGCAAGCATTGCCCTGCCAAGCTATCAAGCACAAATTCGTAAAAATAAAATAGAACGCACCCAAAGTCAGCTGCTAAACATCGCTTTGACGGCTGACAAATGGCGTGCCAGTCGTTTAACATTCACAGGGTTTGGCTTAGATTTTACAGCAGATCAATATTATCAATACCATCTACAAAATAATGGTCATGAATGGGCGGTGTTGGCAAAACCGATTGATGTCAAAGCAGACTTACCAGTTATTGGCATCACCAGTTACGGACTCCGTTGTACCGCTAACGTTGCTGTTGCGGTACAATCGCCTGCTGCTTTGCTAAGTGATAAAAACTGTGGCACCGATTCATCAAGTTGGTAATTTAACACAGATTGCTTAAATTGGATATCACGCTAATACATCACATAAAGGTAAAAAATGCCAAAACAATTGTCAAACAATCGCCCCACAAAAAAACCAAAAACACAAACAGGCTTTTCGTTGATTGAACTGATGACCGTTGTGGCAATCATCGGTATTTTGGCGGCGATTGCCTATCCTTCTTATCAAAAATACGTGATTAAAACCAAGCGTACTGAGATGATGAGCAAACTACAAGAATTGGGGCAACAAATAGAATCTGAAAAACTAAAAAATGGCAGTTATAAAAACATAAATCGCCAAACTTTGGGCTTTGCTAAAAATAATATGCTACTATATCCTGACAGCAACAATCCAACGTATGCCGTAACTTTAACCCCAGACCCATTAACCAGTAATTGGCAATTAACCGCCACGCCAAAAGGTATGATGGAAAAAGCCAAAGATGGGGCATTAACCTTAACTGCCAATGGTAAAATGTGCCATAATAGTGATTGTACTAACTAAATAATTAACAAATGGGGCATTCTGTCGCTTTATTATTTTGGCTCAAAGGGATTGATGACTTAGCAACAACACCCATCAACCATTTTCATGAGCCATTTTTTGCCAAATTTCTAAATTTATGAACTGATAAGGAAAATATATGGGCGTTATTGTAGGCATTGCTTTGGTGTGGTTCATCATTGAGATGTTGATTTGGTATCTGCTGGCTCAGTTTATGAGTGGTTGGCTTGTTTTTTTGTGGTTTGTCGTGGCGTTTTTTATCGGTCTGACACTCATCAAAAAAGCCGCCAGTACTCTAAACCCCATGGCCAAGCAGATGAAAAGTGGCGTTATCCCCAACCCTGCCAATCAACCGCCAGAGTCTGCCATCACCAAATCGGTTGCGATGGGCATTGCAGGAATTTTATTTGTTCTGCCGGGCATCTTAACTGACATTGGGGCGGTTTTGCTCTTGTTACCCGCCATTCAAAAAATGCTGACAGCCAAAGCCAAAAACTACGCCATGAACAACCAAGACAAAATGATGGCAATGATGGCAAAACAGATGGGGGGTCAAAATCCCTTTGGTGGCATGGGGAGCATGAACCCCAATAACCCATTTGGGCAGAAAAACCCCTTTGGTACTGGCGGTTTTGAGGGCAATTATGGCAACTCTGGCACTACCATTGACGGACAAGCCAAAACGATTAAAAAATCAGCCAATGATGACTAAGCTAAAATCACAAACAATCGCTCAATAACATTGGGCGATTGTTTGTGATTTTAAGTTGGGGGTCGCTTATAAATATCAATCGGTACTTTATAGGGCTTGCCTGCCATCTCTTGCACCAGTTTCGGCACAAGATAGCCCGATAATTTTTCCAAAAGTTGCCAATAAATCTGTATCGCTCTGTCTATCGGTAAATCAAAATGAGCCGACCCTGCCACTTTGTCCAAAACATGCAAATAATACGGCATCACACCAACACCAAATAAAGCATGACTTAATTGGCACAATGTCTCTACATTATCATTGACCCCTTTTAATAATACGCTTTGATTGAGCAGTACCACACCATGATTGTTTAGGCGTTGGCATTTTTGGGCAAGGGCGTTGTCTATCTCATTGGGATGATTGATGTGTAGCACCATGACGATATTTTTTGGGCAGTTTGCCAATATCTCAATCAGCTCATCATCAATACGATTTGGCAATATCGCAGGTAGTCGGGTGTGAATGCGAATGGTCTTAATATTATCAATATCAGACAATGCCCCAATCCATTCATTAAAACGACGATTGTTAATATTTAATGGGTCGCCCCCACTTAATAGCACTTCATTGATGCGTTTGTCATTGGCGATATAGTGGCAGATTTGGCGAATGTCTTGGCTGTTTGGCAAGTTCGCCCCATAATCAAAATGCTGACGAAAACAATAACGACAATGCACCGCACACGCCCCTGTTACCGTGATTAAGGCACGGCTTTGGTATTTGTGTAATAAGCCCTTCATTGGGTTGTGGGAATTCTCACCAAGTGGGTCAGCGGTATAGCCTGCCACAGGCAGACTCTCGGCAATGTCAGGCAGGATTTGGCGTAATAATGGGTCGTTTAGGTCGCCCTTTTTCATCTTATTGATAAAGGCGTGTGGCACTCTTAGGGGGAATTTATTTGGGGTGTATACCTGCTCTGGCAGGGGCAACTCTAACAGCTGATAAAGGCTTGCCACGTCGCTTATGGCACCTGACAGCTCTTTTTGCCAATTTGGCTCATTAAAAAAAATGTCGTTCATTTTTGACAAAACTTAGTAATATTGGGTATAATAGTCGGTTAGGTGTGTCATTATAACGCATTTTGGTTTTTATTTTTAAGGTAATTTTAAGGTAATTTTCATGGCAAGTTTTTCTACCAATGATTTTAAAGCAGGCTTAAAGGTCATGCTAGATGGCAATCCCTGTTCCATCCTAGAAAACGAATACGTCAAACCGGGCAAGGGTCAAGCCTTTAACCGTGTCAAACTTCGCAATCTAAAAACTGGTAAAGTCCTAGAACAAACCTTCAAATCAGGCGACAGCCTAGAAGGGGCGGACGTTGTGGATACTGAGATGGAGTATCTATACAATGACGGTGAGTTTTGGCATTTTATGCACCCTGAAACCTTTGAACAAATGCAAGCTGACAAAACGGCGATGGGCGATACAGTGCAATGGCTAAAAGAGAACTCAAATGCTCGTTGCACCATCACCCTATTTAACGGCTCACCGCTGTCGGTTACTCCGCCGAACTTTGTGGAACTTGAAATCGTTGAGACTGACCCTGGCGTGCGTGGCGATACGTCAGGCGGCGGCGGCAAACCTGCCAAGTTAGAAACAGGGGCAGTGGTACGTGTACCGCTATTTGTCCAACAAAATGAAGTGGTCAAAGTTGATACTCGCACGGGTGAATATCTGTCTCGTGTGTGATGTGTGATATTTGACACAAAAAACAGTCCAAATGGGCTGTTTTTTTGTTTTTGGATTTTCGTGATGAGCTTTTTATGATAATAAAAACCCAAAAGCAGGACACTTTTGGGTTTTTGTGATGAACTGATTATTTTTTCAAATCATCGCTATCAAACGTTGATGACACTTCTGTTTTGGTCATCTCATCGGTTGGTAAGATGATTTTGTTGTCGCTTTCGGCTTCTAGCTTGTCTTGCATGCGAGCCAGATAGCGAGCTGCTGCTTCACGACCACCAAGACCAAAGGCAAGGGCAAACGCCACCGCCACAGAGCCGAGCGTTAGACCGAAGGCAAGGTTCACAATACTATCAGCAATACCCATCGCTCTTAGACCCATCGCCAGCACAAGACCGATGATAAGGGTACGCACGATGTTGGCTAGGCATTTTGAGCCTTGCTGTGAACGCTCAACCACACCTGCCACCACGCCAGAGAGCCAAAAACCGATAACCAAGATAACCGCACCTAGGATAATCTGACCGCCAAAGTGGATAAAGCTCGTTACGATATCGCCAATCTGTACAAAACCTAGTACATCAGCCGCTGCCACTGTGGCAAACAACATGGCAAAGAAGATGATACCACCACGCACCAAGCCCGATACTTTTTGCTCACCTAGGGCTTCTTGCACGCCCAGTTTGGCAGGTAATGCGTCCACTTGGGTGTTTTGTAGTAGTCCCTTGATGATGTCGGCAACCATACGCACCACAAAATAGGCAACCACCAAAATCGCCACTGCCGTAAAGACATTTGGCAAGGCAGACATGATTTTGTTAAGCATGTTGGTGGCAGGATGACTGATGGCTTCTACTTTTAGAGCGTCAAGGGCAGCGATGGTAAATGGCACGATGATAAATAAGAACACCAGCGAACCCGCGATGTTTGGCAAGCTGTTTTTCTCGCTGATACCCGCACGAGTGGCTAGGGCTTGAATGTTTAGCGAGCTGACCAAATTGGTTACAATGCCTTTGACAATCTTGGCAACCACAAAACCAATAAAGAAAATCACGCCTGCGGTAAAGATGTTTGGCACAAAGGCGAACATCTTATCAATCATGTTGGTCAGTGGCGTAAACAGTCCGTTTAGCTCCAAACGACCCAGCACCATGGTTAGCACCACCAGCAAAATCAGCCAGTAAACCATGTCAGCGATGGTGCTACTCATGGGTTTGACCGATGCTTCTTGGGCTAATTTCTCATCCAGTGTGGTTTTGGACAGACCTGCCAATGTGGCGTTTTTGGCAACAATGGCAATCACCCAACCAATCACACCCACGGCAGCGGCTGCCAGTAGATTTGGCACGAACAGTAATACTTGATTGACCATATTGGCAAACGGTGCTGAGATGGTGGCAAGATTAAGCTGATTGAGAGCTGCCGAGATGGCAATCACAAACACGAACCAAAAGACGATTTTGCTAAGCAGACTATGTAAGTCGTAGTTTTTGCCTGTTTGGGCGTTCATTTTTTGGTTTAGGTTGATTTTGGTTAAGGCTTTTTGGTCAAAGAGCTAAAAATTAAGGCGGCAAAATAGCCCACCAAGAAAATCAAAATCGCCCCAATGACCGAGCCTATCGGACTGGTCATGTAATGGTTAAATACCATAAAAGAATTTGGATGCATATACGCTCCTTAACATTAAAACATAAGACAAATAAATACAGATAAATTCTTACAAATCAAATCTGACAAACAAGTGTTGCAAAAAATATGCCCCAACTGTCATACAATAACATCATAATCGCTTTTAGTGACACAAACTTTACAAAAGCCAAGACAAAGTAACAAAACAACACACAAACGCCATCAGTTTATCGCAAACGTCCGCTACAATGCTGGTGATATAACCAATAGTTAGCAAAACTTTTTATTCATCCTTTATTTTGATGATTAAAAAACCCAACCTTCAAGCGTGAAAGTTGGGGGTGGAGAAAACACAATATTTTAAAGATCGGTTAGGTCATCAGCCAAATCAGTAAGTGAAGTTCACGCCAACACGGAAATCACGACCTGCCCCAGGCAGTGCTATCACAGAAGCACGCTCACTATGTGGGCGATAGTTTTTATCAAAGACATTGTTCACTGAGAAATTCACATTCATCTTATCATTGCCATAAGGCTTCCAGTTGGCATAGATGTCGCTGACACTGTAACCTGGGCGATATTCAGGTTCTGTTTTGTGTGATAACACAGCACGGTCAGTACCTTGAACGCTCTTATTGTTGATGCCAACTTCCAGATTATCCATCACCTTATAGCCAAGTGATGCTGTCCATGTGCGACCAACAGGTAGGGCAAACTCTGGGTTGCCACTTAACTGTACACCCACCAACTCAGGACGGCTTTCAGAAACCCCAATACGACCAGTCAGCGGTCCTTGAGCATAACCCACACCAAGCTCATAACCTTTGTTTGTCATATGTCCAACATTTTTAATGGAATTAATTTCAACGCCATGACGAGAATTAGCAAAGTTACCTAAGGCATTTTCGGTTTTTTGATAAAAAATACTGCCATCAGCAAATACTGTACCATTATTGTAGTTGAAGCCAATCTCAGCATTTTTAGCAAGCTCAGCCTTGGTATCACCATCAATGCTCACGATGCCACGATGACCTTGAGCCAATAAGGTATCATACATGCGTGGACTGCGTGTTGCCATATTCAGCACACCATTGACGCTCAAATCAGGGTTAACTTGGTAAATCACACCCAAGCTTGGGTTGATGTTACCATCTTTGCGTTTTTCACCATCCATGGCGGTGAATTCAAAACGATCATAACGTAAGCCACCTGTCAGCGTCCAAGGACCATAATCTTTGATGGCTTCAGCATAGACGCCAATATCAGTTTTTTCTTGATTGACGATATCAACTGGTAAGACAAATTTTTTGGGAGCTCGACCAACGATATCGCCTTGTTGTTTTTTCTCAGCAGGAATCAGCTCTTGATGGCGATAGTTAAGTCCGTATTTGACAACCAAATCGGTCATTGGGTAAGTATCGATATTAAAGTTTGCCCCATGAGTGATGTATTTGCTGGTAACAGGCTTTTCAAAACCACCCAAATAGCCATTGTTCTTATTGGCAGAATCATGACGTAGATTGTCTTGCTTATAGATATTGGCAGTAACGTTACCCAAGGGCAGTTTGCCTTGGTATTCTAAGTTGGTGTTCTGTTGAATGGTTTCACGATAAGCTGGGCGGTTTCTGTCCAAATTAGGCACCTGTCTGCCATTGGCATCGACCACATTATAACTTTTACCATTTGATGTTATATTACCAAGCTTATAGCCCTGACCTGGATAATTTTTATCCAACTCTGCCTGAAGCTCTGCTTCAGTACGTTTTTTCTTATCTTTTTCTATGTCTATTGTTAAAGAAAGGTTGGCAAAGTCAAACTCTTCACGCACACCACGGATGCCTTTATGAGTTTGGTTTAAATGGCTGACCACAAATCGATGATCGCCAGCGGTTAGCCCTGCCTTGGCAAGGAAGCTGGATTTATCTAAGGCACTACTTGTAACCACGTCATTGCCCAACAGATTGGTGTACCCTTTACCGCCTTTATAGTCGCTTTCATCTACTTTATTATAAGAGACAAGGGCATCTACCTGACCAAATCCTGTCTGTGCTTTACCAAAGGCACTGCCATGATAAGAATGACCTTTGTTGGTTGATAGACCTGCACCAACTTTAAAGCCATAATCTTTGTCGCTGTTTCTTAAAAGCTCATCAGCATCTAAGGTTTTGGTAACAATCGCACCATTGGTTGCCCCAATGCCTGCACTGGCAAAGCCTGCCCCTTTTTGTACCGAAACGACTTTGACCATCTGGGGGTCTAGCATAAAGCGACCTTGGTGATACAAAAACTGACTGTCAGTATAGGCATTATCAATTTTGGTATCAATCGAGTTTTGACCCATGCCACGGATACTGATAAATTGAGAAGTACCATTACCACCACCGAAATCAATGGCAGGTTCATCTTGCAACAGGCTACGCAAATCTGTGGCCGTGCTTTCGTCTTTTTCTCGTAAGGTAACAACATTGGTCTTAATTTTCGCACCTTGGCGGTCAGTGCTAATCACCTCGTGTTCTAAGTGAACCATCGGCTCCACGTTCGTGGTATTTGCCATGGCAACGGTCGCTGTCATCGTGCCAATGACGGCAAAGGTCAAATGGCGTAGTGCAAAGGTCTTTTGTGTCATAAAATCACCATAAGTATCAAAAAGGAGTGAGACTCACATCGTACATCAGTGTGTGAGCATCAGCGTTGGTAAGAGACTGGTAATAATATTAACACTTTTATTTGTAAAAGTAAATAATATTTTTTATTATTTGTAAAATTAATATATTTTGGGAAAAATACCTTTTTAGGATAAGATGATAAATAAAAAAGGCTTACATATAGCAAGCCTTATTATTTGATTAATTATTTTAATGATAAATCAATTTTTAATTAAAATAATCAATTCATTTTAAAAAAATGTTTGGACAGTCCGTCCTACCAGCTCACGCCCCAAAAATGGTGTGTTTTTGCCTGCCGATAGCATGGTGTCTTTGCTCACCATCCAAGACTGATTGGGGTCAATCAGCACCGCCCCACCAATGGTTTCATAATCTGTAATCCCTGCGATTTTGGCAGGGTTGGTGCAGATTTTCTCCACAAGCTGTTCGGCGGTCAAAATACCGTCCGCCACAAGTTTACAACCCAATGACACAAAGGTATCAAAGTTGCTAATCCCTGCCGTACTCTCAGCAAAGGGGGCTTGTTTGCTACTGCTTGAAAGTGGCTCATGGTGCGAGCAAATGGCGTCAATCGTGCCGTCTTGTAGTCCCTTGATCAGGGCTTGTTGGTCAGTGTTGGAGCGAAGTGGCGGTAATACAAAGGCGTGGGCGTTATAGCCTTCAATGTCATCATCGGTCAAGTGCAACTGGTGCATGGCGACATCGCAGGTAATCGGCAAGCCCTTTTGTTTTGCCCAGCGAATGAGCTCCACAGACGTACGACAGGTGATTTGGCTAAAATGAGCAGACAGCCCCGTCTCTTCTACCATAAGGATTTGCTTGGATAAGGCAATGGTCTCGGCAAGCCACGGAATGCCCTGCAAGCCATGAAAAGACGCAATGTAGCCGTCATGAGCCACGCCCCCTGCCGACAGGCTTGGCTCGTCAGGATAAAAAAACACTTTTAAATCAAAGGTGGACGCATATTCTAGCGTGCGGAGCATGACTAGGTCATTTTCAAAGCCTTTGGCACAATTGGTTACGCCAATCGCTCCGCCTTGTTTTAGCCCTGCAAGGTTGGCAGGTTGCTTGCCGTCAAGCCCTGCGGTCAATGCCCCCAAAATGTGCAGATGAATGCCCCCGTCCGCCCATGCTTTTTGCTTTAAGCCCTTTAACAGTGAGCCGTTTTCTAGCACAGGGCTAGTGTCGGGTGGTAAGACAACGTGCAAAATGCCATTCATGCGAGCGGTCTTACCCTCGCTTGCTAGCGTGCCATGCGACTGATGCCCTGGTTCACGCAAACGTCCGCACAAATCCACGATAGGCGGTATCAGCCATTTGCCGTCCGTCTTAACATCATCTAAGTTTGGCATTTGCCAAGTGGGGGGAAGTAGGTTTTTCATGGGTTTTCCTATTTTAATTCACTGTCATTTTCTTTAATTAGACTTACTTTAACTCACACGCTTTACTAATGCCTTTTGTGCAAGCCTTTTTATAATACATTTTGGCTTGATTGATGTCTTTTTTAACGCCCAAACCGTATTCGTACATCGCCCCCACCTGATAATAAGAACGACTGGCATGGCTCATAACTGGCATATTGATATCTAGTTGGTAATAATACATCGCTTTATCATAATCTTCTAATTCATTATAGATATCGCCAAGCCACAAATAATCACCACTTAACGCAAATCTTGCCTCTTGAACCTCAGCACTTGTATCACTCTCGTCCTTCTTAACTATGATTTTTTGATTTTGTTTAATGGAAATCTGATACCATTCAATGGCTTTTTGTAAATCACGATTACCATCTGGGTCTTTACGATACAAATCAGCAATCAAACCACTTGCCTTATTATCTCCCTGTTTATAGGCTTTGGTTGCCCAATCTAAGGCTTTTTGAAAGTCTCTTTTACCGCAATAACATACGCCATCATCTAATTGTCTTCGCCCATGATAATAATTAGCAAGCCACAATTGGGCAAATGTCTCGTTATCATTCGCCATTTTTAAATAATAGTCATAAGCCTTTTTTTCATCTCTTTTAAAGCCATCAATCCAACCTGTCTCATAAGCACTTGCCAATCGATAAAACACCACAGAACCTGCTTTTTTGGCAAGTTGGTCTGTCCAATAAACTGCCTTTTCTTCATTAGCTCCATATAAATAAAATTCTGCTAATTCGCCCATGGCTTCAATATCGCCTTTTTCTGCCTTGATTTTTAAGGCATTTAATTCTTTCTGAACTTCTTGCTGTTCATCTGTTAATAGCTGATGACCATTGAATGCCGTAATTTCAAATACCGCAGAATTATCAGCATCAAGGCTAAGATTTTTTTCACGCCACAAGCCCCCGAACCAATTCCTGCCCACGCATTGCCATTGCCATGACCGCCATACGCACCGCAATGCCGTTATTGACCTGCTTTAAAATCACCGATTGACTGCCGTCCGCCACGCCAGACGCTATCTCCACGCCACGATTCATGGGGCCTGGGTGCATGACTAACGCATTTGGTTTGGCAAGTTTTACACGAGCCTCGGTAATGCCATACATCTTAAAATATTCAGACGTGGACGGCAACAGGGGCGAGCCGATACGCTCATTTTGGATACGCAAACCGATAATCACATCAGCGTCCGCCACGCCCTTATCAATGTTGTCAAATACCGAGACGTTATACCGCTCAATGCCTTTTGGCAACAAGGTCTTAGGGGCAATCACACGAATATCACACACCCCCAAAGTCGTCAATGCCGAGATGTCCGAGCGAGCCACACGACTGTGCTTAATGTCGCCAACAATCGCCACAGATAGCTCATCAAAAGGCTTGTCCGCCTCACGGTAAATCGTGAGCATATCCAGCATGGCTTGGGTGGGATGGGCGTGCCAGCCGTCCCCTGCATTGATGATTGCCACATTTGGGGTAACTTCGGTCGCCATAAAATGAGCTGCCCCACTGGATGAATGACGCACCACAAACATATCGGCACTCATCGCCTCCAAGTTCCAAAGCGTATCACGCAACGTCTCGCCCTTGTTAGTGCTTGACCTTGCAATATCAAGGTTTAGCACGTTCGCCCCAAGGCGTTTTTGAGCTGCCTCAAAGGTTGTGCGGGTGCGGGTGGAGTTTTCAAAAAACAGATTCATCACCGTCTTGCCCGACAGCTCATCGGTGTTAATGAGCCGTCCATTATCATCAAAATAGCTCATCGCTTTATCAATAATCCCTTCAAGCTGTGGGCGTGTCAGCCCCTCCACGCCGATAAAATGGCGAATATTGGTGTCATCATTGGGGGTAAGCTGTGGGCGGGCAAGGGTTTGGTTTAGGCGGGCGGTAATGTCAGTCATGGGTTTTTCCTTCGGTGTGCGGTTGTACTGTGGCAAATTAAAAACAAATTAAGCCATTTTAGCAAACTTTGGCGGATTTGGGAATGGTTCTTGATGATATTTTTGGGTGCAAATCAAGCAACAAAAAGGCGGGAGCGGCTAAACACACAGAGATGGGGTGTTGGTTTGGATGGTTTTTTAGTCATTTAAATGGCAAACTTCATTTCACAATTTAACGTTGCCGATGAATGTTGCCAAATTTGTTGTTCGTCATTAAAAATACGAAAGGTTTCTAGGTGTTGCATGGGGTTTTTCCAAATCAACCATTTAATTACTTATATTTAATCAACTACTTAATAATTTTCTAAATGTCAAACTCATTCTGGGTGTTGTGGTATTATCCATAGGAATGGCGTGCAACCAATCTTCTTGCACTTTATCGTCCATATACAGCAAACTGCCTTTTGTTAATAAATAACGGTATTCATTGTTTTTATTTGTTTTTTGACGATAAACAATTTCTCGTTCCGCCCCAAGACTGATGATAACCACGCCTGTATTTTCATACATTTGGCTTATATCATCAGAATGAAACCCCATTTTATTCTGCCCATTTTTATAATAATTGATTAAACAATTATTGGGTAAAAAGCCAAATTTATCCGCTATTTGTTCAATAATGGGTAATGACCAATCAGGCATGGTTGTTTTTGGATAGGATAAATTGGAATATTCATAAGCCACGCCAAAACTTGCCGTTTTTCGCACCGACAGACGATTATCCCAATTGGTTGTATTTTCAATCAATTCAAATAAATCTTGGGGATTGGCAATAAAATTTGGCATAAATGTAATATTGGGTTCATTAAGGGCATTCATATTAACACCTAAAATAATTTATAAATAAATTTATTATACCACACCCCAAAAAAATCACTCTCTTCTTAATGCCTTATTTTCCCACCAATTATCATTCACAAAACCGTCCGCATATTTCTCGCCCATTTTTGGCACGTCAATGGCAAGGTTATGTTCTTTGGCACTTTTGACCGCATTATCAATGGATTCATACCACGGATTTCGCCCCAAACTGAACACGCCCCAGTGCATTGGCACCATTTTTTTGGCATTTAAATCAAGGCTTGCCCGCACCGATTGATGAGCGAACATATGCGTTTTTGGCCAGCCTGCGTTGGCAGCGTCAATCTCCATAAAGGCGATGTCAAATTCGCCATATTTTTTGCCAATGTCGGAAAAATGCTCGGCATAACCCGTGTCGCCACTCCAATACAGCCGTTTGCTTCCTTCAAAGACAAAAGACGCCCACAATGTTTTGTTGCGGTCATTCGTCCAGCGTGATGAGTAGTGCTGAGTCGGCTCGGCGGTGAGTTTGATTTTGCCAATTTGCGTGCTGTCGCCCCAACCCAGTTCGGTGATTTTTTCAGACGGCACTCCCCAAGATTCCAGTCTTGCCCCCACGCCAAGCGGTACGACAAACCGCTCTGCCTTATCCGCCAAATGGCGAATGGTTGTGGCTTCCAAATGGTCATGATGGTCGTGGGTAATCAGCACAACGTCAATGGCAGGCAGGTTTTGGCGTGTGATTGGGGCTTCTTGAAAGCGTGGGGCGATGAGCGGTAGATTTAAGGGGTTGGCGTTGTCAAACACAGGGTCGGTCAAAAAGCGTACGCCGTCCAGCTCCAAAATGGCGGACGCATGACCGAGCCAATAATAGGCAAAGTTTTCAGGCTGGCCAAAAGTCGCCTGATTTAAATCCACCATAGGCAAACGAGCCTTTGGCGTGTAACCGTCAAACCGCACAAAACCGCCTTGCCCTGTGGCTTTGTCGGGATAATAGGGCAAATCGGTGGTATAAAGGTTCACAAATTGCCCGTTTTTGTAATAGGGCAAATGAGCAAAACGGCTCTCATCGGGCAATCCGCCCAAATTGCGATAGAGCATCACGCCCAAAATGGCGATGATAAGCGTGAGTACACCCAAAGTGATTAGGGTGAATTTAAGCAGGCGTTTTAAAATGGGGTGTTTAACAGTCGGTTTCATCGGTTTGGCAAATAAAATAAACCATTAGGGAATGGACTGTCCTAATGGTTTGGTTTGAAAACGGATATTAAATCTCTTTCCAAACTAAAAATAAACCCTTATAAGTATTGGGGTTGAGGTTTTTAAAAATCCACAAAAATCGGGGTTTGGAAAGAAGTCTAATAGAAAAATCATCAGGCACATTCATACCCATACCGCCAAGCAGCTTGCCCAAACTAAAATTTTGACACACAGGGTCTGCTTTGACCATTTGGCTTAAGTTTGCCACATCAGAGACGGCATAAAACGGCACACTCGCCTTTAAATGCTTGCCTTGCGTTACCGACAGCCACTGTGCTAAATGCCCACCAGCACTCTCGCCCATTACTGCAAGGCGACTCGTGTCTATGCCGTATTTTTGACCATTTTTTAAAATAAATTCAAAGGCTTTTGTTACATCATCGGTTTGGGCAGGCATTGGATAATCAGGGGCAAAACGATAATCCACCGACACCACCGCATAGCCATTATCCAAAAGACGGGCAATCATTTTATCCACACCCATTTTTGAGCTTGCCACTTCAATTTTATCACCCCCAATCCAACCGCCACCGTGAATATAAACGACCGTTGGGGCATGGATTGTCTGATTGTTAGGCAAATAAATGTCCATTTTTTGGCGTTCGTCCACCGTATCATAGGCGATATTGGCAAATTGGGCGGTTTGTGTGCGTGGCAAAGCACGCAAGTTTTGGCTCATTTGGTTTGCCATGTGTTTGATGACTTGTGGTGAAAGACTTGCGTTTGGCGTTTTGTCATTTGGTGTGCTTTGGCAAGCGGTGAGAGCTAATGTTAGGCTAACTGCTAAAAATACTTGTTTTAACATGGTTAAATACTCTTAAAAATGAATAAGCCATTATAAAAAATACCGCCATGCTTTGCTTGCTCAATTCTGTATAATACTTGCCTAATTGTCCGTTTTTTATGTTTTATGTTTTGTCAAAATACACTTGGCATTGTCAAAAAATTTAGCACACCCACTATAGCAAGCCCCAGTCATTTGCAGGGATTTTGGCTAAATCATGCCGTCCAAAACCAATCTTATGACGGCAAAATTTTGTTTAGTAATGTCGGTTTTTATTTGAGTGGTCAAGTCAAACTTAGCACCAACAATACATCACACCTGATAAGTGCTGGCGATATGATTTTTACACCAATCAACTTACCCGTTGTTGCCAACGTCCCACAAAACAAGCATAACGATGAAGTTTTGGCGTTAATGTTAGCACTTGATGAGACAGACATCGCCCGTGTGTCAGCCCACACCAGTCCTACCTCAAAATCCGATGAATACATTGCTTTGATTGATGATAACATTGCCGATTGCTTGTACCGTATTATCCACCTACTCTCCCAAGACAACGCACAGTTTTTAGCAAACATCTATCGTGATGAGTTGTTATATCTTTTGCTTAATTCTGCACTGGGTAGCAACATCAAACAGCTTGCCAATCCCAACAGCCCCCTTGTCAAAATCAAACAGGCTTGCCAATGGATACAGTTGCATTTTGACCAACCCTTTAAAGTGGCGGATTTGGCAAAACAAGTGCATTGGGGCGAAACGCAGTTTTATCGCCATTTTAGGCACATCACAGGTCTAACGCCCATTGGCTATCAAAAAGCAATCCGCCTAAATCACGCCAAATCACTCATTTTAAAAGAAAATTTATCCATATCCGAAGCAGGTTATCAAGTTGGCTATGAAAGTATCAGTCAGTTTAGCCGTGAGTATAAGCGAGCCTTTGGGGTAAGCCCAAGCACACAAAAAGCGTAAAATGACTTTGGCATAAAAAACACCGCCCAAAAGCGATGTTTTAAAACTTAGCGACACTTAACTGCCAGCTTCACTCATCACCCGCTCCAACTCCCCCACAAAAGCACGCATTTCACTCACAAATTTATCCCCCCGTTTTGCCCCAAACTTGGCAACGGCACGGTTTTCTATCTCATCAAGCTCGCCAATGATTGACAAGGCATAGGCACGCCCATGTTCAGTCAAATACAGCACCTTTTCTCGCCCGTCTGTGGCACTATCAAACGCCAAAAGCCCGTCCTTATGGAGCTTTTGGCAAGTGGCGGATATGGTCTGCTTAGGCAGAGCCCATTCGGTGCAAATGTCTTTTTGGGTGTGGGCGGTGTTTTTGGTCAAGGCGTGTAGCACGGCAAGCGTGGCATAATTTAGCCCCCTGCTCTTTGCCCACGCCCCATACAGCCCAAAGACGTGGCTTGCGGTTTGTCCAAAATAATCAAATGAATTCATGGTGCTTTTTTCCGATAAATTTTAGGCGGATATTGTCATAAATCCAGTTAAAAATCAAGGCATAAACCGTAATGGCAACAGTCAATCCCACGTCCGCCAAAAACGCCTGCCACAGCGTCAAGCCCAAAAGATAAGCAATAACAGGAATGGTAAAAGCGAGCAAACCCGTCTCAAAGGCAACCGTATGAAACACACGCAGTCCAAAACCCCGAGTCTCACGGGGTGCGGTAAACACCTTGTCAAAACCATAATTAAACACAAAATTCCACACAGTCGCCATAACCGCCATGACCACACTCACGCCAATCGCCGAACCTGCCTGCACGTCCGAAAAGGCAAGCACCAACACCGTTGCCAACGTGATTGCCCCCAGTTCAAATAAGATAGAATGCAAAACACGCTCTTTTAGGGTCATTGGAGTAGATTGAATTTGGCTCATAATTTACCTATAATTAGTCTATAACAGGACTAATTATAGTCTATATATGGACTATTTGCAAATCTTTTTAAATTTTCAAAAACCATTTATAAAACTTGACAACTTCATTCAATATATTGATATTTAACATTATTTTATTAAAAATTATAAAAATATAGTCCATACATAGACCTTTTAGCAAGTTTTCTTATACAAAAATTTACCATTTTTAATTTATATTTTTGGAGTAATAAAAGAATAATAATATCTCAACATTTACAATCCCTTTTCATTCTTTTTTATCATCAGGTTTTTTTATGAAAACAATCACCCTACTAGGTATCGCCATGACCGCCCTAACCTTAACCGCTTGCACCACAACCACCCAAAGCCCTGCTGTCGGCATGGCAAATCCTGCGTCCGAATTTTGTGCCAAACAAGGTGGAAAAACCGAAATCCGCAAAAATGCAGACGGTTCAGAATATGGCGTATGCCATTTGCCAAATGGTCAAGTGGTAGAAGAGTGGGAATTTTTCCGCCAACATCAAAAGTGATTTTTTGATTTTAAAAAAACACCGTCCAAATGGGCGGTGTTTTTCATCGCTTATTTTTTCAACCATTTTACCCCAAATACCTGCACCACAAGTGCCACCATGACCACCAAAGACCCTGTCCAATGCCAAGCATTTAAAGGCTCATTTAACACCAAATACGCCACCATTAAGGCAATCACAGGCACAAACAGGGCAAGCGGTGTGATTTTACCAGCAGGGTAACGAGACAGCAGACTGCCCCAACCTGCATACCCTGCCAATCCTGCCATATACGCCAAAAACAGCACGTCCACCCAACCACGCTAAGTCATGCCGATGATTTGTTCTGCCACGCCATTTATGCCATAAAGCCCCCAAGCGGTCAAACCAAACAACAAAACCGTAACCACATTGCCCCATACCACAAGCGATAAGGCGTTCACCGAACCGATTTTTTTGACCAATGTATTGCCAATCGCCCATACCAAAGCGGCAGCAAGCATCAAGGCAACGCCAAGCATCGGCAGTTGCCCCTGATACTGCCCCACACCCACTAAGCCCAAGCCCAAACCTGCCAAGCTCATTGCTATAAGATGATTGGCTTTTAGGGGTTCACGCCAAAACACACAAGCAATGATGACCGTAAAAAATACCTGTGCCTGATGAATGAGAGCAGCAAGCCCTGTTGGCATTCCCACAGAAATTGCCGAAAACAATAAGGCAAACTGCCCAAAGCTCATCGTTAGACCATATAAAGCCAGCCAATGCCATTTGACGGCAGGTTTTTTGATAATAGACTTCTTTCCAAACCCTGATTTTTATGGATTTTTAAAAACTTCAACCCCAATACTTATAAGGGTTTATTTTTAGTTTGGAAAGAGATTTATTGTTATGCCTTGACGCATTGATTAAAAGTTGGTATTTTAGCAGTTTTAATGGTTATGAACTAGATTTTCATTTACCAAAAAAGGTAATATTCAAAACCAAAAACACCGTCCATTTGGACGGTGTTTTCTCGTTTAATCTTTCTTTTTGGTAGAAAAATTAAATATCCGATAAATGGGGCAAAAGTTGATAAATGCCGTCAAGACAAACACCGCCCCAATATAGCCCCACACCCCAATCACGCCCATGACCGCCAAAGCCACAAGCAACGCCCCAACCACCAAGCGTAAGATACGGTCAATGCTGTGTAGATTACTTTTCATGATTTTCTCCTAAATGATTTTGGACAAAACAATTGATAAATTAAGACGACACACGATTATAAGGCAACAAGGCAAGCACTCTTGCCATACCACAAAAGCCCGTAACCCCTGCAAATAGTAGCCCTGCCCCGACAAATCCACTCACGCCATAAAACACAGGCGACACAAGCGAGCCTAGCACCACACCAAACAGTATCAGCACCCCTGCCACGATTTGCACTTGCCTTAATAAGACTAATGGGCTGTGTGCGGTCAATGACAGTTGGTAGCCCTGCCTTTTGCCACGCCTGCAAACCGCCGTCCATGATATAAGCGGTGCAATTTGACGTATAAGCGGTGATTTTGTCGGCATTTTGGGCGGTTCTCATGCCTGATAGACAGTGAAAAATCACGATATTTTCGCCATTTTCGCCATTTTCGCCATTTTGACCGCCTTGTGGATTGGCATTGTTGGCGACTTGGTTGGCGATACTGTCTTTATCAAGGCTGTCAATCGGCACGCACACCGCCCCACCAATGTGCATTCGGGCAAATTCATCAGGCGAGCGAATGTCAATGAGTGTCGCCCCCTTGGCGAGTTTTTGGGCGACTTCGTTTGGGCTGATTGTTTGGGGTTTGGGCATGGTTTTTGCTCCTTAGGGACAAAAAATTTCCTTTAAAACCATGATGATACGAGCAACCCTGTCATCACAAATCCGATAATACAAGGTCTGAGACTGCCTGCGATAACTTACCAGTCCTTCATCTCGCATTTTTGCCAAATGCTGGGAGAGTGCCGACTGACTAAGCGTGGTCATCGCATTGATTTGTCCGACACTCATCTCGCCATGCTCTATCAGCAGGCACAGGATTTGCAGGCGGTTTTCGTTTGCCAAAATGCGTAAAAAGTCGCTCGCTTGTTTGGCTTGCTCGGGGAATGTTGCATTGGATACAGTATCATTCATAGTTTAGATTTCTCTAATTTAGTTAATTCTAATATAAAATTTTGCCAAGGTCAAGCGTGTATTTTAAAATAAGCCGTTATTTTTGCCAATAAAAAACACCGCCCATTTGAGCGATGTTTTCTTTACGCTAATTTTTACAAAGGCTTATGAATCTTAAAGCCGCCGTCCACCAAAATCTCAGCCCCTGTGATGAATTTGACTTCATCGCTTGCCAAAAACAGCGTAGTATGTGCCACATCAAGCGGGTTGCCCATGCGTCCAAGCTGATTAAAGCTGGCGATTTCTGCCAATTTTTCATCGCTGGAATACTGCTTTGCCATAGGGGTCAAAATCGGACCGGGCGATACGGAATTGACACGGATATTGTATTTGCCAAGACGTGAAGCCATGGCACGGGTTAAGGCGTCGACCGCCCCTTTGGACGCCGAATACGAAATGCCCGCAATGCCTTCGCCTGCCACGTGTACGCCTAGGGTATTGATATTGACAATCGAGCTGATGTCGTTTTTCTTCATATAAGGCACAACGGCACAAATCCCCAAAATGCCCCTTCGGCATTGACTTTCATCACTTTTTGCCATTCTTCCAAAGACGCATCTTCGTATTTCCAGTCTTTACCGCCAATGGCAGCGTTATTGACCAAAATATCAATTTTGCCGAATTTCGCCACAACTTCTTGGGTAACTTTTGTCCAAGACTGCTCGTCTGCGATGTCGTGGACAATGCCCAACGCCACATCGCCATACTCGCCTTGAATGTCGGCAACCAAATCTTTAATCGCCTGCTCTTGCACATCGGTAATAATCACGGTCGCACCTTCACGGGCAAACACCCGAGCGGTCGTCTCGCCCATGCCACTGGCGGCACCTGTGATAATGGCGACTTTATTGGTTAATCGTTTCATATTCAATCTCCTTAACTAATTGATTATTTATAAATTATTTTCTTAACCCATACTGATACGGCACGCCCAAATGCTCACGCAAAGTTGAACCTTCATAATCAGCATGATAAATCCCACGCTCCTGCAAAATCGGTACGACTTTTTCCACAAAATCTTGCACGCCTTTTTGGCTGTCGGGGGCGAGCGAAAAGCCGTCTGTTGCCCCTGCTTTGAACCAGTTTTCCATAAAGTCCGCCACATCGGTTGCCGTGCCGACCACCACAGGGTGGTAGTTAATCACGCCATTGGCAAGGGCTTCTTTGGGCGACATACCTTGTTTGATGAGTTCTACCGCTCGTGGCGAGCGTGGGTCGTGTGGGTGCGGTGTCGCCTGATTTTGCAAATGTTTTGGCAAAGGCTCATTCAAATTAAGCCCATGCAAATTCACGCCAATCATCGCCGACAAATAGCGAATTTGCCCATAAAATTCCTCATCACTCATGAAATCAATGAGCTTCATTCTGCGAGCCAACGCTTCTTCATACGTGTCGCCAATCGTGAACATAAATCCGCTAAACATATTGATGTCGTCAGCGTTTCTGCCGTGCTGTATGGCACTTTGTTTGAGTACATTGCGGTAGGCTCGTGCTTCGTCAATCGTAAACGGATTGGCATACACGCCACTGGCAAAACGCCCAGCCAGCTCCACCCCCTCTGGACTTGGGCCTGCCTGAAAAATCGGCGGTTGCCCCTGTGGTGTGGCAGGAATGGGCAATGCCCCTTTGACTTGGTAATGCTTGCCTTGGTAATGGGCAGGCTTGATTTGGCTCATGTCGGCAAACACGCCTGTGGCTTTGTCGGTGATGTAGGCATTTTCGCCAAACCCGCCCCACAAGGTTTGCACCGCTTCCACCATTTCGTGTGCCATTTCGTAGCGTGTGGTCGTATCAGGCAGGGGCTTGTCGCCAAAATTGTAGGCGGTCTCTCGTGTGCCTGTGGTAACCGCATTCCAGCCGACACGCCCTTGGCTTATTATAATTTGGGCGATGAAATTATCCCAAATTTCAAATCCGTGCCAACCACAGGGCATACCCCAGGTCATAGCAGTGTGGAAGTCTCATCAAAAGGCGAAAAATTGTTTGTGTGGGGCGATTTGTTGCACAACCACGCCTTGCAACTGCCTGAACCAAGTGTGGCAGCCGATTTTGATGTGAATGCAAAATCAGCTCGTGCCAGCCGATTGGCGATGTTTCCAAAACTTGCCAAAAACAAAACTTGGATTGCAGGGGCTCACTTGCCATTCCCAGGACTTGGGCATATTCGCCAAGAGAAAAAGGGCTATTCTTGGGTACCTGTTGAATACACACCACTTGAATACTAATTTTACATAATAAAAAACACCGTTTTTTAAATAAAAGCGGTGTTTTTTGTCTTATCAAAACTATTTATGCTAATTTAGCAAAAGAGTTTTGTTGTTTATGTTATTTTAACAAATTTAATATTGTTTTAAAATAGGCATTATCTTTGGACGTATTGAACATTGATAACATTAAATCTCTTTCCAAACTAAAAATAAACCCTTATAAGTATTGGGGTTGAGGTTTTTAAAAATCCACAAAAATCGGGGTTTGGAAAGAAGTCTATTTTATAAAATAAGATGTAAATTTAACACGTCCTAAACAAAATCATTTATTTGGAGTAATTTATGCTTGATTTTTCAACCGCCGTTCAAACTCGCCAATCCATTCGTGAGTTTTTGCCCGAAACTTTATCCAAAGCCGACATTGGTGCGGTACTTGATGATACCTTGCGTTCCCCGTCTGCGGTCAATGCCCAGCCTTGGCAAATTCATATTGTGTCGGGTGATGCATTGGCTCGTTTGTCCGATAAATTGGTTGAGCAGTTTAGAAATGGCACGCCAAACCCTGATTTTGGTTATGACCAAGCCAATTTTGTCGGCGTGTATGAAGAGCGTATGCGTGATGCCTACAAATGCCTGTACGATGCTTTTAATATCTCTCGTGCCGATAAAGAAGGTCGTAAAAATTTTGCCGAAGAGAATGTGCGTTTTTATGGTGCACCGCATTGTGCTTTTTTCTTTATGCCCAAAATTGGCGACAATGTGTTTTCGGCAATGGATGTGGGTATGATTGTACAAACCTTTATGTTGTCTTTGACTGCTCGTGGTTTTGGTAGCGTGCCACAGCTATTGTTGGCGATGTATCCTGATGTGGTACGAGAAGAGTTTGGCGTATCTGATGATTATCAGTTGATGGTGGGCGTGTCTTTTGGTAAACCTGATAGCCAATCGCCAGCCAATGACATTCGTCAGCCCAGGGCCCCACAAGGCGAAACCGTGTTTTTCCACGATTAAATCAATATTTACTTAAAGAGAAAAAAATGAGCAAACAAATTCAATTTACCAAAACAGGTTCGCCTGATGTCCTGCAAATCGTTGACGTACAAATCCCCGCCCCTAAAGCCGATGAAGTACAAATCCAAATCCACGCCATTGGTTTAAACCGTGCCGAGATGATGTACCGTGAAGGGGCGTATGTGATTGACCCTGTGTTCCCTGCGATTTTGGGCTACGAAGGGGCAGGCGTGGTAACAGCGATTGGCAATGGCGTGAGCGAATTTGCCATTGGCGATAAGGTCAGCGTCATTCCGTCCTTTATGTTTACCGAATACGGCACTTATGGCGAGCTGGTCAATATGCCCAAACACGCCGTGGCCAAGCACCCCGACACGCTGACAATGGAGCAAGCGTCCGCCAGTTGGATGGCGTTTGTTACCGCTTATGGCGGACTGTTGGAATTTGGCAAACTGCAAAAAGGCGATGTCGTGGTGCTGGGCGGTGCAACCAGTTCGGTCGGCTTGGCGGCAATCCAAATCGCCAAAATGCAAGGGGCAACCGTCATCGCCCTGACACGCACCCACGCCAAAGGCGATGTGCTGTTGGATAAAGGGGCTGGGCATATGGATTTATACGACCAAAATAATTATGTCAGCCAAGTGGTTGATAAATTAACCGAGTTTTATCAGGCGAATTTGAAATAAGTTTTTTATGGTTATGCACGGCTGTTATCAAGCTATGGCATTCATCTGCTTTGATAGTGGTTAAAAATCGCTCAAGCCTTTTAAGATGGGGCAGTCGGGATTGTCATCGCCCCCGCAGGCATCGCTCCACGCTTGCAGGGTGTGTTGCATTGATTTTAATTCTTTGATTTTATTGGATAAAAAATCAATATGACTGGCGGTGAGCGTTTTGACCTGAGCACTTGTGCGGTGTGGATTGTCTTGCAGTGCCAAAAGCTCGCCAATCTGTGCAAGCGAAAAACCGACGCTGCGGGCTTTGGCGATGAATTTTAGCCGAGCGATGTCATTGGAGTTATAAATCCGATAACCTGCTTCACTGCGTGATGGGTTAATTAATAAGTCTGCTTTTTCATAATCACGGATTTGTTTGACGGAAAGTTGGGTAGATTTAGACGCTTGTCCGATGTTCATTGTTGCTCCTTATTGAGTGGTGTGTAAAAAAAATGTTATCAAGTAAAAATAACCCTTGACCCTAACATAAGGTTAGACTTTATAATACGCTCATTAAAACAAAAAAGCAATGTTTTTAGTGGTTTAAAAACGGTTTTTGTTTTGATAATCAACCTTTAATTTGGAGAATTGTTATGAACGACATCATCAAAAACCCAAACGCCCACTGCGGTTGCCAATCTTGCACAGGGCAAAATTGCAATCCAAAATGCAACTGCCAAAATGGCGAGCCCTGCATTTGTGATGACTGCACTTGCAACGGCTGTGCGTGTGAATCGTAAAACCAAATAGTGAAATGGACATTGGGCGAATCTGTCATTTGCCCAATGTTATCAATGCCCATTTTGACAAGGAGAATCCAATGACATTCATCAAAAACCGTGCCGTACATCTTGTCGCTGCCACTGTTGTTTTGGCGACTTTAACCGCTTGTGCCGACGGCAAAAACGAAGTGCCGACGCACTCGATGGTAGGTGACAATAACCACACCCAAACCACCCACGACAGCCCAAATAACCAAAACGGGCACGCAGAGATGAACCACGCCAATATGAACCACTCTGCTATGGCGATGGACACTCAAAATGCTCCGCCCCATACCCAAGCCTATCTTGCAATGATGAACAAGATGGGCGATGAGATGAGCAAAGCGGGCAATCTTGCCGATGCTGATACCGCTTTTGCCAAAGGTATGATTCCGCACCATATCGGAGCAGTTGAGATGGCAAAAGTACAGCTTGAATTTGGCAAAGACGAAACAATGCGAAAGCTTGCCCAAGCGATTATTGATGGACAACAAGCCGAAATTGACTTGATGAATGGCTGGCTGAATGGCAAAGACACGACCACCCAAAACGCCAACGCCCCACACGCCAAAGCCTATGCCTTGGACAATTCACACGGCGAAATGATGACGGCAATTTATGAGACCGACCCTGATGTCGCCTTTGCCAAAGCGATGATTCCCCACCACAAGGGAGCGGTCAATATGGCAAAAGTGCAATTAGAATACGGCAAAGATAAAGCAATGCAAGATTTGGCAAAGCAAATCATCAATGCCCAAGAGCCTGAAATTAAGCTGATGGAAGATTGGCTAAAACAGTAGGGGCAATAAGGCAAAAGCACCGCTTTTGATAAAGCGGTGTTTTTTATGCCGTCTTAAAGGTTTGTGATTTTAAGACGGCATTGGATTTTTCAGGCAGCCTAAAAACCTACACCCCTTTATTTTCCAGCTATTTTCGGTTTATCCACCACACCAGCGACAACATCACAGGCACTTCAACCAACACGCCCACCACCGTTGCCAATGCCGCCCCTGAATTTAAACCAAATAAAGCAATCGCCACCGCCACCGCCAATTCAAAAAAATTGCTTGTGCCGATTAAGCAAGCAGGGGCGGAAATTTCGTGTGGTAATTTGAGCCATTTTGCCAAAACGTGAGCCAAGGCAAAAATGCCGTAAGTCTGTGCCAGCAAGGGAATGGCAATCAGCAAAATAATCAAGGGATTGGCAATAATGGTTTGGGTTTGAAAGGCAAACAGCAACATCACCGTCAAAATCAAACCCATAATGGAAAAAGGTTTCAGGCTGCCTGAAAAAATATTCCGCTATTCTTTTTCTTTAATACCTTGAATAATCTGACACTTATCAACCGTTTTATTTTCACAACCCACAAATTGCATTAGAAAAGTTTTAACTTGTTGTAGTTCTGTGATTTGTTCGTCCAAATATGCCAAATGTTGCTCGGCAAGTGCATTGATTTCATTGCATTGTTTGTTAGGCGTTTGTTGTAATTGCAACAGCGTTTTGATGTTACTTAAAGAAAGACCGATATTACGGCAAGTTTTAATAAAGCGTAATTGTTCTAACTGATTTTCATCAAACACACGATAGCCGTTTTGTTGATGTGTAGGGGCGATTAAGCCTTGTTTTTCATAATAACGAATGGTTTCCAAATGTACGCCTGTTTGTTCACTGGCTTGTTTTATTTTAAAAAATTTTGACATTTTGGCTTGACCCTGTAATGACTACGGAGTTTATAGTATAGCAAATTTCATCTTAAAACAGGAGCAAAAAAAATGGCGTGCCAAAATTGTTGTGGTTCAAATCAGCCCATTCATCAATCGCCCAAGTACAAAAAAGCCTTGTGGATTGTCTTGATATTAAATTTATCAATGTTTTTTGTGGAAATTGTGATGGGGGTTAAATCAGGTTCAACTTCGCTGTTGTCGGACAGTTTGGATTTCTTGGGCGACAGTGCCAATTATTTGATAAGTTTGATTGTTTTGCCAATGGCGTTAAGTTACCGAGCCAAAGCATCTATGGTTAAGGGGCTAACGATGGGCGGTTTTGGTTTATTTATTTTAATGACAACCATTTATCGTGTGTTTTATGGGGAAATGCCCAGTTATTCTGAAATGAGCATTGTGGGATTTTTGGCGTTATTGGTCAATGTGTCGGCATTGTTGATATTATTAAAATTTCGTGATGGCGACAGCAATGTCCGCAGTGTGTGGGTGTGTTCCCGAAACGATGCGATTGGTAATGTGGCGGTAATTTTAGCGGGTATGGCAGTTTATTTTTTTCAATCAAAATATCCTGATTTAATTGTGGCGTTTGTTTTGGCATTTTTGGCATTACAAGCCAGTCAAGAAATCATCAAAAGGGCTTGGGCGGAATTAAAAGTCAGTTAATTTAAAACACCGTTTGGATTGATGTTCAAGCGGTGTTTTTATTTTTAAATTTTACAAAATAACTTTCAGGCAACCTGAAACCCTACACCCCTTTATTTTCCAGCGATTTTCGGTTTATCCACCACACCAGCGACAACATCACAGGCACTTCAACCAACACGCCCACCACCGTTGCCAATGCCGCCCCTGAATTTAAACCAAATAAAGCAATCGCCACCGCCACCGCCAATTCAAAAAAATTGCTTGTGCCGATTAAGCAAGCAGGGGCGGAAATGGCGTGGGGTAATTTAAGCCATTTTGCCCAAATCGCACTCAAGGCAAAAATGCCGTAAGTCTGCACCAATAAAGGAATGGCAATCAGCAGGATAATCATCGGCTTATCCACAATGGTTTGTGCCTGAAACGCAAACAACAGCACCACCGTCAATAACAATCCCAAGATAGACAAAGGCTTAAAACGCTGGCTGAATTGGCGAATTTTGTGTTCATCTTGCAAAGATTTGCGAGTGGCAAGCCCAACCAGCAAAGGCAACACCAAATACAGCAACACGCTAAAAAACAGCGTGTCCCACGGGATTGTGATGTCGTTCATACCCAAAAGTAGCCCTGCAATCGGGGCAAAGGCAAAAATCATAATCACATCATTTAAAGACACTTGCACCAGCGTGTAATTGGGGTCGCCTTTGACCAGTTGAGACCAAACAAAAACCATTGCCGTACAAGGTGCAACCCCAAGCAAAATCATACCTGCAATGTACTCGCTTGCCGATTGTTCATCTACCCAGCCAGCAAAAAACACCTTAAAAAACAACCAGCCCACAAGTGCCATCGTAAAAGGCTTAATCAACCAATTCACCGTTAAAGTCAGCCACAGCCCTTTGGGATTGTGGCGGATATTTTTAATGGCAAGCCAGTCAATTTGTATCATCATCGGATAAATCATCAGCCAAATCAGCACCGCAATCGGCAAATTGATTTGAGCCACCTGCATTGTGGCAATCCATTGAAAATAAGGCGTAAACCAAATACCCAGCCCCACGCCAAGCAAAATCGCCAAACCCACCCACACACTCAAAAACCGTTCAAAAATGCCCATTTTATGCCCCTTGTACGCGGATGATTTCGCCATCTTCTTTGACAAAATCACTGTGCAATGCCACAGGTGAAATGCTCAAAAACACTTCGCTTGGACGGCACAAACGCACGCCTTTTTCGGTGATGACAATCGGGCGGTTGATTAAAATGGGGGCGGTCAGCATTGCCTTAATGATGTCGTTATCGCTCACCTCGTTGTCCAAATGAAATTGTTGATATTCAGGCACATTGCTTCGTAAAAGCTCTCTGGGCGTGATGTTCATTTGTTCAATCAGTTGGCGTAATGTGCGTTCATCGGGCGGGGTGTCCAGATAATGAATAATGGTCGGCTCAATGCCCAAATGGCGAATCAAAGCCAGCGTGTTGCGAGAAGTACCGCATTTGGGATTGTGATAAATGCTGATTGGATGCATAGTATGTTCCTTATTTCAAGAGTTATTGAAATGAATGGGCAAAAAAATTTGCTAACACGATTGGCAAAATTTTTCGCAATCGCCACCGCTTGCGTTTTCACAACAGCGATGCAATAAAAATTCAATCAAGCCGTTCATCATCGCTAAATTGGCGAAATAACGGACAAATTTTCCCTGCTGTTCACTGTAAACAAGGTTGGCGTTTGCCAAAGTTTTTAAGTGAAACGACAGATTATTGGGGGCAAGATTGAGCTGTTTTGCCAAATCGCCCGCCACCATACCACGCCCCCCTTCGGCGGTCAGGGCTTGGAAAATGGCAAGGCGTGTGGGCGAAGCAAGACTTTCAAACAGTTTGCTGGCGTGTTCGGTGTTCATATTCATAGGCGGTTAGTATAGCAGGGCGTGTTTTTCATTTCAATAGGTATTAAAATAAATCTCTTTCCAAACTAAAAATAAACCTTTATAAGTATTGGGGTTGAAGTTTTTAAAAATCCACAAAAATCGGGGTTTGGAAAGAAGTCTAATATTTCACACGCCCTGCCGCCGCATAAGGAGCAACCGCATCTCGTGTCCATTGGGCATATTTTTGGGTATGCTCTGGCATTTGGCTGATAGGCGTGTCTAACCAAAAGGCTTTTTCTTGATTGGCAATATAAACGGTTGCATTTGGAAATTCCATTTTGCCATTGCGAGTTACGCCACTAAAATGGTCAAAATGCAAATGCGTTGGAATAATGGTATCCACCTGTTCAGGGCGATAGCCTGATTTAATCAAACTTTCGGCTAATTTACCCACTTTATCATCAAACACATCACCAGAACCTGCGTCAAGTAGCACCAAATTTTTGCCTGTGTTAATCAAATACCCCGTAACAGCCGTTTGTACGCCACCATCTGGAAGCATTGGACGAAATTGCCCTGAAATCAACTCATCTAATTGTTTTTTGGTTAATTTGGTAAACTGTTGATAAACAGGTGTACCAATGGACAAATAACCGTCATACAAAGCGGTAACTTCATAATCGCCAAGCATCATACGATAGTAGCCGTCCACTTGGGTGCGTTTTTGTGCTACGGCATTTTCTGTGGGTTGATAAACTGCGTGTGAATGCGAATGCGTACCGTGAGCCATTGCCACCGAGCTAAAAAGCGAGCCTGCAAGCAATAACGCCGTGCTGATTTTGGATAATGTTTTCATAAAAAACCTTATAAAATAATGAATAATAGATAAAGCAAAATGCTCTATCCTGTGAAGTGAGCATATTGTAATGGCTTTTTAAATTTGTTAAAATAGCACCAATCAAAAAACACTTTTGCAAAATAAGCATAAATGAACCCCAAAAACACCACCTTTTACGCCCTAGAAATTTTTTTAGCCGTTGCCAAAGAAAAAAACTTTTCCGAAGTTGCTCGCCGTTATGATGTGGCAAGCTCAGTCATCTCTCGGCAAATCAAACAGTTAGAAAACGATTTTGGGCAAACGCTGTTTTATCGCAATACCCGCTCCATGACGCTTACCCAAGCTGGCGAGCGGTTTTGTGGCTACGCTCAAACCATACTGCACCAATTTGACCGTCTGCACCATGATATGTACCAAACCGACAGTGAGCCAACAGGCATTGTCCGCATTAACGCCCCTGTGTTTTTTGGGCAAAAACACCTAACGCTCCATTTGCCAGAGCTACAAACTCGCTACCCCAAACTCAATATTCATCTAACCCAAACCGATGATTTTATTGACCCATACAGCCAAACGGCGGATTTGATTGTGCGTGTGGCAAGCCTTGCCGACAGCAATTTAAAGATGAAAATCATCGCTCGCCAGCGACATTTTCTTTTGGCATCGCCCAACTTTTTGGATAAATTTGGCACACCTAAAAGCACGGACGATTTGCCCCATTATCAAGGCTTGTTTTATCGTGGACAGCTTGGGGTTTTGCATTGGCGGTTTGGCAAGGCAGGGCAAATCATTGATGGACAGCCTTATTTTGTTAGCAACAACGCCACGAGTTTGATAGAAATGGCGGTCAATGGCTTGGGGATTGTGATGATGCCCGATTGGGCAGTGGCGGACGAAATCCGCTCGGGCAAACTTATTCCCATTTTGGCGGATACACCCATTTCCAGCGATTTGCAAGACATCTACATCGCCCTACTCACGCCACAAAGTACCTACCGCCCACACAATGTACAGGCAGTTATGGATTTTTTAGTAGAAAAATGGAATCAGGGGGAAGATTGGCGGGTTTAATTTTTATAGCAAAAAACACCGCCTATCCCACGATAAACGGTGTTTTTTTAAACTAAACTTTCAAAATCTGACATTGTCAATATCATGCAATTTATTTTTGGGAAAGTGGTTTTTGGATTTGGAAGGATAATTTTAGGAAATTAAAAAAGAAAAAACACCACCCATTTGGACGGTGTTTATCATTTATTTCCCCATTTTTCGCCCAAAAGGCATATCCGATTCAATCACTTTAAATAAACTCGGATAAAACACCACGCCTTCCACTTGGTTGTCAGGCAGGGCTTCACGCATTTTGGCGGTGGCGTTTTTAAAATCATCGGCACTACGCCAGCGAGCGACATTTACCAGATGAAATTTGCCATTGGGGTCAAGGTTTTGGTGCAACTGCGTGCTGATGTAGCCGTCTTGGGTTTGCAAGAAATCACGGGCTTTTTGCCACGATTGCAAGGCTTCGGCTTCTTTGCCTTTTGGCACTTCAAAGGCGTTAATCAGCACCACGCTGTTTTGCCATTCGGCTCGTTTGCCTTGCCAATGCTCCGCTTTATTTGCCATACCGCAAGCACTCAAAACGCTTGTCATCACCAAGGCGGTTGCCAATAATTTGATTGATTTCATGGATATACTCCTATTAACTTATGCGGTTTCAATTTTTTACCCTTAGCACGGCAAACCGCTACCATACTAGGTATTACCACCAAACATTAAACTTCCTGCAAAACTAGGTTTTCCGTTCGCCCTGAGCTTGTCGAAGGGTAGCGGAAAACCGTTATGGGCAGGCATGGCTCGCCACGAACGGTTTTCTTCAATTGGAGTTTTGCAGGAAGTCTATTACCAAATTTAAGGATTGGTTAATTTATGGTATTTCTCATCTAAAATCATTTGCTTTTTCTGATGCCAAAGCCGTCTTTCATTGACAAAAACATCAGCCGTAAATTAACCGTCCCTGCCAACAATTCCACGCCTTGCACCGCATAAAAAACGGTGTCAAATTCGCCAGCGCTCGCCTTGTGGCACAGATAAAACGCACAGGGCAACAAAATCAACAGCCCATTGACGGCAATCATCGGCATGCGTTTTTTCTTGGCAAGGATTTTGGGGTGTTTGGACTTTGCCCCCATTTTCATACCGCTCACCCCAGTCATTGCCATTGCCAACATCAGTAAAAACACGCCATAAGCAATCGCATTTTTGACCCAAATCACCGCTTCTTCTGACAAAAAAATCTCGCTGATTAAAGTGCTTGTCCAAAAAGTGCCAATCAATAACGTGGCGATTATCGCCGTGAATTTGTGTAGGGTGCGAAGGGTGTCTCGTGTCATCTTGGTCTCCAAAAAATATAGCAAGCTATCAAATTAAAAATAGTATAGCACGCTATGTATTTATATAGCAAGCTATTTTTATGCTATAATGACAAAAAATTTATGACTAGGGCGTGCCTGCCTTTTGTATTTGCAATGAAAAATGAGAAAAATCGCCCGTTTTTCAAGGAAAAGTCCGCAGTTGATATTGAAATATCAACAAGGATTTTGACGATGAAAAACAAGATTTAGCCATTTTTCATGCAAAAACGGTTGATTTACTTATAAAAATCTTTAAATCACAAATAGTGTTATAAAGGGCAGGCACGCCCTAATTGTTTTTAAAGGAAATTTTTATGCAAAGAACCGCATCCGCAGGCTACCTGATGAACCACATTGCCCGCCAATTCGCCATTTTGTTAAACGAAGGGTTAAGTCCCTTGGGGGTGTCGCCCGCCCAATTCCCCATTTTGCTGACCCTGTGGGAAAAAGACGGATTGAGCCAAAACGAGCTGGTAGAAATTGCCGATTTAAAGCAAGCGACCATTGCCAACACGCTTGCCCGCATGGAAAGAGACGGCTTGATTGTGCGAGAACCGCACCCAACAGACGCACGCATTCGCCTGATTATGCTGACCGACCACGCCAAAGCCCTGCAAGAGCAAGCGACCGCCATTGCCCAAAAAATCAACCAAACCGCCCTGTCGGTGCTGACGGACGATGAGCAAGTGGCGTTTATCCAAATGATGAATAAAGTTGTGGCACAGCAGAAAATGATGATAGAGAATAAGGTGGGTTGAAAATATTTTGAACTTAATTTCAGGCAGCCTGAAAACAAAAAACACCGCTTTCACGGTGTTTTCATCATCAACGCTTTATCATCACGTCTTGCCAATTTGGATTGCGTTCTAATTCAGCGAGTATTTTGCCCGCCTGTTCATCACGCTTTAAATGATACATAAACCAAGCGGTCATATAGCCGTCTGCACGAAACAGCATATCGCCGTGGTCGGTGTTTTTTCTGCGAGCGAAAACCGCCCATTGACCATTTTGGATTTTGTGGTGATTTTCTTGTAGCGACGACAAAGGGGCAATACCGCTATCAGGTTTGCCATTGCCACCGTCAATCTTGCCCGTACCCGATACGGCAAAATACGGCGTGCGAATTTGGCGAATGTCATAATCCCATTTCAAGCCATTTGCCAATGCCAATTTTGGGGTACTGGCAGTATAAACCGCTTTAAACTGGTGCGAATTGGCAAAACGGGTTGCCCCATTGATTGCCCCCACACCGCCTTGCGAATGTCCGCTAATGCCTGCATTGCGGGTATTTAATTTGTTGTAAAATATGGAATTTTTATCCGAATTAAGTTTGTCAAGCAAAGCCAGAGACTGTGATGACGAATCGCCACGAAAGCTTTCTTTATCGTCATTGCCAATCACGACAAAACCCCAACTTGCCAAATGTTCAAACACGAGTTCGTATTTGTAATACGCAGTGCCTGTGCCATTGGCAAACACCACCACAGGCAATTTGCTCATGCTGGCGATGTTGGCAGGATACCAAATTTTGTATTCTTGATAGCGATTTTGACCACTCGGCACAATTTGCGATGACACGGCAAATTGTCCCATTTTTGTGTACTGGGCTTCAATCGGCATTAAGCCTTGAATTTGCTCGGTGTAATTGGCAGGGACGGCAGGTTTTTGGTCTAATTTATCCAGAGTATAGCAGGCACTTATAGCCAACGTACCCAATAAAACACTGGTTAATAATACATTGATTTTCATAAAATTATCTCTTAAATAAAACCTTATTTTATAAAAACCTTTTTATAAAATCCAACCCAAATCCAAAACTGCGACAAAAAAGCGAATTTGTTGCAGTTTTTAAAATGATTTTAATTTTGTTAAAATAATCAAAAATTGGTAGTAGTCTAAAAAGTATGCCAAACTAGGTTTTCCGTTCGCCCTGAGCCTGCCTGCGGGTAGGAAAACCGTTAGGTTGCCCAAGCTCACCACGAACGGTTTTCCTTGTAGCATACTTTTTGAACCAGAGCCCAAAAATTTAAGAGTTAATAATGAAACATACCTTAAATACCCATATCAAACACTATATCGCCCAAGCCCTGATTTTATTGCTCAAACAAAAACCATTTGATGAAATTAAAATCAATGAAATTTGCCAAAAAGCAGGGGTCAATCGTTCGTCTTTTTATCGCAATTTTGCCAATAAAGAACAGGCGATTGTGTTTTATTTACAGCTTAATATGTTGCCTGCGTTTTTGGCTCGTCAGCCTTTTACTCGTACAAAAGATATTTTTGTGGCGATATTTCACAGCGTCAATGATATGGGCGATGTCGTGGATTTGTTGTATGTCAATGATTTATCGCATATTTTTTTGAAATACATTAAAGATTGTTGCGGGGCAAAACCTGTTTTTGATGACGATGAAGCCTATCGCACCAGTTTGATTATGGGTTTGGTGTTTGGCTCGCTTGATGAATGGATACGGCGTGGGCGTGTGCAAACGCCTGATGATATGGCAGATAAAATCGGCAAACATTTGGCAAGGATTGGAGAAAATTGGGACGCATTGCCCGATGAAAGCTAGATTTGCCCACTCATCACCCGCTCCAACTCCCCCACAAAGGCTTGCATCTCGCCTGCCAGCTTGTCCGCTCGTCTCGCCCCAAACGCCATAACCGCACGGCTTTCCATGTCGTCAAGTTCATTGATGATTGGCATGGCAAACGCACACCCATGCTCGGTCAGCTCCATGAGCTTTTCTCGTCCGTCTGCGGTGCTATCAAACGCCAACAGTCCGTCCTTATGGAGCTTTTGGCAGGTGGCAGAGACGGTTTGTTTGGGCAGTGTCCATGTTTGCCAAATCTCTTTTTGCGTGCAAACGCCTTGTTTGACAAGGGTATGTAGCACGGCGAGCGTGGCATAATTTATCCCCTTGCTCTTCGCCCACGTCTCGTACAACCCATACAGATGACTGGCGGTTTGCCCAAAATGGTCAAATGAATTCATGCGATTTTCCCGACAAATTTTAGGCGGATATTGTCATAAATCCAATTAAAAATCAAGGCATACACCATGACCGACAGCGTAATGCCCAAATCCGCCAAAAATGCCTGCCACAGGGTCAGCTTTAACAAATACGCCATGACAGGAATGGTAAAAATAAGCAAACCCATCTCAAAGGCAACGGTATGAAACACACGCACACGCACGCCCCGAGTCTCACGGGGTGCGGTAAAGACCTTGTCAAAACCATAATTAAACACAAAATTCCACACCGTCGCCAAAAACGAAATGGCAAATCCCACGCCAAAAGCGAGCCCCACTTCGGTGTCCGAAAACAGCAAAATGAGCGACATACCCAGCACAATCGCCCCAATCTCAAACAAAATGGCATGGATAAAGCGTTCTTTTAGGGTCATGGCGGTGGGGTTGGTTTGGCTCATGGCTTACCCTGTCAATGAATAAATAGTCTAAATTGGGACTATTATAGTCTTATTATGGACTATTTGCAAGGGGAAAAATGACTATTTATTTTGGGTAAAAATGGTATAATGGCGTTTTATTTTTTTAAAAAGGCTTTTTATGAAAACAGTCGCCCTATTAGGTATCACCATGACCGCCCTAACTCTAACCGCTTGCACCACAACCAACCCTGCTCCGAGCCACAAAGTTGGCGTGGCAAATCCTGCATCCGAATTTTGTGTCAAACAAGGTGGAAAATCTGAGATTCGCAAAAGTGCAGACGGCTCAGAATATGGCGTGTGCCATTTGCCAAATGGTCAAGTGGTAGAAGAGTGGGAATTTTTCCGTCAACATCAAGAGTGATTTTTGTGATAAAAATGCCGTCCAACTGGGCGGTGTTTTTTATGAAATAAATTACCCAACAATCATTACCTGCCACTTTTTTAATGGTCATAAACCTGCTATCATACCCCAAAAAACGGGAATAGACCATGACAGACGTTGCTTTTATTGATTTGGAAATTGATGGCAAAAATCGCATTGTGGATATTGGGGCGATTTATGATAAGGATGATTTTCATCAAAACCGCCCAAGTGAGCTGATACAGCTTATCAAGCCTGCCAAATACTTGTGCGGACACAACTTTTTGGCACATGATTTTGAGTATCTAAAAAGCGATTTAACCGCCATTGGCAAAACGGACAAACACATCATTGATACGTTGTTATTATCACCCCTGTTGTTCCCTGCTCGCCCTTATCACGCATTGGATAAAGACTACAAAGCCCAGTTTGAAGACTCCAACAATCCCCTAAATGACTGCAAAATCACCCAAGAGCTTTTGGATGAGTTAGCCCATGCTTTTGGTAAATTGCCCATTGACGTGGGGCGTATTTTTTATCGGCTTTTACACCGACAAGCAGGGTTTGGGGCGTTTTTTGAATGGATGAAATTTGAAGACATTCACGAAGAGTTATCCACGCTTATCAGCACGACTTTTGGGGCAAAAATTTGTCAAAATACCCCACTAGACACGCTCATCAGTCAGCACCCTGTGGAGCTGGCATATGCTCTATCACTCATTTATGCCCAAAGTCGCTACTCTATCACACCTGTGTGGCTACAACACCAATACCCCAAGATTGAGATGATTTTGATTGAGTTGTGTGCCACGCCTTGCCAAGGCTGTGCCTATTGCCAACATGAGCTGGACGCAGTCAAGGGCTTAAATCGCTACTTTGATTATCCAACCTTTCGCAGTTATGACGGCAAGCCCTTACAGCAACAGACTGCTGAATGTGCCATTGCAGGCGGGTCGCTGTTGGCGGTATTCCCCACAGGCGGTGGCAAGTCGGTAACGTTTCAAGTGCCTGCACTCATCGCAGGCGAACGAGCCAAAGCCCTGACGGTGGTCATCTCGCCCTTGCAATCGCTTATGAAAGACCAAGTGGATAATTTGGAACAAAAAGGCATTAGCGAAGCGGTAACGATTAACGGCTTGCTAAATCCCATTGAACGCCAAAAAGCGGTGGAACGTGTCCAAGACGGCTCGGCAAACCTGCTCTACATCTCGCCTGAGAGCTTGCGTTCACGTACCATAGAAAAGTTGTTGCTCGGCAGAAACATCGCCCGGTTTGTCATTGATGAAGCCCACTGTTTTTCGGCATGGGGGCAGGATTTTCGGGTGGATTATTTGTATATTGGCGAATTTATCCGAACGCTGTGGCACAAAAAACAGCTAGATACACCAATCCCTGTCTCATGCTTTACCGCCACCGCCAAAATCCAAGTCATCGAAGATATTTGTGCTTATTTTAAAAAAGAGCTCGGGCTCACACTCACACGCTTTATCGCCCCTGTCGCTCGCAAAAATCTGCATTATCAAGTCATCGCCAAACCAAACGAAGATGAAAAATACCAAGCCTTACGCAGTTTGATTGAAACGCACAACTGCCCCACGATTGTCTATGTCTCTCGCACCAAACGCACCGTTTCTTTGAGCGAACATCTGCAAAAAGACGGTTTTTCTGCTTTGGCTTATCATGGCAAAATGAATGCCGATGACAAAATCCACAATCAAAACGCCTTTAAAGCGGACAAAGCTCAAATCATGGTCGCCACGTCCGCCTTTGGCATGGGCGTGGATAAGCCCAATGTGGGGCTTGTGGTGCATTATGACATCTCGGATTCTTTGGAAAATTATGTTCAAGAAGCAGGACGGGCGGGGCGTGATGAGAAGATTTTGGCGGATTGTTATGTATTGTTTAACGCATCGGACGATTTGGATAAGCACTTTACCTTACTAAACCAAACCAAAATCTCGGTCAATGAAATCAAGCAAATTTGGCGTGCAATAAAAGATATGTGCGGTACACGCCCACAAATTTGTGAATCTGCCTTACAAATTGCCAGACAAGCAGGTTGGAATGATTTGCACCCTGACGACATAGAAACCCGTGTCAAAACCGCCATTTCGGCATTAGAAGATGCAGGTTACATCAAACGTGGGCAAAATATGCCCCGTGTGTTTGCCACGAGCATTCTTAGCAAAAACGCCATGGAAGCGATAGACAAAATCAATGCGTCCACGCTCATTCACCCTGATGAAAAAATGCACGCCGTGCGGATTGTCAAAAAGCTGTTTTCGCACAAACGCCAACAAATGACCGATGAAGACGGCGAATCTCGGGTGGATTATTTGGCGGATGTATTGGGATTAGAAACAGAGAGAGTGGTGCGGATTATCACATGGCTAAGGCAAGAGGGTATCCTAGCCGACCAGCAGGATTTGCAAGCCTTTATTGGCAAAAATACCCGTACAGGCGACAACATCGCCAAACTAAACCGCTTTATCAATACTGAAAAAGCCATGCTTGACGCATTTGGCGAGCATGAGCCGAACTGGTCGTTTAAAGAATTTACCCAAAACGTTCAGCAACATCTGACGGATGCCACGCCCAAAAACATCAAAACGCTCATCAATTTTTGGAAAATCAAAAACTGGCTTGGGCGTGATGATGACAGTCATGGCGACATGGGGCTTGCATTAAAGCACGACATAGACACGCTCAAAGAGCTACTGACACGCAAGGCAGAATTGGCGGATTTTGTGGTGCGGTATGTATCGGATTTGGCAAAAAATTCAGGCAAAGCATCTCATGGCGACTGGCTAGAAGTGCATTTTTCGGTGGGCGAATTAAAAAACGCCTTTGATGGTGGATTGTTCGGCTCGGTCAGTCTTGATGACATCGAAGACGTGCTGTTTTATTTGGTAAAAATGGACGTGTTAAAAATTGAAGGCGGGTTTTTGGTGTTACATCAACGCCTTTTCATCTCTCGCCTAGAAAAAGACGGACGTAAACAGTACACGTTGGACGATTATAAAAAACTTGCCAATTATTATGACACTCGCAAAGAGCAGATTCACATCGTGGGCAAATACGCCAATCTCATGCTTGCCGATGAAAAGGGGGCAATGGGCTTTGTGAATGATTATTTTGGACTGGATTATCAAGAATTTTTACAAAAATATTTTGATAAAGATGAAAGGTCTGCCCTAAAACGCAACATCACCGCCAGTCGTTTTGAGAAATGGTTTGGCAATCTGTCGCCACAGCAGTTGCAAATTATCCAAGATGACAAAAGCCGTGCCATTGTGGTGTTCGCCTCCCCTGGTAGTGGTAAAACACGGGTGCTGGTGCATAAACTTGCATCTTTGTATCAACTAGAAGATGTCAAGCATGAAGGACTTCTAATGCTGACTTTTTCTCGTTCGGCGGTGCATGAGTTTAAAGCACGGCTGTTTGAAATCATGGGCAATTCGGCAAGTTATATAGAAATCAAAACCTTTCATGCGTACTGTTTTGACTTGCTTGGGCGTGTGGGCGACTTACAAAACGCTCAAAATGTCGTGCGTGATGCGACCGTTAAGATTAAAAATGGCGAAGTTGAACCCAATCGCATTGCCAAAACGGTACTGGTCATTGACGAAGCTCAGGACATGAATGAAGAGCAATTTGAACTGGTGCGGACGCTCATGACCCAAAACGAAGACATGAGAGTGATTGCGGTGGGCGATGACGACCAGACGATTTATGAGTTTTCGGGGGCAAGCCCTAAATACATGCACCGCTTTTTGCGTGATTTTGGGGCGACATCGTATGATTTGGTGGATAATTATCGCAGTGCGGTTCGTGTTGTGGAGTTTTGTAATGGTTTTGCCAAGCACATCACAGAACGCCTAAAAACCCAAGAAGTCAAAGCAGTCAGCACCGATGTGGGGCGTGTGTCGGTGGTGGATTTTACAGGCGATGTGTCAGCATACCTAATCGCACAAGTGCGTGAAGCCTATGGCAGCAAGCGGTCGGTGGCGGTACTTACCCAAACCAACGAAGAAGCGATTTGGCTGGCAGGACAGCTTGGGCAGGCGGACATTCCCAACAAACTTATACAAAGCAACCAAGGTTTTGCGGTGCGTGATTTGTTAGAAGTGCGTGTGTTTGAGTATTATTTGGCACTCACGCCTGAGCAGGTTTTGATAGATGATGACGTGTGGCAAACCGCCAAACAGCAAGCGGACGAATACCTTGCAACCAGTCGCCATTTGCCATTACTGCACAACATTATCCGTTCGTTTGAGACCGCCCAACCCGAACGCAAATACGTCTCTGACTGGCGTATGTTTATCCATGAGTCGCATTTGGAAGATTTTTATCGTACTGAAAATGGCGTGGTGATGCTTTCAACCATTCATAAAGCCAAAGGGCGTGAATTTGACCATGTGTTTGTATTGATTGATAAAAATGCCAGAAATAATGAGCTGGATGACACCAAAAAACGAGAATTCTATGTGGCGTTTTCTCGTGCCAAGTCCGATCTTGTGGTACTCTCCAATCAACAAAAACTGCTTGAACTACTGCCCAAGCACAATGTCCATTGGCAAAGCTATCAAGGCAATAGTTCCAATAAGCGAGAGCTTGCCTTATATCTTAATCATAAAGATGTGTATTTGGATAAGTTTTATGAATACGCAACGCATATTCGCCCTTTGCGAGCAGGAATGGCGTTACGAGTGTTTGAGTGGGGCTGTCGTGATGAGTATGGTAATGCCGTACTGGTTTTTTCTAGATTATTTAAAGAGCGATTGCAATGGTATCTGCGAAAAGGTTATCAGATGACTGGGGCGAGCGTAAATTTTGTGGTGGTTTGGCAAAAGGCAGATAGCGATAATGAGACTAGGATTGTGTTGCCGATTGTGCATCTAAGACGCTAAAATAATCCTATACAATCCCCCAAATTTGCTTTACAATTTTATCATCAAATCAACAACGCCTACGCCCATGACCGACCTACTTTTATACACCTTTATTTATCTCTCCTTTGCCGTGCTTGCCGTTATGATAAGCCAAAGAGCAGGCTTGGGGTCGGTTTTGGGCTATCTTTTGGCGGGGATTGCCATAGGGCCTGTGCTTGGCTTTGTCGGCAAAGAGACCGAGAGTATTCAGCACGTTGCCGAATTTGGCGTGGTGATGATGTTGTTCATTGTCGGCTTAGAGCTTGCCCCAAAAATGCTGTGGCAGATGCGTCATAAGCTCATCGGGCTTGGCGGATTGCAAGTATCTCTTAGTCTGTTTGGGATTACGGTCGTTGCCATGCTCTTTGGTTTGCCGTGGCAAATTGGCGTGGCGTTAGGCTGTATCTTGTCCTTATCATCCACCGCCATTGTCCTGCAAACCTTTGCCGAAAAAAAGCTCATGAACACCCAAGGTGGTCAATCAGGCTTTGCTGTGCTACTGTTTCAAGATGTCGCCGCCATTCCCATGCTTACCCTGTTGCCCCTGCTTGGCGTGGCGAGCGTGCAAAGTGAGCAGACCGACCTGCTGTCTGGCATGGACGGCTGGGTGATTGCCCTTGTGGGTGTGGGGGCGGTGGCTCTTATCGTCATGCTCATGCGGTATGCCGTGCCGTTTTCTTTGCAGATGATTAGCCGTTATCGCATTCATGAGATGTTTTTGGTATTTACACTCACGGTGGTGGTGGGCATTGCCACGCTGATGTCGCTTGTGGGCTTGTCGCCTGCGTTGGGGGCGTTTATTGCAGGGGTCGCCCTTGCCAATAGTCCTTATCGTCATGAAATGGAAAGCCAGCTTGACCCCTTTAAAAGCCTGTTTTTGGGACTGTTTTTTATCACAGTGGGGGCGAGTATGAATTTTGCCCTATTAAAGTCCAATCTTGGCGAGATTATCGCCATAACGCTTGGGGTCATGGCTCTAAAAGGGGCGGTGCTGTACGGGCTTGGGCGACTGTTTAAATTAAACCCCTTATCCAACAAACTTTTTGCCCTGTCATTGGCAGGGGCAGGGGAATTTGGCTTTGTACTCATCTCCATTGCCAATCATAGCCGAGTTTTGCCAAAAGAATTAAGCGATAAAATCCTACTGGTGGTCGCCTTATCCATGATTTTAACGCCACTTTGCTTTGTCATTTATGAAAAAATCTTTGCCAAAAAAGCCCTAAAAGACGAGAAGCCCGTCCGAGCCAATGACGACATCGCCCACACGGGGGAGGTGGTGATTTTGGGGCATGGTCGCTTTGGGCAACAGGTCAATAGCCTGCTTATGGCGTGTGGGTTTAATACCACGGTGATTGACAATCATGTGGAGATGATTGAAGGGCTTGCCAAGTTTGGCATACAGACCTATTATGGCGATGCCACACGCCCTGAGATGCTAAAAAGTATCGGACTAAAAAACGCCAAAATGCTTGTCATCTGCCTTGCCAATGAACAAGCGTCTACTGATATTATTCATTTTGTCCGCCGTCATTATCCGCATTTGACGATTTTGGCCCGGGCGTATGACGCTCGCCATACCTTTGATTTGCACCACGCTGGGGCGAATTATATCATCAGAGAGACAGCCGATTCTGCCATTCGTAGCGGTCGCATTGTGCTAGAACAGCTTGGTCTGCCCCGTGATAAAGCCCGTGAGCTATCTAAGTTTTATGAAGCCCGTGAACGTCATCATCTGGGGCGTGCGTCCTATCTGTATGATCCTGCCGTGTCGGTCTATGATAATGATGAAATGATGAATCTTATCAAGGACTTACGAGAAGAAACGCACGAGATGATGAGTGCAATACGCCGTGGCGAGAGCGTGGACTGGCAAGAAGACCCTGAATGTTGGACAAGGACGAAGAAGGGGATTAGTTAAGGGCGGATTTTATCGCCCTTGCAATCTCATAAGCCAAATTGACAGGCACGGCATTACCTATCATTTTGTAGCCGTCATTGACATTTTGATAAATAAATTTAAAATCATCGCCAAACCCTTGTACTCGTGCCACTTCTCGCACACTCATGCGTCTGTACAAATACTCTTGACCGTCCACAAAACGAAATTCATCGCTTGCCACTTTGACCATTTTTGGGGCTTGGGGGTGTAGCTGGCATTGTCGCCCAGATGCTTGGACGGTAAATCCCTGCTCATTCCATGCCTTGACACGGTTTCGGCTCATAAAAATGGGGGAAAAACTGCCCACAAAATACTCGTTATTATTAACAGCCTTGGGATTGGTTTGGTTTTTATCCAGTGCAGGTACGGCGGTGTCTTGTAAATCAAAAATCACGTCTTTTAGGGTAAGTTTTTTATCATCATCTACCGTTGAACCTATCGGAAATTTAAAATCTATCGCCAAATCCTTACGAAACCCGATATAAAAAATCCGCTTTCGCTCTTGGGCAACACCATAATCCTTGGCATTGACCATGGTCAAATCCACGTCATAGCCACACTCATCAAAGAGTTTTAGAATGTTTTGCACCGCTTCATTATGGCGATTGGCAAGCATACCACTCACATTTTCCGCCAAAAAAAACTTAGGCTTTTTATCTTTTAAAATGCGAATATAATCAAAAAACAACTGCCCACGAGCATCATCAATCCCCCGCAAACTGCCCGCTTCCGACCATGATTGGCAGGGTGATCCGCCGATGATACCGTCAATATCATCGGGAAAATCGCTCTCTTTAATGTTTTTAATATCGCCCTCTATTAGGTGTGTGTCAGGGTGGTTGGTCTTAAAAGTCGCCCAAATGGCTTTATCATACTCATTGGCAACAGGTATCTTAAACCCTGCTTTTTTAAAGCCCAAATCAAGCCCGCCACAGCCACTAAATAAACTGATGATTTTCATAAGACATAGATAAATTATTTTTTAAAACGGATGAGTTTTGCTGGTTTTAACTGAGCGGGATTATTGGGATTTTTGATAAGCACATCCACAATCTCAAATCCGTCAATCTGACCGATAAGCGACTCAATTAACGCCACATTGTCAAAACTTTGATATTTTTGTTGGTTGATGAGACACATAAAATTAAACTCGCTATTATCGTCCCTTTGATAGACATAGTCAAACACTTTAAAGGGGCTGGCGATAGACCACATGCCACGCACTCGCAAATCAGTAATGCCAAGCGGGTCTATCCTTTTGACTTTGGCAAGCTCATTTGTGAGTGTAAATTCTATATTAGGAATACTCTTAACGCCAAGCGATATGGCATCTCGCACCCGTTCATAAACGGATTGGTCAGCACAATAATCATCGCCATAGACCATACACAGACTTTGCAAGCGGTTGTTTGGGGCAACACCAATCACATAAATAATGTCCTTTTCCTGCCAATCTGGCTCGCACGTTTTGCACGCTTGGGTGATTAGGGGAGAGCTGGCGTGCAGTTTATTTTTGGGGTATGAACTGTTTAGTGCCAATGTGGCGTTTTTGCCGATGACTTTCTTGACTTCTATGGCATCGCCGTGCTTTAAAATCATGTCGGGCGGATTGTTTTGATTTCCAAGATAGCTAAATGTTTGACTAAGTTTGATTAAGCGGTCGTTTTCATCGGTACTGTCTAGCGTATCGGCAAAAAACGTCTTTTATCCACTCTTCTAACGCCCCGCCCATTTGATTGGCACGATTTAGTCCGTGGCTTTGGCGGTGTAATTCGCCCCCAAATGACGTAACAATGCGATAAATGGCGTTAATGATATTCACAGGCTCTCCCCTAATGCTTGTACCCACCCCACAACACGCTCCACCTGCTCATCATAATCACTCATTCTATGGTCGCCCCCGTCTTGGGCGACAACGTCCACCTCACAACTTTCAAAAAATGCTTTGGTGGCGTGAGCGTCTAATAGCTCATCGCCCATTTTTAATAACAATTTGATTTTGTGGGGATTTTTGGCGGTCAAACGGTGCTTTTCAAACCACGCCAAATCGCCATAGCAAATCTGCCAGCCCCCTGTCGTGGTGTAGATGACAGTATCGTCCGTGAGCGTTTGCCCGTCAAAATTATCTGTTAAAAATCGGGTAAAACTCAAATCAGGGCGTATGCTTGGATTTAACAGCACCGCAGGCGTGCCTGTCATGTCGGACAAGAGTGTGGCAAAATATCCACCCAACGATGAGCCAACAAGCACGGCATCGGGATTGTCTTGTATCAATGCCAAAATTTTGGTAACCACCTCATCAGGCGGACAGTTCAAATCAGGGCGTAGCGTATCTATGCCAAACTTTTTGGCGTGGTCGGCAGTAATGACGGCTTTATTGGCGTTGGGGTCGGAGTCGAGTCCGTGCAGGTAAATGATGGTCATGGTCGTTTTATGGATTGTCAAATGGGGGTTATAATGAGTATCGCAAAATGGTACGACAGGCGAATATATGATAAATAAATCAAACGCCATTGTATCAATTTTTATCAATTTTCGCTATAATTAACGCTTTTTACGCCTGACATTTGCCCTTTTTTATTAGCCACACTCGCCTGCCATGCAAAACGAACTTTTTATGATAGACAACCCCTGCATTGGCGTGTGTGCCATGAATAAAAAGGGCTACTGCATGGGCTGTTTTAGAAATCGCACCGAACGCCAAACATGGCACATCATCAGCGATGGCGAGCGAGCCAAGATTTTAAAAAACCTTGGCAGGCGACGTCGCAACATCCACGCCCTACTTCGTCACAAACACCGCCAAACCCCAGTCAATTATGAGTTTGATTTTTATGGGCAGTTTGAGCAGTTAAGTTTTGATTTTTAAGTCAGTGATTTTTAAATCAGTATCGCCCTGTGGTTTTTATTTACCTTTTTTTATTCATCTTTCTTAATTTGCCTTTTTGCCTTTATCATTTATCACGGCAAATAAAGAGTAGGCACGCCCTATTTACCCCATTTATTTCCCCAGCTTATTTGCCAACGTCATACACGCTTCATAACGTCTATTGACATTGGTGGCGTACCAGTTGGTGTTTTTGTCCTGTTTCATCTTTGTACTGCTAATCACGACCTGTGGCATGATGGCATAGGTGGGGTCTTTTTTGTATTTGGCTTTAAACAGCTCGCTAACCCCTTGATACGTGGCGGTTTGCTCAAAACTTGCTTTTTTCTCTTTTTTCAAATCACTTCTGATTTGGGCGGGAGTGAGCGGTGTTTTGGCGGTGGCGAGCAGTTTGATGAGTGCCGTCTCGGTCTGTGATTTGGCACTGCTCACCGTGCCATTAGCATACAACAGCAAATCGCCATCAATGTCAAGGCTGATTCCTGTTAGGCTTGCCACACGTTTTTGAAAGGCGGAATTTCGACTTGAATACACGCCCGAATTATAATCAGCAAAGCGATACAACGGCTTATCATAGTCCGCCTGATACATCATTAAACGATGAATGCCGTAGTACAGACCGCCATACTGCCCGTACATGTCAGCACGCAGGGTGCGGTCGTTCATGTTAGCTCGGCGGTGGCGTTTGGCGTAATTGACATGCACCTGCATGGAGCCTAAGGTGGTGATGGGGTTTAGGCGTTCGTCAAGGCTCTCGCCTGTGAGCTTGGTGAGATTGTTCACGCCACTGACTTTATAGGTGCTGGTAAAGTAGTCAAACATCTGTTGGTACAGCTCGTCCAGCTCTTTTTCGGTTTTTACCTTTTTGATTTGACTCTCAAAGCTGTTGTCCTTGGTTGGGCGGGTGGCGAGCATGGTGCGAAACACGCCAGCGAGCTGCTTGCCCAGTTTGTCTTCTAGCTTATCATCGATGGCACGCAAGGACGCTTGCCCAAGGTTAGCAACGGCAGGATTGGCGTGAAAATTGGACTCTTGGTCGATGACCGCGACCACGGTGCAGATGTTCTCTTTGTCCTTGTGCAGTTTTAGCTCGTCAAATATCGCCCCGATGTCGCCTGCCCAACTCGCCTTGTCCTGTGAGCGATTGGGTAGCACTTTGGCAATCTCATCATTTGATAAAGTGGGCGTGTCGGGTGTCTCTTGGGTGCAGGCGGTCAGCAGGATGGCACCGCCAAACAAAGCGATGTATAAGGGCAGATTTTTTAACAGTGGATTTTTCATAAAGTGATAAAAAACAATGACAAGCCAAAAAAAACGGCTTATTGTAGCAAAATAATGCCCCAATAAACCTTGTTCAATATTAATGCCATGTGTGATTTTTGTATCACGAACTGCTGGTTACATATTCACCACCCACCAGTCGCATAAGCCCTTCTTGTTGGGTGGTGGCGACAAGCCTGCCATCTTGCCAAAACTGCCCGTGGTTTAGCCCCTTGGCGTGACTGGTCGTGTCGCTCCACATGTCATACAGCAGCCAGTCGCTGACATCAAAGGGGCGATGAAAATGCATGCTGTGGTCAATGCTCGCCACTTGCAAACCCTTGGTCATAAAGCTAAGTCCGTGCGACATCAGCCCCGTGCCAACCAAATAAAAGTCGGACGCAAAGGCAAGCAGAGCCTGATGAATGGCGACAGGCTGGTCTTGCAATCCATTGATACGAAGCCAATTGGCTTGGCGGGGTCGCATGGGCTGTGGATGAATGGGGTCTCGGGGCGTGACAGGGCGTATCTCGACATGGCGTTTACGCAGGTAGCGGGCTTTTAGGGCGTCGGGGATTTTGCCGACATGGGCGTCTTTTAGCTCCTGCTCACTTTGCAATGTGTCAGGATGCGGATATTCGGGCATGCTCTCTTGGTAATCCAGTCCACCTTCCATGGGCGAGAATGACGCAATCATGCTAAAAATAACCTGTTCGGTCGTGCCAAGCGTGGGGTCGTCAGGGTCGTTTGGCACGTTTTGTACCGCCACGACTTGCCGAGCCGATAGGCTTTTGCCATCACGCAGACGGCGGACTTGGTAGATGACTGGCAGGCGAATGTCGCCCCCACGCAAAAAATAACCATGAAAACTGTGACAAGGCTTGTCTATCTGGAGCGTCTTTGCCCCTGCCATCATCGCTTGGGCAAGCACCTGTCCACCAAACACCCTTGCCCCCACATAGTCAAAGCTTGGTGCTGAGAACACATCGGGCGTTATCTCGGTTAGGGTCAAAGTCGTCATCAAATCACGAATCAAACTATCATCAGGCGTATTTGGCATAATCATTCCACACATCTAAAATGGCTAAGGGAAAATGGTGCTGTTTTGTATTGATAAACATCAACAAACCACACCACTTATGTCAGGCGTACAAGTATAACAAAATTTTTGTCCATTTCTAGTTAAAAATGTTAAAATACCAAGGAATATTGTCAAATCATGGCACACATTATGCTAAAACTTCCTAATATCTCTCAGATTTTTTCTAAAAAACCAAATAACAGCCCAAAATCCACCAACGAAAACCAACAAGAACCCCCCAAAAGAGCAGAGAATAAGCCATCGGCGTATCGGCACTTGTCAGGCAAAGGCTTATCCTTGGCGGTCAAGGCACAAATCTTGGGCGAAGTGCCAGAGCTTGATGATGACATTCCCACCTTTTATGTTCTAAGAGAATATTCACGCTCTAACAGTCTGCTCGTGGACATCAAGACCCGAGAGCTGGATTTGCCATCTGCCCTTGCCAGTACGACAGTGGGCAAAGACAGCGAAAGTGCGTCAGTCATCTTTTTAAAACACCGTCACGGCTCGGACAACGTACCATCGCCACGTTTAGAGCGTTTGGTCAAAGCATGCCTAGATGACCCCACGCTGCGTGTGCGACTCATCCCTGTGACCATCCTATGGGGGCGAGCCCCAAGTAAAGAAGACAGTCTGTTTCGCCTACTGATGGCGGACGAGTGGAACACACCAAGCATTCCCAAACAGCTCTTTAACATCAGTGTGATGGGGCGTGATACGGTCGTACAGTTCGCCAGCCCCAAAGAACTACACACGCTCATCGAAGAGACCAAGCAAGCGGGCGAGAGCGACATTAACTCTGCCATCCTAACCCAAACCATCGCCACCCGTCTCAAAGGCTTTTTGGACAAACAAAGAACGAGCATCATCGGGCCTGACTTATCCGACAAACGCAACATCACCGGCAAAATCCTAGCATCGCCCGTGGTACAGACCGCCATCGAACAAGAATCCACCACCACTGGCAAATCCATCAACGAAGTCAAAAAAGAAGCGGCAGGCTACATCGGCGAGATAACAAGCGACTACTCACACTCAGTCGTGCGGTTTTTTGACCACTTTTTGACGTGGCTTTGGGAGCGACTCTATGACGGCGTGGAAGTGCGTCATTTTGAGCGGGTGCGTAAGCTTGCCCCCGACCACCAAATCATCTATGTGCCATGCCACCGTAGCCACATGGACTACCTACTCTTGTCTTATGTCATCTACAAACGGGGCTTGCGTATCCCTTACATCGCTGCAGGGGACAACCTAAACATCCCCGTACTGGGCGAGATACTGCGTAGTGGCGGGGCGTTTTTCATGCGTCGTAGCTTCAAAGGCAATGCCTTATACAGCACGGTATTTAAAGAATACCTACACACACTCATGCAACGGGCTGTCCCCATTGAGTATTTCATCGAAGGTGGTCGCTCTCGCTCAGGTCGCCTACTACCACCCAAGCTCGGCATGCTTGCCATGACCGTAGGTAGTTATCTGCGTGACCCTGCTAAGCCCGTGGTCTTTGTCCCGACCTACATCAGCTACGAGCGGATTATGGAAGGGGCGACTTATGTGGGCGAGCTCAAAGGCAAACCCAAAGAGAGCGAGAACCTACTTAGTCTCATCAAGACCGCCCAAAAGATTGAACGGGTGTTTGGCACGGTACATCTGTCCTTTGGCGAACCGCTACACCTGACCCACTTTTTGGATAAATTTAACGTCAAAACTGGCAAAGACACCCTAGCGTTAAGCCCTGACGAGCAAGCGGACAACGACAAACAAACCCACGCCATGGTTACCAACATTGGCGTCAAAATCATGCAAAACATCAACAAATCAGCGGTCGTCAATCCCGTCTCCCTACTGGCACTCGTACTACTGTCCACCCCCAAATCCGCCCTTGATGAAGCCCAAGCGATGGAACAAATCGCCCTGTATCAGCGTATCGCCCAAGCCCTGCCCTATGACAGCGACACCTTTGTCACTGACATGAACCCCAAAGACATCTTGGCGTATGGCTTACAGTTAGAACTCATCGAACGCACGCCCCATGTGCTAGGCGACATGATAAAAGTGGCGGACAAACAAGCCCCCTTGCTTAGCTACTTTAAAAACAACATTCTGCACGTCTTTATCCTAGCCAGTTTTATCGCATCACTGGTGCAACGTAACGGACGCATGTACCGTGATAAGCTAGAAAACATCAGCGAGCTTTTGTACCCCTTTTTACAAACCGAGCTGTTTTTAAAACACCCACAGCGTAGCATTAAGGATACCATTGGCGAAATTTTGGACGTGCTTATCAAAGAAAATCTGGTTGTTGAATGGGATGGCGTACTCATCAGTGCCCCCGAGACCAACTCGCCTGCCTACCAACAGCTCATCGTGCTTGCCGACCCTGCCCAACAGAGCCTAGAACGCTACTTTATGGCGTTAACCCTATTATCCGAACAAGGCACGCACCGCCTAAACACCGAGCAAGTCGTCAATCTGTGCTACTTCCTAGGGCAAAGGGTGTCTGTGCTGTATGCCGATGATTTACCTGACATGTTTGACAAGGCGTTATTTACAAGCTTCTTAGACACGCTCGTCCGCATGGATTATGTGCAGATTGAGCCTGAGACGGGCATGATTGATTTTGATGAACGCATTGACAAAATCGCCGAACATGCCAAATACGTCCTAAACCCTGACATGATTGAGCTACTGCGTCACACCGCCCGCCTAAATGACGATGAGATTGACAGCGTCATGGATGAGATGAATAAAAAGCGTAAATTTGGACGTAAATAGCCAATTTATTGATTTACAAAATATTAAAATACACACTTCAATCTCAACCTAAAATGACAACTTATTGATTATTATGAAATTATTTTTTGGATTGTAGGGGCGAATCATATTCGCCCTTGATAAATCAATCACTTGCATAAAGTTGAGAATGGGGTAATATGTTAAAATATTTTTGCTGGATAAATACATGGGGTAAATGGTAATTTGCCCCATAAAAGACACACCGATTTAAAGCGTGTTGCCTAGACATACCCCAAACCCCATTTTAAGGAAAATCCCATGGACATGAACACCCTACCCACCATTGACCCCACCACCCTAGGCGACAACGTCCCACGCCGTCATGGCAAATTTGCCCCACGCCTTGCCCGTGCCTTTTTGGACAAGGCAGGCTGGCGTATCACAGGTGAGATTCCCAACATATCGCAGGCGGTACTGCTTGCTGTACCACACACCTCCAACATGGATGGCGTGTATGCCATTCCCACCCTGCTGGCTCTTGATGTGGACATCAAATTACTTGGCAAAAAACAGCTTTTTAAACTCCCCATTCTGTCGCACTTTTTAAGATGGGCGGGGGTCATCGCCATTGATAGGGATAAAAAAGGCTCGGTATTACAAGCCAACATCAACCGCTTTAAAACTGGCAAACCGCTCTTTTTGGGGCTGTCACCTGAGGGCACTCGGGGCTACACTGATGAGTGGAAAACGGGCTTTTATTATCTGGCACTTGGGGCAGACGTACCCATCTTGCCTGTGGCGATGGACTATAACACCAAAGAGGTTCGCTTTATGCCCCTGTTCTATCCCACAGGCGACATTGAGGCGGATTTGCCCAAGATTTATGCCTATTATAACGGTGTGCAAGGCAGGCATGTAGATAAAATGTCCGGGCCATTGCAAGATTTGTCAAAATGATGGCTGAGATACACCCAACCAACTTAATATTTACCACGGGTTTGTAGGGGTGTGCTGAGCACACCCTTTGATGATATTACTATACAAGGCGTGCTCAGCACACCCCTACGTCCACACATCATTGTGCTTGTAGTAACTTTAAAGTCTATTGGGTATAACTGGGTAAATTTTAAGGTTTTTACTTAACTTTTAAATTAAGTGGTCGGATAGCCATTTTTCATACAAAACCACACAAAACAAAACGCCCCGAACTTCGGAGCGTTTTTTGTAACATAGACTGACAATTAGTAGATGCTGATATCTTTGTCAATTTTGAGTGTGTACTCGCCATTGGTATAGATGTCATAAACGGCATCAGTTGTGCTGTCTTTGACCCAGTTACCTTGTGAACCTGCAGAGATATCTACTAGACTGGTGTCATTGGCTGTATCTCTAGTACCAATATAGACACGGTCTTTGGCATCGCCATCTATCGTCATGGTCTTGACATCGCCTTTGGCAAGATTTTCAACAGTAACGCTTTTAATCCAAGAATTACCCTCAGTAATATCCATAGATTCAAAACCAATGACATCAGACAAATTGATGGTAGAGCCGCCTTTAACAATTAGGCTGTCATTGCCCTCTCCTGCTAATACTGTGCCTGTGGATGTAGTTTTCAGTGTTCCACCAATGACAAGCCTGTCATCTCCTGCCCCCAAATCAATGGTTGGAGCAGGGTCTTTATTGCCACCAATCTCAACATAATCATTACCGTTACCTGCATTGATGGCTGCATTGTTATACATATGAGCACCCAAAATAAAGGTGTCATTGCCATCACCCAGATTAACAGTTGTACCAGCATTCATTGAAAGACGAACTTTGACATAGTCATCACCGCCAGCGGTATCTAGTACGGTAGCACCGCCACCACCAGCTGCGTCCCAAATGTTTGCAACAGGACCACCTAATCTAGTTGTACCATCTTGAGCATAGCCAATATAGACTTTGTCTGCGTACTCTGTGGTTGTATAACCTTCAGGAGATACTTGGTTGTTACTTCCTTTGCCTGTTGGACCAACGGTTGTAGTCATGCTACCGCCCAAATTGGTCAGGGCAAAGGCATTGCTGTCAATTACAACACCAGTTGCTGAGGCTTTTTCAGCTTTTGTATTTACTTTATAGCCACTACCTTCAGCAAGGGACAAGGTTAGTCTTTCATTACCTTCACCACCTTCTTTTGTTATGTTGGCTGGTGTATCGGTTTTGGCATCTAGATAAACTTTAGCCTCTCTTTTGCCTTTTTCGATTGTAACTCTTTCTGGAATTGCACTCTCAAAGTCTTCATTGGTGGCTTTTCCTGACTTGGTTAGATTAATGGTTAGGTTTGATGTTGCTTCTTTATCAAGGGAGATTGTGTACACTAAACGTTCAGCTCCATCTTCCTCAACCGCTGTTTCGTACTTGCCTGCAACACCTGCTGTACCGTTGTCTGTGGAGACATTGATACTAACGACAGGCGGAACAGGAGCTTTCACAGTAGCTGTATCCGAACCGCCTGTTGTATTTTGGTTAGTGCCATCACTAAACTTGTTCGCATCTACCGATACTTTCAGTGCGTCTGTGCCTGTAGTTGAGCCAACAGTTACTTTGGCGGTGTAGGTGAGAGGGTCGTTGGTATCGGCTCTTAGTGTACCTGTTTTGAGTACACCGCCCTCCACTACAATGTCGCTTTCATCAAAGTCGGTGATGGATGTCGCTTTATCATCTCTAATGGTAAAGGTTACGGTTATCGTTTCGCCTGCTTCCACTTCTGTGGCAGGAATATCGACAGTGATGGTTGGTGGTGTGGTGTCAGCAGGCACTTTAGCAGTGTCTTTTGCCGTTTGCTCAGGGTTGGCTGAACCTGTGTCAGTCACCGTCGCAGTCACGTCTGTGTTATCCGCCACGTTGTCAGCAGGAATGGTAACCGTTGGTGGGTTGCCTGCAGTTTCTGCAGGAACCGTTTCAGGCAAGCCAAGTTTGTCAGCAGTTGTCTTGTCATCTGCTGTCCAAGTGCCATCAGGTTGTTTGGTGTAAGTGACTTCTACAGGGGCCGTTTCTCCTGTTGGTGTCGCCACAACTTTAACGGTATCACCTGCTTCGGTGCTGTCTTTGCTTGGGAACTTCACATCAACGGTGCCGTCATCTTTGGCGGTGACAGCAGGGGCTGATGGGACATTTTGTGTGTCAGCACTTGGTGCAGGCACTTTAGCAGTGTCTTTTGCCGTTTGCTCAGGGTTGGCTGAACCTGTGT
>ERZ1023461.30-NODE-30-length-66421-cov-66.198746_pt1 | contig 66421 bp, 58 predicted proteins | sample MGYA00380528_ERZ1023461 | MGnify/ENA primary metagenome ERZ1023461 (study PRJEB33173, sample SAMEA4830392) | metagenome | study: EMG produced TPA metagenomics assembly of the PRJEB25223 data set... | reverse complement strand
TATCGCACAGATAAAACCCTAACCCTACAAACCTCCATTTGGCACAAAGACATTCGCTGGCTTGGATTAACGCCAAAGCTGACTTATCGTTACAGTAAAAATAACAGTAATTTACCAGCACTTTATAGCCATAATAAACAAAATTTTTATTTGGAGCTTAGTCGGTCGTTTTAACTCAATTGCCTAAGAGTAGGTTAAGGCGGTTGGCGGTTTTTGAGTATTGTGGTATTATTAAGCTTCTTTGATGACAACTATTTATACCATCAAAACCCATTTAAGCAAAGACAAAACCCATTACCATTACCATCACCCCATCAACAAGCATGATGACACAAGAGCAACAAGGCTAAGCGTTAAAGCATATCAAAGCAAGAGCAACCGCTTTTGGCTAATCTTGAAAATCTGCATAATCTCATCTGTTACACCATCAGGGCTTTGATTGGCATTGATTCGCTTGATACGCTCGGGATTTTTTTGGTATTGGTACAAAAAACCTTGATAAGTTTTGTCAAAAAATCCTTGCCCTGCACATTCAAACCTATCTGCTTGACTTCGCTGACTTGCTCGCTCCAAGCCAATGGCAGGGTCTAAATCCAGCCAAAAAGTCAAATCAGGCTGTTTTGGGATAAAGTCATTTATGAGCCGTTCAATCCTAGCAAGTTCACGCTCATCGCCCCCAAACCGCCCAAAGCCTTGATACGCCACGGTGCTGTCAAAAAAACGGTCGCAAATGACCCATTTGCCGTCCGAGAGTGCTGGCAAAATGGTGCGGTGCAAATGGTCAGCTCGTGCGGTAAACATGAGTAAAAGCTCGGTGTCATCATTGATGTGGGTTTTGTTATCTAGTAGGATTTTACGCAAGTCTTCGGCAAGCAGGCTACCCCCTGGCTCACGGGTGCGGATGTGAGAGATGCCCTGTTTATCAAGCTCACAACAAAAGTTATCTATGGCGGTCGTTTTGCCCACGCCTTCGGTACCTTCAAAGGTGATAAATTGGGGGTTGTTTATTGTCATAATCTTCCTTATTGTTTGTCTAAAATTTCACAAATGCCATATACACGCTCAGCGTTAATGAATTTAAAAATCATACCACTTTTTAATAATTCATGGGGAGCATTTGGCATTAAAAACATCACTTTACCATAACTAATTACGCTTTGATAATTAGGCGTTTTATCAAAATAATAAACCAAACTCCACGTTGTCATCTCTGTGTTATATTGACTATATAAAATATGATGGTTATTTGATTTAATTTTAATATCGGCAAGTAAATTTTGATGCCAAGTGATTTTAACAGGTTTTAAATACTGATAACTTGATAATTTATTGATATAACAACGATCTTCATCAAACTTTTTTATGACAGTATGTAAACCCTTAAAACCCTTGTTTTCACTAACCACATGACTGTCTTTCACCAAATCTATCACGTTCATTAAATAACAAAAAGTATCCCATACAATAAACTCGGACAGCATATAATCCGTATTGTATGTAATATGAATACAGCTCATTATATCATCATAATAATAAACATGAGTATAATTTAATAATACATCAGTATTTTTAATATGCTGATACAAACTATTTAATATGGTTTGGGGTTTCATGGGTTAATTATTTTAACTTGTTATTCCTTACTCGCCATCACCGCCCGATATTCCGCCACCGCTTTATTATGCTCAGCAAGCGTTACGCTAAATTTATGCCCGCCCTTACCTGTCGCCACAAAATAGATATACGGCACATCGGACGGGTGCAAACTCGCCTGTATGGCTTCGGCAGACGGCAAGGCAATGGGCGTGGGCGGTAAGCCGTCTATTTGATAGGTGTTGTAATCGGTTCGCTCGGCGATGTTGGATTTATAAATCTTACCGTCATAGTGGTCAAATAGCCCGTAGATAATGGTCGGGTCGGTTTGCAGTTTCATGCCTTGACGTAAGCGATTGACAAACACCGCTGACACATCATTACGCTCGGACGTGATACCCGTTTCTTTCTCGATGATACTTGCCATAATCAGGGCATCATAAGGTGTCTTGTAGGGCAAGTTCTCATCACGCTGTGTCCATGCCTTATCAAGTATCGCCATTTGGTCGGTGTGCAGTTTTTTTAAAATGGCGGTGTCGGACGTGCCTTGATTAAAAAAGTAGGTATTGGGGACAAATTGTCCTTCCAGATTGCCGTTAGGCGTGCTGATATCTAGGGCTTTGGCAACTTTGGCGTTGTCTCGTGCCACGTCCGCCCACGAATACCCATCAGCGTCCGACAGGAGCGGCGTGAGCAATTCAAGCTTGACCCCATCGGTCGTTTTTAGGGTGTGGTATAGGTCTTTGACCGTTTTGCCTTCGATGATTTGCACCTTTATCATGGCAACTTGCCCCCCCTGCCCCAAAATCTTGACCACATCGGCAAGGCTTGCCCCCTGTGGGATTTGGTATGTCCCTGTTTCTAGGTTGCCTTTGGCGTGGAATCTAAGATACAGTCGTGTGGCGGTGCTGGACGCAAGCGGACTGGTCTGCCATTTGTCCTTGACAAGTAGGCTATGATAAGTGTCGCCCTTATCCACCGTCAAAGTCTGGGCGGGGCGGTCGGTCTTAGCAAAGGCGGTTACATAGACGATGGCACCCCACAGGGCAATCAAGGCTAGTACGACAGCCAGAGTGAGCCATTTTAGGGGGGATTTTTTGGAAGATTTTTTGTTTGGCATGGCAACATTGGATGAGAAAAGTTATGCTTATTGTAGCAAATTACCACAAAAGTTTTTAAGATTATTGTAAAATTAACAGGATAATTTTATATTGGACAATTCATAAGCATACCCATGACCGCCCACCCATTTATCCTTGCCAATGTCTTTACCGATGGTACGCCCTTTGGGGGCAATCCGTTGGCAATCTTTCCCCACGCCAATTTTGATGACGCCACCATGCAAGCCATCGCTTGCCAGTTCAATCTCAATGAGACGGTGTTTATCACCCATTTTGACAAACAAGCCCGCACCGCACGCATTCGCATTTTCACCCCAAGTATTGAAATGCCCTTTGCAGGGCACCCAACCATTGGGTCGGGGTGGTATTTGGCGACAACGCACGGCTTGTCAGCACTTGACATCAGTACACAAACTCGCGCCGTTCATCTCAACCATATGCCATCTTGCACCACGCTAACCACCAACAGTTACGCCCTTTGCCCTGCCCAAACAGACCGCCACGCCCTTAGCACCTTGACCGCCTTGCCCCAAGAGATGTTGGCGGATAAGGCATATTTTGTCAATGCAGGAGTGTGCCAGCTTCTTTTGCAAGTCAAAGATACACAAGCGTTAGAGCGTGCCAAGGTGTGTTTGACAAGCCTAAAAAACATCTTTGATAATAACAAAACCCTTGCCATCAACCAAGGCATAACGCTTGAACACACGCTATATCTGTGGTGCATGAATGATGATACCATTCATGTTCGCTTATTTTTTGAACAAAATGGGATTATCTTAGAAGACAGTGGCACAGGCTCGGCGTGCGTGAATTTGGGGGCGTATCTGCTTGATAATGGCACCAACCACAGACAATTTACCATTCATCAAGGCGACCATCTACACCGCCCAAACCGTCTGTTTTTGGGGCTTAATGACGGCATACAGATGGGTGGACAGGTAAGGCAAGTCGGGCGGGGCGAATTTTATTTGACCTAAATAATGCCAAATAAATTTCTCCCAAAACCAAAAACCCGCCCGTAGGCAGGTTTTTGTGCTTTGATACATGCTAATTAGTAGCGAGTAATCAGAGCAATCGGCTCTTTTTCGTCCATTTTGTCTTTGGGGACAAATACCACTTCACCGCCGTTGTGGCTCACTATCTCGATAATCTCACTTACCGCATCATCGGTTACGCCATCTGCTGTGGCATCGTCTGATACAAGCAAAGTCAAGGCAGTCTCATCAATGGTCGCAGGCACGATGTGTCCTTGACGTACTAGGAGTTTGACGGCATTGCCTTCGACCGCTGAGCGGTAGATTTGCTGTAAATCGGTGCGTACCATTTTCTCGTTACGGGCTTTTTCAAGGTCGCCTTGGGCGGTCTCATAGCGAGTGGCACGCTGAGTCTCCACCACGTCTTGCACGCCTGCCACGATGTCTTCGGCACGTCCGTCTTTTAGGTTGGGTAGGTGGTCAACTTTGCCAATGATAAAGCTGTCATTGTCCACTACCTGCTCATAAAAACCCAAAGTACGGCTATCACCCACCAAAATTACAGGCAATGGGTCAATGTTACGAAACTCTTGTAAGCTCTTATCCACACGGTTCATGAACTCTTTTAGATAACGGTCATCATCCGATGAGCCTGTACGGTCGGCTTTTGCCCCTGTGGGTAGGGTTGTGTTATTGATCGGGAAAGTCAGCTCGCTCATTTGCGATTGACGTTCGCTCTCGCCACCGATTTCTTTGACCACACGGTCGTTGGTCGCTTCAATCAAGCGAGCGTGTTCGCTTGTTACCACAAGTACATAATAATGCACCGCTTCGGACATATCACGCACCAAGTCTCTGGTGGCAAACTTTTCGCCCAAAATCACACGCTCTTTGGCATCAAATGGCAAACGCAAAATCTCGGCTTCATTTTCATTGGCAAAAATAGCAAGCGTGTCTAAGTTATAATTATGGTCAAGCTCGTCCGTCTTGGCATGGATAAGCTCCATGATGGCATCGCTTGTGCGTTTGTCATGCTCGTTTGTGATACGCTCTTCGGCAACTTTTAGTTGATTTTTTAGGGCAATGTGGTCTTGCTCATTTTCTGGGTGGGTGCGGTGGGTTTTGACAAAGATACTCACAGCAGGGTTGCCACGGGTGGCTTTTAGGTCTTTTAACGTTGCTTTCATAACAAACTCCTTAATTTGATTGCTAAATGGTTAATCATTAGGGCGTGTTGAACATTGATAACATTTTTATAAAAATAAGATGAAAATTGGACAATTTTAATCAATTTTTGCATGAAAAATGGCTAAATCTTGTTTTTCTTCGTCAAAAACTTGTCTGATAGAATGACTATCAGCCTGCGTTTTTTCCTTGAAAAACGTACGATTTTTCTCATTTTTCATTGCAAATACCAAAGGAAGGCACGCCCTAATCACATAATTAATTAAATTTAACCGTCCGATTATAAAATCTAAATTTAAAATCTGATGATGATTGTAGCGAGTTTTTTGGGCGTTTGTCTGTTAAAAAATGTGCTGTTTTATGGTTAAAATGTAGCCAAAAAATCTGCTGTGTAAGATTGATAAGAAAGCTTGTAAGTCTTTGTAAAAATACCTACTTTGACTAGGGAGTTTATGTATAATGGGGAGTTGGCAGGTTTTTAGAGCGGTTTTTAAACCTAAAAATACAAATCAAAAACACAAAAAAATGGGCGATGACACCCATTTTTCCAAAGCAATTTATTTTTAATCTTTTTTATCAAAGACCACGCCTCTTGCCATTTCCATGCGTTTGGCAAGCTGAATGTCTCGCCCATGCACTTCATATTGGTCAAGCTCGCCAATGCGTACTTTGAGCAAAGTATAGGTATTCTCCCACGTAGGGTAATGTTCTAGCTCTTCACAATAAAACGCCACACGGGTGGTAAAGGCGATGACGTCAGCAAAACTGGCAAATTCATACGTCTTGACAAGGCTGTTGCCATCTAATGCCCAGCCTTGCAATCTTTCTAATTGTAAGGCGACTTGGTCTGCGGTAAGACTGCTCATGATGTTCCTTTGGTTAGGTAAAAGATAAAAATACACCAAGCCATTTTACCAAAATCTTCAAAATTTCGGCAAGATTTTTGGCAAATTTACCAATATTTTTGTAAACGATTATCACAACTTAGTTGTTACCCAATCATGATAAGAAGCATTGGATCGTACTCATGCCAACAGCGATTGGTATTCATCTCGTCTGTCAATGTAGCTTGCCACAAAGGAACAGCTTGGCACGACTTTTTTGTCATTATCACGAGCATAATCCAAGGCGTGCTTGACCAATGCCGTACCCAGTCCACGTCCGCCCAGCTCTTTGGGGACGATGGTGTGGTTGTAGTTTAGTGTATTGCCATCGATGACTTCATAGCTTAAAAAGCCAGTATGTCCGTCAATGGTCACTTCAAAACGCTGTGTGGCAGGGTTATGGATGATGTCAGTCATGGGGTGCGTCCTTAAATGGTTGATGTTAAAAGCTAAAAATACCACTCTTATGCTAACACAAATTTTATTGGAGTGAAAGTCTGTTTACATGCTTACCACAGATTGCCCTGCCATACACAGCACATTGACAAAGCCCCCAAAAACTTTTAAGATGAACCACACATCAGCTGACCCATTATAAAGGATTGTCATGTCTTACCCTGCCCCCACTGATTTTTACTCTTCTCGCCTGCCCCAAATCCGCACCCAAAACCCCCTGATTCATAACATCACCAACATCGTCTCTGCTCATTTTAGTGCCAATGGCTTGCTTGCCCTTGGGGCATCGCCGATTATGTCGGGGGTATATGATGAGATGAGACAGCTCGCCGGCATTACCCATGCTCTGACGCTAAACCTAGGTGCCCCAAGCCGTGAACAGGTGCGAGCCATGATAGAAGCAGGGCAGGCGATGAATGAGCTTGGCAAACCTGTGGTGCTTGACCCTGTGGGCGTTGGGGCGAGCAGTTATCGCCAAGACGTGACCCATGAGATTTTGGCAAATGTCAAAGTCGCACTCATTCGTGGTAATGCTGGCGAAATGGCACAACTGGCAGGTGTGGAGTGGTCATCTCGTGGCGTGGATGCAGGGCATGGCGATGGCAGTCAGCTTGCTCACATCGCCAAAACTTGTGCCCAAAAGTACCAAACCACGGTCGCCCTAAGCGGAGCAACCGACTACATCAGCGATGGCGATAAGCTCATCGCCGTGCATAATGGCACGCCCCTGTTTCCCAAAATCACCGCTTCGGGCTGTCTGCTTGGGGTAGTATGTGGGGCGTTCTTAGCAGTGCATGACGACACGCTGTTGGGTGTGCTAGACGCTGTACTGACTTATACCATCGCCGGAGAGCTTGCCAGTGATGGACTGGGCGAGAGCCAAAGCGGTACGTTTTATACCAAACTCATCGATAAACTTGGCGAGATAAGCGAGCAGGATGTACAAAAGCATGCTCGCTTTGACGTGGTGTGATGGCACGTGGTAAAAGTATGCTTAGGGTGATTGATAAATTATAAGATGGCTTGATATCATCTTTAAAATGGCATTTTTGATCACAATATCACTCATCAAAGCCGTATCTAGACAAAACCACGGCATTTCACCAAACCCATTTACCAAAATATTACCGACTTTTGGCACTCATCGTGGTATGATAATTCATCAGTTTTTAGATTTTTTAATCATTCGATATAATTTAACCTTAAAATATTATTTATAATGACAAAAACAGTTACATTTTTTTGTGTAATGTTGTAAACTAAGAGCCATACAATTATCAGGGGTGACACATGACCGAAGACAACGCCAACCCAAACCCAAATGCCAGTCATCGTATCTTAGTGGTTGATGATGACGCCAGACTGCGTGCCTTATTACAGCGATTTTTAGAAGATGATGGCTTTACCGTGCGTGCGTGCCATGATGGCAAGCAGATGGACAAACTCATGCAACGTGAGATGTTCTCGCTCATCGTGCTTGATTTGATGTTGCCCGACGAAGACGGCATCGCCATCTGCAAACGCCTGCGTGCTGATAATGCCGACATTCCCATCATCATGCTGACCGCCAAAGGCTCGGACACCGACCGTATCGCAGGGCTTGAAGCAGGGGCGGATGACTACCTGCCTAAGCCCTTTAACCCCAAAGAGCTACTGGCTCGTATCAAAGCGGTGCTTCGCCGTCACAACCGGGAGCTACCCGGAGCCCCATCTCAGCAGATGGAAGTGGTGGAGTTTGGCTCGTGGACGCTTGATTTGTCCACTCGCACCCTAAAAAAAGACGGCAATGTCGTCACCCTAACCACAGGCGAGTTTAGCGTTCTAAAAGCACTCGTTCAGCACCCCAGAGAGCCACTGACCCGTGACAAACTCATGAATCTAGCCCGTGGGCGTGAATGGGGAGCGATGGAGCGTTCGATTGACGTGCAGGTCTCACGCCTAAGACGACTCATCGAAGATAACCCATCTCAGGCTCGCTATATCCAAACGGTGTGGGGCGTGGGCTATGTCTTTGTGCCTGATGGGGCGGAGAGCTGATAACACAAAAACCAAACAACGCTTTGTTGTTTGGTTTTTTACTAAGTGTCTATTTTAGACTATCTGTATAAACGCTTGCAAATCAGCCTTTTTTGGCGACCACTTTACGCACTTTTTCTCTGGCACGGTCTTGTTTTAGGCGGGATAGATAATCCACAAACACAATGCCTTTTAGATGGTCAAGCTCATGCTGAATGCACACCGCCAACAGCCCATCTGCCTCAACGCTAAATGGCTTGCCGTCAGCATCCAAAGCATCAATCTGCACACGGGCAGGGCGACTGACATCATCATACACCTCAGGGATGGACAAACAACCCTCTTTATAAGGGACAAGCTCATCGGTCAGTGGCGTAACTTTGGGATTGATGTACACCTTGGGCTGTGGCTCCTCACCCTCTTTGGCTAAGTCCATGGTCACCACTTGCACGTGCCTGTCCACCTGTGTCGCCGCCAGTCCAATGCCCTTGGCGTCATACATGGTCTCAAACATGTCGCTAATTAAGGTCTTAATCTCATCAGTAATCTCGCCAACCTCGCTTGCCACAGTACGCAAACGTGGGTCAGGATAATGTAAAATGGGTAATAGTGCCATAATGTCTCTTGTCGTTGGTTTTAGGGTATTATATCGGAAAATTGGGTTTTGGTAAAATGGATTTGGTAAAGCGATGTGTAAGAGCCGAAAATAGTCTATGCAGATAACTTCTTCAAAACATAACGATAAAGTTCTGCCTGCTCATTATCCATCCATACAAACATCAATTCTAAATTCTCCTGATTAAGCTCATTATCAATCCCAAACAAATCGCCAATCGCCTGTTTTCTTCTTTGACACAAATCAGCATTATTTAGGTTTAACAAATCAATCGCTTGTTTTGCTCTATCACTGATTGGATTTAATTCTCCATTAACTTTTAAAATAATTTCTGTATCACACGCTGTCATTAAAGGGGTCAAATCTAATTCATCATTACCTTTTGCATTATCGCATTGCTTACTTTGTTTGCAAGATAATAATAAATTACCATAATCAAAAGTTAATTGTGGAAATTTACTGCGACTTTTTAAATGCTCAACAGTAGCCTGTTTTTCCAAAATCTGACAACAATAACAACATAAACCTTTTTGTTCTTGGCGTAATTGTTCTCTTAACAAGACATAACCATCATAGTAATCTTGGCTCAACTCCCAAGTTTTTGGTTTATTTTTCTTAATCCAATTTTCCACATCTATTGGCATCATTAACTTTTTATCAATATACTGCATACTAGACTTCCTTGCTTTGGTCTAATTTTGCTTTTGCCCAAGTTAATTGCGTTCTTAATAAATGCGTATGATTTTTTGGTAAAATTTGAGATAATTCATCAATTAAATTTTTGGCATTATCCAATTGCTTATCGCCAATATAATCGCCAATCATTTTAAATTTTTCGGCAATTTCAGGCGTGCGTTCAGAAACCCCAAACACCCCATTTAACAAAGTATTGACATCTTCGCCATAGGCATTATGATATTGCCTTAATTCGCCATTATCCAAAATATAAACGAGTACATCAGGATTATCACTCACAATATGCGGTGAATGGGTGGTTAAAATAAATTGGACATTGGGAAAAGTTTTGGTCAGTTTATCAATCAGATTTTGTTGCCATTTGGGGTGCAAATGCAAATCCACCTCATCAATCAATACCACGCCTTCGCCTTGTAAAGGATTGTCAAGGCTTGGGTTTAAAATTGCCAATCTACGAGCAATATCACCCACTAAGGCAAGTAAGGATTTTTCACCTTGTGAAAGTTGATTGACATCTAATTTTTCACCGTCTTTTTCCACCACCATTTTGGGTGTGCCTTTGCGTTCGATACGGATATTTCTAAAATCGGTAAAACGTTCAATGGCTAATCTGATGGTTTTGGCGTTTATATTAACATAATCACTTTGCATACTGTCTATTTTTAATTGAAGACCCTTGCTTATTTCCATTTCCATTCCAGTCATTTGCTCAATCAAGTCAGCTCTACTTTCTCGTAAAAGCTCTAATACCTCTTCATCTTTTTCTCCTTTAATTTGTTGATTTAGCTCTTCAAACAATTGGTTAAGTTCTTTAAAATTATTTAATAAATAAAGATAATCATCACCTTTTTGTTTTCTAATTTCATTCACAATATCAGCATTTTCTATATCTTCCAGTTCTTTTAGCCAATCAAAGAAAGCATTAAAATCTACTCCATAATCCAAAGCATAATCATAGCCTTTTAATTGGTCTTTGAGTGGCGAATTTTGATTGATAAATTGTGCCATACCAGAACGCTTAATTGTATAAAAAACAATTAAAGGAAAGGATAGGTTATCATTATTTGTAAATGCATAGCGGTAATTTTTAATAACTTTTTTTAATTCTTTGTGATAATTAGAAAATTTACCAATTTTTCCGCCTCTGATTTTTACAATATTCCAACGAGAAATTCCAAGCATACCTGCGTGATTTCTATAATCATATTCCCCAAAATCCACATCAAAAGTAATTTGTGTTTCATCGGAATTATTTTTTATTAAATTTTCATCAATATCCAAACCATTACTTTCATCTTTTATTCCACCCACAAACCAACTAAACCCAGTTGCCAATGCCTGCAAAATCTGCGATTTCCCTGCTCCATTATTCCCCACAATAATGGTAACATTGCCTTTTGTCCCTCCATTGGGGGCAAATTCCATTGTTAAATCATCAAAACGCCCATAATTTTGTAACTGTAATTGTTTAACTTTCATTTTTAACCCTTAAAATTCATTGATTAAAAACATAAATGCCCTACAATCGTGCAAGGCATTTATGCTAAGGCGAGTTAAGATTAACCCCCAATCTTTTTATACTTCATCCGCTTAGGCGTGGCATCCGCCCCAAGTCGCTCTTTACGCCATTTTTCGTATTCGGTGTAGTTACCGTCAAAGAACTCTGGCGTTTCGTTTTCAAACGACAAAATGTGCGTACAAATACGGTCCAAGAACCAGCGGTCGTGGGACACCACCATGACCGTACCAGGGAACACCTGCACCGCATCTTCCAAGGCACGCAAGGTCTCCACGTCAAGGTCGTTGGACGGTTCGTCAAGCAGGATAACGTTCGCCCCTTGTTTTAGGGTTTTGGCAAGTTGCAAGCGATTTCGCTCACCGCCTGACAGACTGCCCACACGTTTTTGTTGGTCTTGACCCTTAAAGTTAAAGCGTCCGATGTAGGCACGGCTTGGCGTGGTGTATTCGCCCACGGTAATCATGTCAAGTCCGTCTGACACTTCTTCCCACACGGTTTTGTTGTCGTCAAGCTCATCTCTAACCTGCCCCACATAGGCGACTTTGACGCTCTCGCCCACTTCTACCGTGCCGGTGTCGGGCTTGTCTTTGCCCGTAATCATATTAAATAGGGTCGTTTTACCCGCACCGTTTGGTCCCACGATACCCACAATTGCCATGGGTGGCACGCTAAACGATAGGTTTTCGTACAGCAAACGGTCGCCAAAGGATTTTGAGATGTTATTAACTTCAATCACTTTATTGCCCAAACGGGGTCCTGGTGGAATATAAATCTCTGCCGTCTCGTTACGCTGTTGGAACTCACGAGAGTTCATCTCTTCAAAGCGTTCAAGGCGAGATTTGGATTTGGCTTGCTGACCTTTTTGGTTTTTACGAACCCATTCTAGCTCTTGTTTTAGAGCCTTAGCAAAGGCTTCTTCTTGCTTTTGCTCTTGTTCTAGGCGTTTGTTTTTCTGTTCTAGCCATTCGGTGTAGTTGCCTTGGTATGGGTAGCCATAGCCACGGTCAAGCTCCAAAATCCACTCGGCGACATTGTCAAGGAAATAGCGGTCGTGGGTAATCGCCACAATCGTGCCAGAGTAGTCTTTTAAGAAACGTTCTAGCCACGCCACAGACTCTGCATCCAAGTGGTTGGTCGGCTCGTCAAGCAGGAGCATATCAGGCTTGGATAGGAGCAGACGGCACAGGGCAACACGGCGTTTTTCGCCCCCTGACAGCTTGGAGACGTCAGCGTCCCACGGTGGCAAACGAAGTGCGTCCGCTGCTTTTTCAAGCTGGGTGTTTAGGTTGTGAGCGTCCCACGCCTGAATGATGTCTTCCATTTTGCCTTGCTCGGCGGCCAATTTGTCAAAATCGGCATCAGGCTCGGCATATTCGGCATAGATTTGGTTAAGGCGTTCTAGGGCATCTAAGGCCTCACGCACGCCGTCTTCCACGTTGCCACGCACGTCTTTGGTGGGGTCAAGTTGGGGTTCTTGGGGCAGATAGCCCACCTTAATGCCCGCTTGCGGACGAGCTTCCCCGCTAAATTCGGTATCCACGCCCGCCATAATGCGTAGCAAGGTGGATTTACCGGCACCGTTAAGACCCAGCACGCCAATTTTTGCCCCTGGGAAAAAGGACAATGAAATGTCTTTTAAAATTTCACGCTTAGGCGGAACAAGTTTTGACACTTTGTTCATGGTGTAGATGTATTGAGCCATACAAATCCTTGAATTAAAAGAGATTTTTAAAAATTGGTCTGATTTAGAACTTGCCAAATTTTTGCCAATTTAACCGCCTATTATCGCATGGTTTGGGCGGTGGGGCAAGTTTGTTGCGTTAAGATTTTGGTAAAATAAATTTGGCTAAAATGACTGATGTTAAACCCCCTAACAATGCAAAAATAGAAACTGCCACCATAGACATAACCAAGACCAACATAATATCCATTATTTGCCAATCGAACAATGCATCAATATTTGCAAGTATTACTAAAGTCATTGTTGGCAAAAAAGTAGAAAGCCAACCAATAAAGAATGCTTTTAAATAATTTGCTGTATCTAAAATTCTAACCTTATAACAAGCCAGTAAAATCCCTGTCAATGCCGATGGAATAAAACCTACTAAAAAAGTTATTGCGACAATTACCCATAATATTTCAAGAATAGAACTCCAATCTTGGTCTATTAACATTCCAATAAAAACCATTAAAGTAACGGGCAGACCACCAACAATTCCGCCCAATAACGGATAAAGCATGATGACTTTTAAAGTTGGGTATTTGTTTTCTTTATTGTTATTCATAAAATTTCCCTTTTAAGATTTTGGTAAAATAAATTTAGCTAAAATGGCTGATGATGTTCCGCCTAACAAACCAAAACCAAGCACGAATAAAAATGCTTGACCTGCATTCATATTAGGGTGTAGAAAAATAAAACTGGCTAAAAAACAAACCAAAAACCCCACCCCAAAAATTTTAGAATATTTTCTATTAGTCATTTTAAAAATTACCATAATAAAACTTATTATCAGATTTAAAATAAAACCAATAAAATAAAAGGTCATCAAATAAGAGTAAAAATATTCTAATGAAAATTTTACACCATTAGTTAATAAAATTAACCACATTATTAAGACAGAAATAACGCAAAAGATAATACCACCCAACAATGGATAAAGCGTCATTACTCTTAAAATTGGGTATTTATTTTTATTATTCATCAAACTCTCCTTTTAAGATTTTGGAAAAAGAATGTCGATGATGACTTGTTTGATGGGATATTTCATCATACTTTTCCTTTTAAAATACCTTTATCATTTTTACCGTTTGATAAATACTCCCAACCAACTTGATATTTACCACGGGTTTGTAGGGGTGTGCTGAGCACACCCTTTGATGATATTACTATACAAGGCGTGCTCAGCACTCCCCTACGTCCACACATCATTGTATTTGTAGTAATTTTAAAGTTTCTTGGGTGTACAAACAAATGCTTTGATAACAACACACCCAAAACATCACAAGCCCAGTCATGGCACTCTTTCTTAAAATTAGCTATAATAACAAACCTAGCTACAAAAGCAAATAACCACTTATCACTCCTGCCAGATTTATCAGAAATACAGTCATGCCCGAATTACCCGAAGTTGAAACAACCAAAGCCAGCCTTGCCCCACTCATCGGTCAGCGTGTCAGCGACATTTACACGTCCGCTCATCGCTTGCGTGAAGTGATACCAGACGACCTAGACGAGCTTATCGGGGCGAAACTTGTGCGTGTGGTTCGCCGTGCCAAATATCTACTGCTTGATTTTAATAAAAACGGCTCACCATTACGCCTGCTCATTCACCTAGGCATGTCAGGCAGTCTGCAACAACATGACTCCCTTGCCCCACGCAAGCATGACCACGTCATCTTTGGCTTTGATGACTCATCGGTGCGTCTGCATTATCATGACCCCAGGCGTTTTGGCATGGTGATGTGGGCAGATGATGCCGAGCGTTATCTTGACAAACTCGGGGTAGAGCCTTTGGATGATGCCTTTGATGCTGACTATCTGCACGGGCTGATTCACAAAAACCCCAAACGCCCCATCGCCCGCCCCATCAAATCCGTCATCATGGAGCAGTCCATCGTGGTTGGTGTGGGTAACATCTACGCCGTGGAGAGCCTGTTCATGTCAGGCGTACACCCTGCCACGCCTGCCCATCAGATAGATAAAGACAAGATGGCTGTACTGGTCGATAACATCAAGGCGATACTCGCTCGCTCCATCGAACAAGGCGGGTCAAGTCTTCGGGACTTTACCGTAGGGGCGGGCAAAACGGGCTATTTTCAACAAATCCTACTGGCTTATGGACGAGCAGGTGAGCCATGTACGGCATGCCAAGAGATTTTGGAAAACATTAAAATCGGTGGGCGAGCCAGTGTGTACTGCCCGAGCTGTCAGCCACTTGACCCAGCTGTTAACCCCACTGTTTAATTCAACTGTTTAATTCATTAGCTTTTAGCAATCATTGGGCATCGCCAAATGTTACCGATTTGTTTACCCCTTGTCGGAAAATTTTACCGTCCACCCACTTTCTGGCAAAATAGGCTTGATAATATGGGCGGAACTTGTTTTAATAATAGCATAAATCTATCTTGGGCAAATCGCCCCCATTAGGATACTCTCATGAAAATCAAACACACTTTATTGGCACTGACTGCCACCGCCCTTATCAGCACCACCGCTCACGCTGCCATCGAGATTGATGAAGAGCATTTTGGTCCTACCTATGGCTCTGCGGTGCTTGATATTACCGTTGCCAAACCATTACAGTTGGTTGGTGCGGTTGCAGGCACAGCACTTCATGCGGTAGGCTTACCATTTTCTATGGCATCAGGTAGCGTGGAGAGTTCTTATGAGACTTTGGTTGTCAAGCCTTGGTCGGCACTCTCTCGCTGTGTGGGCTGTACCGAAGCCTATGACAACTATCGTAACGCCAACGAAGTAAACCCTAACGAAGTACGTATCGTTGTGGACAGACCTTCTGAGATTATCATCAATACCGACCAAAATGTGGTTGTAAACCCACGTTGATTGATGGCTGATTTTTTACTTGTTTTTGTTTCTCCAACCTATTTACCACCCTTTGGTAAATAGGTTTTTTATTTGGATATCAAAGTGATAATATGGCAAACTTTACAAATCAAAGCCCTTATATAAAATTGCCCAATCCATACAGACTGGGCGATTTTTAGATTTCTTGTTTATTAGGGAGTTTCTTGTTTTTTACGCCATGATTGCCATAGGCTTTCATGTTGGATTTTGGGAACTTTTAAGGTGATGGTGTTAGATAGCATGTCATGCACCGCAAGCCCCCGAGTATTGAACGCACAAAACAGATAATTAAACAAAAACCCCAGCATGGCACTCATCAGCACCGCCAGTCGTGAGCCGTGTAGCACCCCACCGATGGTCGCACAGAGTATGGGCAGTAGGCAGGCACTGATGATACGGCGAGTGCTTTGTACCCACGTCAGCAGATGTCCTGCGTTATCCACTGTCTTTAATCGCCATGTCTGCATGCCGAGCGTCTGCCCTGATTTTCGCCAAAACAGTCCATAAAAACCTATCAAGGTCAGCACAAACAGCGGTGTCATGACCCCATTTTGATACCAAGTTGGCAGTCTTTGGGCGTGTGCCGAGTCCGTCCCCACTTCCATAAACAACAGCGTACCGACCACCGCCCCAATCGTCCCCACCAAAAACAACATCGCCAATATCAACATGCCATCATATAGTAGTGCCGTCACTCGCACCAAGGGTTTGGCGATGACAGGTAGCTCATCAGGGTCTACCTGTATGGGCTTGTCTTCGCTGTGTGTCTTAGTTGATGGACGGGGTTTTGGGGTTTTGTTTTTTTTAGCCATGGTGATAAATAGAGTCAAAATAGGCTTTATTTTACCATGACTTTTGGGGCGTGTTGAACATTTATGACACTTTTATGTGTTAAAGTCTTAGGGTGCGATTGTCATTAATACCATTTTATTGGCATTTGATAAAATTTCACGCTTTCATCCGTCTTACATAAATGACTATTTGACACTTGATACTTCATTACTTAAAATGGTAACTTATTGATTATTTGATAATTATTTTTTGGGTCGTAGGAGTGAATTGCAATTCGCCCTTGATAAACCAATCATTTATACAAAGTTGAGAATGGCATACTTAATCTCAAAAGCTAAGCCAAACCCTAAATTTATGCCATGTCAAACCATCAAATTATCTTTATAAATCCATTTGACAAATCCATTTGACAAACCCACACAAACAAAAACACCAAAACTTAATCAAGTTTTGGTGTTTGGTATATGGCGCACCCGGAGAGATTCGAACTCCCGACCCCTTAGTTCGTAGCCAAGTGCTCTATCCAACTGAGCTACGGGTGCAGTACAACTGATGTGATTATCAATCTTTACCACTCGTTGTGGTGGGCTATTATACATCAAAAATTTAGGATGTCAAGCCTTTTTATTTATTTTTTAAAATAAATGGCGGTGACGGAGGGATTCGAACCCTCGATACAGTTTCCCGTATGCATCCTTAGCAGGGATGTGGTTTCAGCCACTCACCCACGTCACCGTTTTGATTGACAAATTTGTCAAAAGCTGTGGGCGATGATTATAGCAAAGTTTGGCAAAAATGCAAGGGGTTTTTTAAATTTTTGCGATAAATTTTTAAAAACCATCAAAAACCCCCACCAAACCCATCGCTACACACCATAAAAATTGACCTCTTCATTCCCCACACGCTTTTGCTTGACATATTTTACAAAAAGACAATCCTGCCCCAACAAACCAAACTTATTTTAGATGATTTGGCAAATCAGTTTGGCAAATGGCTTAGTAAATGACCTGATAAATGGTTTAGTAAACCACTTTAAAAATCCCTTGTCATCAAACAAGGGATTTTTTATCGTCTAATAAGATTAAGGCGTGTAATAAGTCGCAGCCCCTGGCCCTACGGGCAGACCTAAGGCAAACACCCAAACACAAAACAGCACCGTCCACCCCACCAAGAACAAGAGCGAGTACGGAATCATAAGCGACATGAGCGTGCCGACCCCTGTGTCTTTTTTGTAGCGAATCGCCACTGCCATGATAAGCCCAAAGTAGCTCATCATCGGCGTGATGATGTTGGTACTGCTATCGCCGATACGATAAGCCGCCTGAATCATCTCTGGGGCATAGCCTGTCAGCATGAGCATTGGCACAAAAATCGGTGCGGTAATCGCCCATTGAGCCGATGCTGAACCTAGCATGAGATTGACAAAGGCACAAATCAAAATAAAGCCCACGAGCAACAAAGGTCCTGTCAGCCCAATGTCATTTAGGAAATTTGCCCCTGATACCGCCATGACCGAACCGATGTTTGACCAATTAAAAAAGGCGGTAAACTGAGCGGCAAAGAACACCAGCACGATGTACATACTAAGCGAACTCATGGCAGCACTCATGGCATTTACCACATCATCATTGGTCTTGATGGTGCCTGTAATCTTACCATACACAATCCCTGGAATGGCAAAGAACACAAAAATAAACACCACAATTCCATGCAAAAAAGGCGACCCTGCCACAAGACCTGTTGTAGGATGCCTTAAAATCCCATCGGCAGGCACAATCGTCCACGCAAGCAGCAAGCAAAAAATCAACATGGACACGCCCGACCAAAGCAGTCCCTTTTTCTCCAAAGCAGTCAGTCTCTCTACCTTAGTATCAAGTACGCTTGGGTCATCGGCATCATCAGGATTGTATTTACCCAAAGATGGTTCTACGATTTTTTCGGTAACAAAGTAGCCAATGCCACTCACCAAAAATGTGCTCACCGCCATAAAATACCAGTTGGCTTCTGCACCCACGACATACTCAGGGTCAATGATGCGTGCCGCTTCTTGACTGATGCCCGACAGCAGTGGGTCAACCGTACCAAGGAGTAAATTGGCACTATACCCACCCGACACACCTGCAAAGGCAGCAGCAAGCCCTGCCAATGGATGCCTGCCCAATGAATGAAAAATCATCGCCGCCAATGGAATTAGCACCACATAGCCAAGCTCTGAGGCGGTGTTTGACATGATGCCTGTAAAGACCACCACAAAAGTTACCATCTTTGGTGGAGCGTTCATGACAAGCCCACGCAAAGCTGCTGAAATCATGCCTGAACGCTCAGCAATTCCCACCCCCAGCAAGGCGACAAGCACCGTCCCAAGTGGTATAAAGCCTGTAAAGTTGGATACCAGATTTTCAACAATCTTAGCAAGTCCATCACCATTTAAGAGATTGACAACATAAATCATGCCATCTTCGCCACGCCCCTTAGCACCCTCTGGACGTGGATCAACCACCGACACGCCCATCATTGACAAAATGGCAGACGCTACAAGCAGAATGACCGACATCCATACAAATAAAATGGCAGGGTGTGGCAACAGATTGCCAAGCCATTCCACACCTCTTAAAAATCTCTGCATTTGAGAAGATGTTGCTTTTTCTTGCATAACCTTTCCTTTTTAAAAAACCCAATAAAATGCAATCTTATCAAGTAGTTAGATAATAAATAAAAAGTGCCATCATTTAGCACGATTGTTAAATCACAATTTAGTAATAAAAACAAACATTTTGGTACATATTGTATCAAAATGTTTGTTTTAAGTTTTTAAAATCTAAGATAAAATCACAGAAAAATTCATACTTTTAAACATGCTGATGAATCATGTCATCACAATCCCAAATCTGCGATGAATACTTAACTTTTGGATTACATTAGCTTACATTGTAATGACTTGTAAAATCAATGCTGTTGATGCTTAGTTTATGACATTTCATCTGTATTTTATTGCATAAGACCTGATATCAGCTAGAATAAGTTTGGTATCAATTTGTTTTTTAAATAAACGATGAGTTGATTTAAATCTTAATTTAAACACACTCATACCATGCTTAATCTATATCATTACCATCCACCCATCATTTAATCCATGGAGTATCTTATGTCTCAATCTCAATTTAACCTAACTGTTGCTGACCAAGCTGCCGCTGATGCTTTGGTTGCCAAAACCGAAAATATCGCTGGTGTTAAGTTTGTCAATATCAACGTTGAAAAAGGCACTGTGGTTGTCACTCACGGTGATGACTTTGATGAAGCTGCCTTTAAAGCCGCTGCTGGCATCTAAGCAGTCTGACTGTTTTTAAAGTCAAAACCCTTTGTGTCGTACAAAGGGTTTTTTTATGACTATCATCAAAACTACCGCACCACTTGCCCTGTATTGGCGTTAATGATTTGGCTGGGCTTGTCATAACCTAGGGTATCGCCAAGCAGATAACAGATACCATCACCAAAATATTCCCATGCCGTGTCAAAATCAGGGGCGGGGGCTTGCCCGCCAATATTACAACTGGTGGACACCAAAAAACCAAAAGGATTGTGATTATCAGCGGTGGCAAACAAATCACACAACTTGGCGATTTTGGCGTGATGTATCACCCGAATGGCAAGGTTCTCATGCTTGCCACGCACACACGGGGGGATATAAACCCCATCAGGAATATCAAACAGCCATGTACTCGCCTGCTGTCTGTCATCGACACACGCCCAGCTTTTGATGATGTCATCTTGGCGAGCCTTTGGTAGATTTTTTAAAAATACATCAATGCATGATTTGTCAGAAGTCAGTACAATCACGCCTTTTTCGGCAGGGCGTTGTTTTAGAGCAAGCAGTCTGTTTACCGCCTGCACATCAAAAGCATGACAGCCTAGCCCCCATACACTCTCAGTGGGATAAGCCAAAATCCTACCCTGCTTGACCCATTCATACGCCACATCAACGCTATCGGTGACATACTCACGCCCGCTCATAACGACCCCCAACCACCTTTACCACACCAAGCATTTCAAGCTCCAACAAAGACGCCAGCAACGTCCCAACATCTAGTGCCGTCGCCATAACAAGCGTATCTAAGTCTGCGGGCTGACCAGAGAGCTTATCAAACACGCCTTGTAGATGAGATGGGATAACAACTGGTGCGGGTACAGGGGGTTTTTCATGAGTATTATCAAGTGCTAAGACACCCCGAGAGAAGGTTTTGGGCAGGGCATTATAACCTGTCACGCTCTCACTTAGCTCATCGATAATCTGACTGGGGTGGTAGATAAGGGTCGCCCCTTCACGAATGAGATGATGACAACCTTCGGCATTAACATTATCAATGGAGCTGGGCACGGCAAAGACTTGCTTGCCTTGTTCGGCGGTCAGGCGGGCGGTAATGAGTGAACCACTGGCAATAGCAGCTTCGGTAACCAGCGTAGCAAGCGACAGCCCAGCCACCAAACGGTTACGGCGTGGAAAGTTGTGCTTGGTGGCGGGCGTGGCAGGCAGTAGCTCGCTGATGAGACAACCGCCGTCATTGATAATCTGAGCATACAGAGCGTTGTGGTTCTTAGGATAGCACACATCAATGCCCGTTCCCATTACCCCAACTGTCTGCCCACGCCCACCTGACAACCCACCCAAATGTGCCGCCCTATCAACACCGCCTGCCAATCCGCTGGTCACAGTCAGCCCCTGATAAGCCAGATATTCTGCCATATTAAACGTCATCTGATAAGCAAACTCTGTGGGCTGACGACTGCCGACGATTGCCACCTGCCTATCTGACAAGCGTGCCACATCTCCCCGATAAAACAGTACTGGTGGTGGGTCGTACATCTGTCTTAGCATCTCAGGATAACGCTCATCATCCATCAAAAGCACCCCGTACGTCCCACGCCCTGCTTCGTCATGCAGTCTATCCACCATCGCCATGACATCATCAACATCCTGCCATCTTTTGATGTGGGCATTATGCACACCAAGCTCTTGCCACGCCCCAAGCTCTGCTGACAGTGCCTGTTTTGCATCACCAAATTGTTCGGTCAATTTATAAAAGGCAGTCAAAGATGTGTTTACCACATACCACAAGGCAAGTGTGGCGGATGTCTCATTTAGTGATTGGTATCTCATAATCATTACTTGTTTTTATCTTAGATGGCATTATACCACCACCGCCTTTTTTGTAAAATTTCATTGACAAAATAAAATTGCCAATACAGCGTACTGGCAATTTAAAAATAAAACTTTATAGATAATCAGGTGGCACCAACTGATCGCCTTCATTAAGTGGCAACTCTGATGAGAGAACATAGGCGTAGCTGATATGGTCAAATGCCTTAAACACCATCACCTGAGCCGCTTTTTCACTGGGCAAGCGAACCGGTGTATCATTGTCATAGACATCACGAACAAGCGCACCTTTGCGATATACGTCAAAAACATGACCAGCTCTTGCGCCTTGGGTAGCACCGATATTGATGGCAACCACACTGCCTTTGGCAGCACTGCCAATACTGTCCATCACACGAACAATACTACCGCCACGAGTCACCTGAGCGGGGGCAGGATAGAACACCAAAGGCAGTTGGGTGTGAATCTCAGAGAATACACGATCACCTTCACGAATCTCTGTGTCAAATGACTGGGTAATTTGAATGCTTGATACGCCATTACCTGCCACATCAGTCACGATACCACGAGCCACTTGAATGGCTTCTAACCCCATCACCGCACCAGTTTTTACGTCCACATAAGGCTCGGATTTGCGATAAACGCCATAAGTCTGACCTGGGGTGAGTAGTGCACCTTTGACATAAATCTTATCGCCTGTTGCGGTAATGAGATTGCCTTTTTTAGATGCCAGTACATAAGGGGTTGTCTCAAAATCATCGGGATTGACAATCACCGAACGGTCAAGCCAATGACGGATGTTTGACAATGGGATGGTGGGCACACTGCCTTCTGATGAGTTAAGCTGTACAGGGGTATCGTTGGCTGGCGTCTCTTGCATCTGACGTTCAATGCCTGCACAGCCTTCGCCTGTATCCACACCAACCAAAGTCTGACCCTTAATGATACACATGATAAGGATGTCACCGGGGTAGATAAGGTGTGGGTTTTTGACTTGCTTATTGGTCGCCCAAATCTCACGCCATCTGTGCGGTGCATTTAGGTATCTGCCAGAGATGTCCCACAACGTGTCGCCTTTTTTGACGGTGTAACGGTTAGGGGCATCTGCTTTGATGGTTGGAGCAGGGTTATTTGCATGGGCTGATGACATCATCACACCACCGATCAGGCAAGCAGTCATCAGGCTTTTTAGGGCTGTTAGCTTCATATCATTATCCATTATTAAAGGCAACAAGTGTGTCTTTTTAGACATCAAAACACGAACTTGCTAAAATCTTGCTTAGCATACCACAAAATGTAAAAAAATATTAACTATTTTATCATTATTTGGCGGTAACTTTCCGACAAAAATACATCGTTTGGCGACTTTTGGATGTCATGATGGCAAAAATTTGTAAAATTAAGTGGGTTATTTAACCAGCTTTTTATCTCCAAACTCAATAGACTTCTTTCCAAACCCCGATTTTGCGGATTTTTAAAACTTCAACCTTAGTATGTACAAGAGTTTATTTTTAGCCCAGTAAAGAAGCCTATTATGAAAACCTTATTTAACCGCCAAAAATAGCATATAACTTAGTAGACTGCTTACAAAATCCCGAATTAAAGAAAACCACCCATAGCAAGCTATGCTTATCCATAATCGGTTTTCCGACACCCGCGGGCATAGCTTAGGGCGAACGGAAAACCAGTTTTTTAGGAAGTTTATTAAATCAGTTAATGCTCCACATAAATCGGCGTGATATTGTCCATGCTCATGTTGGCAGGGCTTGGTGTGGTTGGCGTGGTGGGCATAACAGGTGCAATGGTTTTGGTTGTGGCACAACTTTGTTGCTGATTGGCGTGGTTTTGGCGTTGTCTGTCCACCATATTTTTGGTAACGACCACATCAGGCAAAAAAATCACATCCGCATCACTATCGCTTTTACCACCTGCCAAATTAAGCCCTGTCCACTCTTTGAACATGGCAACCGTCTCCCCCAAATCCTTGTAGTCAGGGCAATAAAATCCGCCCTCAGTACAAGCACAATACACCTCATCGGATAGGTCGTTTCCGCTTAAATAAAAATTCGACCTAATCAGATAAGGTGTACCGACCGATTGTACTTGGTTGTCAGCATTGTAAATAATCGCCTTTGGGGGTATACCATGCACCTGCCATAGTGTCCCTGCGGAGGCAAACAACATCAGCACATAAGGCTCGGCAATGCTTGAATGCACCGCAATGGTTTTTTTGGGATTTTTGGCACTTGGTATTGCCACCACTTGTAGGGGCGTACTGCTGTCAATGCCCATACCTGCGATGATGTTTGCCAACGCTTCTTTTTTGTAGATTTGACTGTGTTGCCCAAAAAAGACGTGCATATTGGTATTTGGCGTAGCATTTTTATATTCTATTTCAAGCGTATATACGCCTTTTTGTAGATACACCCTATTTCCAATGGTGCCATGTTGCTCATCTTTGCCAATAACTCGTCCATCAATGATTGCACGTATGGAGGCATGGCTGGCACTTGCCTTAATAAAATACTCGCCCTCCACAGGAACAAATACCGTCCCCACCCAATACGCCCCAAAAAAATCGGTGGGAATATTATGAAAATTCATCGAGCTAAATTTTAAGGCGATATTGGCAACGTTTTCTTTGTGTACCACCGTATAAGGGTCTTGGGTATTAAAAAAATACATATCAAAACCAGACGCTGGCACCAGATTATCTGGGTTAAGACGCTCGCCCACTCGCTGACTTGCTGACGGAAAACTATCTAGCATTCTGCTATTTATCATACTCGCTGGGCGTTGTTGGGGGGTGTTGGCTTGATTGGCGGTATTTTGTTGGGCTTGGTGAGCTTGCTGGGCGGCTTGCTGTTGTTGTCTGATATAATCCAAATGTGCCTGCTGTTTTTGCACCGTATAAGACACACGAAAGCCATAGCCGATGACACAGAATAACGCCACCGCCACATACACCAGTTTACGAAATGTGGCAGAATACTCCCACAGTGTTACGCCGTCATCATCTGCATAGCCACCACTCATTGCACACCTATTGCCACCACAGAATCCGCCTCAATTTGTAATTTAACCACCGCGTAACCATTTTGGCGAGCGGTGATGAGCGAGTCGGCAAGCGATTCTTCTAATAGGCGTACCACATCACGGCTACTGGCGTGATGCCCCATTCTCTTGTAGCGTTGCATCATCTCAATGATAATGGCAGGGTCAATGCCCTTGCCCGCCACCGCCAAGCCATAGCTCTTAATCATGCGTTCTATTTCAAGGGCAACAATACGAGCAATATCCAAACCGCTAAATGGAGCAAACACAAAAATACGGTCAATGCGGTTTAGCACCTCGGGGGCAAAACCCTGTTCACGCAAGGTTGCCACAGATGCACTTCTTAGACTATCAGGGTCTTTGATACTTTGGTGCAAATCCGCCAACGCATCTGTGGCGGCGTTTGATGTTAGAATAAAAATCGCCTCACTGGTGCTGATTTGTTTGCCGTCTGATGCCTCCGTGATAAAGCCGTCATTCCAAGCGGTTAGGAAGTTTTTTAGGATATCAGGGTGTGCTTTTTCTATCTCATCAAGTAGCACCACCGCCTTAGGAAAATCCCTAAGCCCTGCGGTCAATGCCCCATAAGTATTTGAGCCGACATAGCCTCGTGTCATGCCAAAGAGCTGCGATGCACTAAATGCCCCTGCGGCATATTGAGTCATATCAAAGTGCAGAAGTTTGCGTTCCAACAGTTTAGCAAGCACCTTTGCCAAATACGTCTTGCCCGTCCCCGGTGGCCCTGCAAACAAAAACACCCCCACAGGCTTGTTGCGTTGCATCATCGCCAGTCGCCGTCTTAGCTGTGCCGATAAGTCGCTACACACCTGAGCCTGTCCGATGACTTTGGCTTGCAAGTCTTGATTAAGCCTTGCACTATCAATAATAATCGCCTCTTTGTCCGCCTGTGATGCCGCCTCTTCAATCACTTGCAAATTACTTAATCGGTCTAATACGTCCATTGGAATAATCCTATATATAAAGTCAGGGGCCATTTCATGCCAATGTAGCCATATCGCCACTATCAAAAGTAGCACCAATATCAAAATCATCACCAGATACCAGCGAACATAATAAATAAACATCGCCACCGTATTAAAGTCAGGCAACATTTTCCATAACATGACAAGACATATAATGGCAAATAGGTAAGGGGTGATTTTGGCAATAAAAGACATGATGACAGTTAGGGCATATTGAACATTGATAGCATTTTTATAAAATATGACAAATTTAATGATTTTAATCTATTTGGCAATATAGGGCGTATTGAATATTGATAACATTTTTATAAAGTAAGATAAAAAATTGACAATTTCAATCAATTTTTGCATGAAAATGGCTAAATCTTGTTTTTCATAATAAAAACTTGTCTGATAGAATGACTATCAACCTGCATTTTTTCCTTGAAAAACGGGAGATTTTTCTCATTTTTCATTGCAAATACCAAAGGAAGGCACGCCCTAATCTTAATACAGCAGTATCTCCACCGACTCACCCTCTCTAATGACAGGGGCAAGTGCGTTGCTACCACCAGCAGCAAAGCCGAGCGTAATACCACCGCCACCGTCTCTGACTCCTGTGATGACAACGGGCTTGCCATTGACCACAGGGACATAAATGGTCTTGTGGGCGTGCATGAGTGCCACCCGCTGACTCATATCTAGCGAGCTGACCGTAACCACATCGCCGTTCTCTGCCACATCGTCCCACAAAATCAGCTCCGCCACTCTGGCGTGGGGATTCTCCACGAGTACCTCTAATAAGCGTACGCGGTCGGTTTCAGACATATCACTGTTGGTGATTTTGTCGTTGGCGGTTTGTTGGTCAAAAATTTGCACATCAAAACCCCCTTTTTTGTTGCTTTCCTGGAAATCCGCCAAACGCTGGTCTTGTAAATGCTGTGGTACATCATCTTCATCGGTTACAAATACCGCACTCACCACCTCTTGGGCGTCCAACTCCTCTGGTTGATTTGCCTTATGTGTAAAATAAAACCCACCACCAATCACAAAAGCAATCATGGCAAAGATAGGCAATTTGTAGGTGTTTTGTTGTTTTTTGGGCTTTGGGGGTTTTACTCGCTTAGGCGATGGGGCTGGATTCATTGGTGTGGTTACGATAATTTAAATTAAGGCAAATTATATAGTAGGGCAACCAAAAACACAACCGATTATTATTGTCTATATCAAGGACTTATGTCGTTGGTTTGATTTACAGGACTGGTCGGCACTTGGCACGCCACTCGTTTTTGTTCATAGTCTTGGGTTTGACGACTCATGATATCATGGCTTACTCTGTCTTTGGGCAGACGTAATATTCTGGCATAGTTATCGCCTGCACCGCCTACCAATCTCATGCCAGTGATGTCTTCAATATGCTCAATAGACGCTCGCATACTGGCAACCTCCGAGCAACTAAACACCCCTTGATGACAACTACAACTGCTCTTTTCTGCCAGTAGATTATAAGGCACATTTAAAAAATCAGTTTTGACAATATGGGGCGAACCCACAGAATTAATACTGGTATTTGCGCCACTATAAATAATCGCTTGGGGGGCATTGCCATAAATACGCCAATTCACAGGTTCGCTGTTTGATAATACCAACACATAAGGCTCGCTTACCTTTGAGTGGATACTCACCGCATTATTAAAATCATCACTTCGATAAGTAGATGCAAAATACAAGTTGTAATTATTGACATTCAGTTTTGCTAACTGCTGACTTAACTCAGTGTTTTTATAAGTGATGATAGGGTGAAAGAAATTGACCGCCAAATCTAAATCGTTGGTTTTATTTGCCATTTCTACTTCTAACAAATAATCCCCTTCTTTTAAATAAACATTTAATTCAGATGTGCCTTGAAAACTTCCTTTATCCATAATATGCCCGTCTAATAATATCCGCATACTTTTCCAATCACCGCTTTTTTTAATAAAATAAATACCGTCTTTTGGCACGGATATTCGTCCCACCCAATAAGTCGCCAACTCCTTTGTGGGAATGCCTTTGATTTCATCACCATAATAATTCATGGCAATGTTTGGTTTAATTTCTTTTAATGCTACCTCATTGGGTTTTTGTTGATTGATATAATACACCTCAAAGCCAGAACTTGGGGCGATTTTATTGGGATTAAAACGGTTTTGCCAACTGTCTGTTGCCAACGGATAATCATTAAGGGTTTCATAATTAAGTTTTGATGCCGCTTGGGGGTTATTATTCCACACAGGGTTACGGCTTTTTTTGGGTAAGACATCTTCAATGAGTTGCTCATTGGTGCCTGAGGACTCTCGATATTGCTGATTAATCATATCTACATGCCTTTGGTATTCTTGCAAATAGGCAGATACCCAAAAGCCATAAGCCGTGAGCAAAACCAACGCTATCGCCCCATACACCAAACGACGAAAGGCAGGTGAACCCTCCCATAAGGTTACCTCATCGTCATCACCGTCTATTTGATATGCTTTACCCATGATTGTTTTTAATAATTCAAAAAAAGCCATTTTATCATAAATAAAATGGCTTTTTTATTTTTTAAAGTCTCACAAACTTCTCAATCTGCTCTTTAACCAGCTCTGCCTTATTATCAAGCACCACGACTTTTTGCGGTAGGTTTTCAATGTCTTTGGTATGCTCAGGACGTGGAATATCAATTTGTCCAACCGCTTCAATAATAGTCTCGGCAAATTTGGCAGGCAATGCCGTCTCGGCAACCACAATCACTTCATCAGCCAGACGCACTTCACGGGCGACTTTGACACCGTCTGCCGTGTGTGGGTCTAGCAAATCCTTATCGCTTTCCCACACTGCCTTAATCGTGGCAATGCGGTCAGCGTGCGTGGATTTACCCGACACAAAGCCGTATTTGTCATTGGCATCATTTAATAAATGCGACAAATCAAATCCCTTACCGCTATTGACATCTTGCCATAGATTATTTAATTCATCGCCATTTTTGCCAATGAGCAAATAAATAAAACGCTCAAAATTAGACGCTTTTGAAATATCCATAGACGGACTAGACGTTACATAAGTCTCGCTTGCTTTTCTTGGAATGTATTTGCCTGTTTTAAAAAATTCATTTAATACATCATTTTCATTGGTCGCCACAATTAAACGGGCAATTGGCAATCCCATTTCACGGGCGATATGCCCTGCACAGACATTACCAAAATTACCAGACGGCACACAAAAACTTACCCGCTCGTCATTATTATTGGTGGCATTAAAATAGCCTTTAAAATAATAAACAATTTGAGCCAAAATACGACCCCAGTTAATAGAATTAACCGTGCCAATTTGATATTTGTCTTTAAATGCTTTATCCTGCTGAATGGCTTTAACAATGTCTTGGCAATCATCAAACATACCGTCAATGGCGATATTATGGATATTATCGTCCATAAGGCTATACATTTGAGCTCGCTGAAATTCGCTCATTTTACCGTGTGGCGACATCATAAAGACATCAATATTATCTTTACCACGCAAGGCATATTCGGCGGCACTACCTGTATCGCCAGACGTTGCTCCGATAATGGTTAGGCGTTTGTTTTTTTGTTTTAGGACGTATTCAAAGGCATTGCCCAAAAATTGCATTGCCATGTCTTTAAAAGCAAGCGTTACGCCATTGGATAATTCCAAAATTTTAATGCCGTCTTTTAGCGTGCGAACAGGGGTAATCTCGTCCGTGCCAAAGGCGGTTTTGGTGTAGGTTTTGTCAATGAGTGCCTTTAGATCATCGCTTGGAATGTCCGTGGCAAACAGCGACATAATCTCAAAAGCAAGCTCGGTATAAGACAGCGACCGCCATTTATCCAAAGTCGCACGGTCAATCTGTGGGTAGGTTTTGGGTAGCATCAAACCGCCGTCAGGGGCAAGCCCCATAAGCAAAACATCGCTAAATTGCATGGGGGCGGTATTGCCACGAGTGCTGATATAGTTCATAAAAGTACCTTTTAAATTAAAAAATTATATTAAATCCAAACCAAACTTTTGATATTCATTGCATTTGTCATCAATAGAAACCAATGTTAATTTATGATAAATACAATAATAAATCATAATTCTATCAAACGGGTCTTTGTGTTTTTCTACTTTTGGTAATTGATAAAAGTTTGCCATAATATCATGATTAACTTGTATAATTTCAATACCCATTTTTATGGCAATATTAGGCAATTCTTTGGGCGATACGCCATTTAAATCCAATTTACCCAGATTATATTTAATGGAAATTTCCCAAAAACTGGTATTGCAGATAAAAACTTGATTGTTTTTATCTTCTAATAAACGTCTGATTTTATCATTGATTTTATCAGGATTAAAAACTAACCACAGAAAAATATGTGTATCTATAACGTACTGATTTTTCATGTTATAATCCCAATAACTCTTCTTCACTCATCTCCCAATCATCGGACAATTTAAAACTGCCTTTGCCTTGATATAATCCAAATTGGCGTTTTTCTTGATTTGTTTTTGACCTGTTTTGATAATCAATCATATCCGCATACAAATAATCAAAAATACCTTGCTGTCTTTGGACTGGAATGGACTGTATGTATTGAACGGCTTGTTCAATGGTTTGTATTGGCTTAATATCCATGACAACTCCTATTATTTACCAATCATAATACATCTGATATTTTTCTTTAAATGCCTGTCTATACCCCATTCTCAACTTTACACAAGTGATTGATTTATCAAGGGCGAATTGCAATTCGCCTCTACAATCCAAAAAATAATTATCAGACAATCAATAAGTTACAATTTTAAGTTGAGAGTGAAGTGTCTGTCTAAATTGATATAATCTTGGCAAATGATTTTGGCAATTACTTATCTATTTCATTAAAAAATAATGTTCATATTACCATTTATTTTGCCTTTAATCCACTTTTTGTAGCAACGCATAATAAAATCCGTCTCCGTCATCGTCATTTAATGGCAAACATTGATAGCCAATCGCTTGCTTGATTTGATTGGGTAGGGTCAATTCAAAATCCACCGCTTTGGCGTTTGGCGAGCAAGCAAGGAAAGTTGTCATTTGACGTTCATTTTCCGCCTTTAACAAGGAGCAGGTAATATAGAGCAAATGCCCGCCCACCGCCAGATTTTGCCATAGATTTTGCAAAATATCCGCTTGCAAGGCAACCGTTTGGGCGACATCTTGCTCGGTGCGAAGTAGAGCAATGTCAGGGTGTCGCCTGATAACCCCCGTGGCAGTACACGGAGCGTCAAGCACGATGACATCAAAGGGCGTGTCCGTGCGATAGCTCGTGCCGTCCGCACAAATCACGTCCGCCTTGTCCGCCAACCCCAAGCGAGCCAAATTATCATGCACACGGTTTAGGCGTTTTTCGTCATTGTCTAGTGCCGTGATATGTTCCACGTGAAACACATCGTTTGACAGTTCAAGCAGTTGTGCGAGTTTCCCCCCTGGTGCGGTGCAAGCGTCCAGAACTCTTAGATTTTTGGGTAAGTTTAACGCCTTTAAAATATGTCCACCAAGCTGTGCATGGCGGTCTTGCACACTCACAAAGCCGTCTTGAAAATGCGGTAGCGATTGCACTTTTTGCGAAGTGGTCAGCTTCATCACACGCTCGTCTGCCACACCAAGCGGTAGGATTTCATGGGATATATCGGCAGAATTTAACAAATCAGCATACTTATCCAGCGTGCTAAATTTGCCATTAACACGCAAAAATATCGGAGCAGGCTTTCGCAAATTTTGCCCCAAATTTTCATAATATTCGCCCCAATCTTGCTTGAATTCTTTGGCAAGCCAATTAGGCAGACTGTGATTTTTATTGACCTTTTTGGCGAATTTTTCTTTTTTGTCCGCCACTTTTCGTAATATGGCGTTAATGAGTCCCACGCCATAATTTTTATTTAAAGATTTGACCGCATTTAATGTTTCATTGATAATGGCATAATCAGGCGTGTTCATATATAAAATTTCATACAAACCCATATTTAACGCACAGGTAATGCCAATATCGGTTGGGGGCTGTTTTATTAAACTCTCGCCAATGCGACTAATGGCGTGCCAATGGCGAAGCGTGCCTAATAATAATTCGTGAGCAAAGCCTTTTTCATTATCTTTGACAGCGTTTAATAAATCGTCCAATAATAATGCTAAGGATTGCCCTTGATTGATTTTTTCAAGGATTAAAATAATATTGGCTCGGACGGGTAATTGTGGATTGATTTGCATATTAGATTTCCTGTACACTCTTAAAAATAAAGAAAACCGTTCGTGGCGAGCCATGCCTGCCCATGACGGTTTTCCGACCCGTAGGCATGGCTCAGGGCGAACGGAAAACCTCTTATTTTACAAAACCCAATACAATTAACTTTCATCATAACCGCCAATCATTCAAAAACCTGTCCGTCTTTTAATTTATCACCCACTGCAATTTGTTCGGCGGTCAAAGGCTTGCCCCCTGCCCATTGCATTTTTGTGATATTTATCAAATGCTTATCGCCATTTTCATCGGTACCACACGCCACCAGCACCGCCTTTCGCCCCACACTCATAATCTTACCTGCCGTCTCGGTTGTGGTTTGGTCAGGCTTTATGGGCGTGCATTCTAGCACCTTGATACGCTCGCCATTTAAAAAGGCAAACGCATTTAACGCACGGATTTGACGATTGATATGGTAGGCAGAATTTTGCCAGTTGATTTGCCCTTCATCGGTGCTTATTTTTTCGGCATAATTGGCAAGGCTGTCATCTTGTGGCTCGGCATTAGCCTTATAAGTCGCCAAATCTTTCAGTACCGTTATCATTGCCACACCGCCCAAATCCGCCAATTTGTCATGAAGCGTTTGGGTTGTGTCGGTGTCGGCAATGTCGCAGGGAAGTTTGTAGAGCATATCGCCCGTGTCAAGCCCTTGATTCATCTGCATTATCGTAATGCCTGTGGTCGTATCGCCTGCCAAAATTGAGCGATGAATGGGAGCTGCCCCACGCCACCTAGGCAGTAGCGAGCCGTGAATGTTTAGGCAACCATAGGTCGGGGTACCCAGCACGCCAAGCGGTAAAATCAAGCCATAAGCACAAACAATCATCACATCAGGACGATAATTGGCGAGTGTTTCACGTGAAACCTGTCCTTTTTCATGTTTTAGGCTAAAACTTATCGGCTGTTCCACAGGGATATTATGGGCAAGGGCAAGCTCTTTGACGGGGCTGGCGGTCAATTTTTGCCCCCGTCCTGCCTTGCGGTCAGGTTGGGTATAGACCGCCACGATGTCAAGATTTAGCTCGTCTTGGCGGTCAATTAGGGCTTGCAAGGCAACTTTGGCAAATTCTGGTGTGCCTGCGAAAATTAGGTGTAATTTTTGGTTCATTTTTTACCTTTATAATACTGGGTAATCATCATAGATTTTTAAATTACCGCAATCCAATTTAATAACATGAACGTAGGGACGTGCTGAGCACGTCCTTTAATATTCTCATTTTTAGGCGTGTTCAACACGCCCCTACAAATCCTATGTTAAGCATTGGGTTCATTAAGTCTATTTAAAAAACCCACTTTTTATTAACAACTCTTCGGTAATCCTACTTTGTGGCGTGTCGGTTTTTGCTCCGATAAATCGCTCCAAATACCGTGCCACCAAATCCACTTCTATATTTACCGCTCGCCCCACCGTCCAATGCCGTGCGATGTTGGTCATCTCAGCCGTATGTGGAATGATATTTAGGCAGACGATATTTTCAGACGGCTTTATGCGGTTGGTCGTCAGACTGATACCGTCCACCGTGATTGAGCCTTTGTCAGCGGTGTATTTCATCAGCTCTGACGGTAGGGCGACTTCTATATAGACCGAGCGAGCGTCTTTGGCAATTTTGGCGATTTTGCCCACGCCGTCTACATGACCTGCCACGATATGCCCACCAAAACGTGTGGTTGGGAGCATGGCTTTTTCTAGGTTTAGCGTATCGCCCACTTTCCAGACGTTTAGGGCGGAAATGGCTAATGTTTCACGTGAAACATCTACCGCATAGCTATTACTGTCTATCGCCACCACCGTCAAGCAAATGCCGTTGGACGCAATGGAGTCGCCCAACTTGACATCGCCAAAATCCAAATCAGGGGCAGTAATCGTCAATCGCACATCACCCCCTGTGGGCGTAATGGCGGTCAGCGTGCCTGTCGTCTCTATGATACCTGTAAACATGACTCACCTTTTATGATTGGTTTTTTAAATGATTTGCTGTTTTGCACATGATTTAAAAAATCAATCATTTATCTATGAAACATTCTGCTTTACCCACCTTAAATTCCATAAAAAATCTAGGAAATTTTTATAAATAAGTTGTGGATAACTTTTTAATCATTGACCTTTTGCAAATAATCCATTTAACTTATCCACAACCCAAAGATGTTTCATGTGGAACATGGTTAGCTGTTTTTGGTTTCACGTGAAACACTTTAAAATCAAGGCTTATGGCGTGTTATCAAATCTTGTTTTTAATCAAAACCGTCGATTTTTAAAAAGTTTTCCACAGTTTCACGTGGAACATTTTTTGCCAAATTTTTGCTCAATCATTTAAGCAATCAAGTTGTGGATAAGTTTTTTTGGGCGAAAAATCATCTTAACATCATCGCCAAGCCGCTCTACATCTACAAGCGTAAAATTTAGCTTATCCTGCAACCGCTCAAACTGCCCCCCAAACATCGGACGGGCAGTCGCTCCCAAAAGGCAAGGGGCTTGATAAATGATAAGCTCATCTACCAAGTTTTGGCTTAAAAAACTTGTGGCAAGCGTCGCCCCTGTCTCCACCAGCACATCATGGCATTGATACTTTGCCACGAGTATTTTTAAAAGAGCAGGTAAATCATCTTGCCAAATCAGTGTATTAGGGTTTTTGAGTACCGTAAAATCATCATCAGGCGACAACTTGCCACGTCTGTCCACCACCACGATTTTGGGTTGGGGTATGGCGGTTATGCCGATATTATCAAGCTCCACATCGGGCAAACGTACGTTTAGGGCAGGGTTATCAGCGATAATCGTGTTTGAGCCTGTGATAATCATCCCACTTTTGGCACGCAAGTTTTGCACGTCCTTGCGAGATAATTCGCCCGTTATCCATTTAGACTGCCCATTTTGCATGGCAACGCGACCGTCTAGACTGATACCCATTTTTAGGCGGACAAAAGGCAAACCTGTCGCCATTGCCTTTAAAAAGCCTGCATTTAGCTCATACGCCTGTTTTTGACACACCCCAAACGACACCGATATGCCTGCATTTAACAGCATTTCCACGCCCTTGCCCGCCACCTGTGGGTTAGGGTCAAGGGTTGCGATAACCACCCGAGACATGCCACTTTCTATCAAGGCACCCGCACAAGGGGGCGTGCGACCAAAATGGCTACACGGCTCTAAGGTAACATAGGCAGTCGCCCCCTGTACGCTTACGCCTTGCTGTTTGGCGTCTCGTAGGGCAAAAATTTCGGCGTGCGGTTGCCCTGCTTTGGGGTGAAAGCCCTTGCCAATTATTAAGTTATTCTTAACAATCACACAGCCCACCGTAGGATTGGGGCGAGTGGTAAATTCGCCTTTTTCGGCTTCATTTAACGCCATAAGCATAAACTTTTCATCATCAGACAGAGCAGGGCTTAGGCGAGATTTGACGGTATTGGACAACATATTATCAGCTAAACTATCACTCATGATTTTGTCCTTGTAGGTTATCATGGCACACTTTGGGAGCGAAGTTTTCAAGTTCGGCTTTAAAGGCTTCTATGTCCTGAAAATCCCGATACACGCTGGCAAAACGTACATACGCCACATCATCAATCGCCCTTAGCTCCGCCATGACAATCTCGCCAAGCACCTTGCTAGATACTTCACGTTCGCCTGTTTGACGTAGACGTTGCTCTATTCGGTGTACGATTGTATCTATCTCATCAATGCTCACAGGACGTTTTTGTAGCGGTAACGCCATAGAACGGCGAAGTTTGTTATAATCATAAGGCTCACGCAAGCCGTTGCTTTTGATGATACGGGGCATGACCACCTCCATAACCTCAAAGGTGGTAAACCGCTCGCCACACTCGGTACATTGGCGACGACGGCGAACCTGTGACCCTTCGGCAGCAAGGCGTGAGTCAATCACTTTGGTGTCTATGGCACTACAAAACGGACAATGCACATCACTCTCCTATTTTCCGATACAAAAACTTGAAAAAATCCGCCCAAGCAGTTCATCTGCCGTCATCTGCCCTGTAATCTCACCCAATGCTGTCTGCGACAGTCTTAGACTCTCCGCCACCAGCTCCCCTGCCTGATAGACGACAAGCTGAGTGTGAGCGTCCATGGCGTGCGATTTGGCACGTTTTAGGGTATCAAGATGGCGAGTGCGGGCGATAAGACTGTTCTCTGGCGGATGAAAGCCCACTTTGTCTTTTAATAAATTTACCAAGTCATCAAGCCCTTGCCCTGTGGTGCAGGAAACTCGGATTTGGCTGATTGTTTCATGTGGAACATTGGCATTTTCTTGGTTATTTAAATTATTTTGCATGGTTTCACGTGAAACATCGCCCAATAAATCGGCTTTATTGGCAATCATCACAAGTTTACGCTCAAAATTCTCCATGCCAATCTCATCAATAATATCGGCAAACAGCTCTTTGGCAAGGGTAAATGGCCCGCTCTCACTACTAACATCATAGACAAACAGCAAAATATCAGCTTGTTTGACGGCAGATTTGGCACGGTCAATACCGATTTTCTCCACCTTATCAGACGTGTCTCTAAGTCCTGCGGTGTCGGTCAAATGCACGGTCAAGCCGTCCAACACCAGCATCTCGGATAACGTATCTCGTGTCGTCCCTGCAATGTCAGTAACAATGGCACGCTCCACCCCTGCTAGGCGGTTTAGCAGGCTTGATTTGCCAGCATTGGGCTTACCTGCCAGCACCACCTGCACCCCGTCTCGCAAGAGCTGACCTTGCTTGGCAGTTGCCAAAATGTCATCAATGGCACGCAAAATCTCATCGATTTTGGACTCAATCACTCCGTCCGACAAAAACTCCACGTCATCTTCATCAGGAAAATCAATGCTCGCTTCCACATACAGGCGGATATTGGCGATTTTCTCAGATAACTCATTGATTTTTTTGGAAAATTCACCAGAGAGCGAACGCATGGCACTGCTTGCCTGAGCGACACTTGTAGCACTGATAGCATCCGCTATCGCTTCGGCTTGCACAAGGTCAATTTTGTCATTTTCAAAGGCACGCATTGAAAACTCCCCTGCGGTTGCCTGCCTTGCCCCAAGCTCAAAACAGCGAGCAAGGAGCAAGTTTTGCAAGACCATACCGCCATGCCCTTGTAGCTCCACCACGTCTTCGCCTGTGAACGAATGTGGGGCATTAAAGTAGATGATGACCCCTTCATCGATGACTGCCCCTGTGTTGTCCTTAAATTTGGCAAAATGGGCGTGGCGTGGAGTAAGAGCCGATTTGCCCGATATGGCACAGCCAATGGCGTGGGCGGTGCGACCTGACAGGCGAATCACGCCCACACCGCCTTGACCGATAGGGCTTGCGATAGCGACAATGGTGGGTTGTTGAGATAGAGTTGGCATAGTGGTAGTTGATAAAATTTTTGTCATTTTACCATTATTTAGCCAACTTTGCCCACAAAAAATCCGCCCAGATAGGCGGATTGCTTGGGACTAATCATCATCAATCGGACAACACCTTGACAGGTTTGTTGTAGGCTTTTTCAACTCGCTTATTAACAAACTGCTGATGAGCCATGCTAAATAGGTTGTTTACCGTCCAATACAGCACCAAACCTGCGGGGAAAAACAGCATAAACACCCCGAAAATGAGTGGCATGATTTTCATCATCTTAGCCTGCATAGGGTCGGTCGGTTGTGGATTTAGAAGCTGCTGAAAATACATGGTTGCCATCATGATAATCGGCAAAATAAACCACGGATCCATGGCGGACAAATCTTTAATCCACAAAATCCAAGGGGCATGGCGTAGCTCCACACTCTCCACCAAACACCAGTATAGCCCCAAGAAAATCGGCATTTGTAGCAAAATCGGCAAACAGCCTGCCATCGGATTGACTTTTTCATCACGATACAACTGCATCATCGCCTGACTCATCGCCATGCGGTCATCGCCGTGTTTTTCTTTTAGAGCTTCTAATTTGGGGGCAATGGCACGCATTTTTGCCATAGACACATAGCTTTTGTTGGATAACCAAAACAGGGCAATCTTGACAATTAAAGTCAAACCGACAATCGCCCAGCCCCAGTTACCCAAGATTTTGTGCAAGGCGTCAAGGATTAAGAACATCGGCTTTGAGATTGGCCAAAATATGCCATAATCTACCGCTTTTTCAAGCCCTGTTGCCACCCCTGCCATCTCATCTTGCACCTTAGGACCGGCATAGAGCGTGGCATCTATGGTCATTTGTTTGCCAGCAGGGACGACAACGGCAGGGCTATTAAAGCCGATAAAATGCTCGCCACCGCTTTCACGAGCATAAAATTGCCCATCAAAATTACCCGGTGTCCACGCCGAGACAAAGTAGTGCTGAACCACGCCCACCCAGCCATCGCTACTGACGGCGTTGAGCTCGCCACCGTTAAAGTCTTTGAATTTTAACTTATTATAAGGCTCACTAGGCACGCCCCACGCACCGCCCAGATAGGTCGCCATACCCATCATGCCCTTATCATCAAGACCAGGGTCGGCAGAGCCATCACGTTTTAGTTGGGCGTACATATTGCCTTGCCATACCTTATCGGACGCGTTGTTGATGTTATACGCCACGTTAATGGGATACTCGCCGGCGTTAAAGGTGTAGGTTTTGGTAATGGTTACGCCGTCTTTTTCATGAATCAGTGGCACGGTTAGCACCGCCGTGCCTGCCATGTCATAGGTGGTTCTGGGGCTTTGATAAATGGCACGTCCTGCATTAGTGTCAATGCCGTCTTGCCCTGCCAGTCCCGACTGAGCGACATAGGTGCGACCCTGCTCACTCTCCAACAGCACAAACCGCTCGCTACTGCCAAGCGTGGCATCATACTGCTTCAACCCTGCATAAACGATGTCCCCGCCCACAGGGTTAATCTTGATGTCATAGCGGTCGGTTGAGACGCTAATCAAGCCACTGCTGACATTTGGTGTCATCACAGGCGTGGCTCCGCCCACCACTGGCACATCGCCACCGCCGGCACTTGGCACATCACTTGCCCCTTGCACTGCCACAGGCTGTGTCGCTGTTACAGGCTTATTGGCATAATCATCTCGCCACGCCAACACGAGCAGATAAGACGTGATGAGCATGGCAATAATAATTAGGGTCCGTAAAATCTTTTGCATAAGTTTTAGCCTTTGCAATGTTTAAAATAGAAAACAAAATAGGCTATTTTACAATAAAATAACAAAAATTACCCCATTTTTTTGTAAATAAACCCAAGGATTATCATCAATTTTGGAATATCAATTTACTTAAAACACTGTAAAATCATTGGTAAACGATTATTTTGACAAATGGTTTTGACGAGCTTGATAAGAATGGCGGTCTTTTAAGGGGTAGCGATGCAGAATTATCGCCGACACAAAGGCGTAGCGGTATAACGGCACCGGCACAAAATCAATCCCCGAACCACCAAAGGGCTGACAAGATAATACTCTTTTGATAATCAGTATTAGAGCCTTTGGCGTGGTGTGGGTTGTTAGGGCGGTGTGAGCATACGCCGAGCAAGTTGGGTAATAGCGACAGCGAGCAGGAATAAGTGGGCTGATTGCTTTTTGATAAAATCTGACAAGCCGTAGTAAAAATTTGGTTAGCATAGCTAGGGCGTGTTGAACATTAATAACATTTTTATAAAGTAAGATAAAAATTTGACAATTTCAACCAATTTTTGCATGAAAAATGGCTATCCGACCACTTAATCGTGTAAATTTTTAAGATTTTAACTCAATTTTTAAAATTAAGTGGTCGGATTGTTTTTCATAATAAAAACTTGTCTAATAGAATGACTATCAGCCTGCATTTTTTCCTTGAAAAACGGGCGATTTTTCTCATTTTTCATTGTAAATACCAATATTCAACACACCCTAATTAATTTTAGATAAATCGCTAGGAAAAAGCATGGCTAATTTTTCAAAAATGTGTGTCAGCTCGCCATGCAGGTCAGTCTCTTTTGTGTAGTTTTTCTTAACAATAAGCACCACATCCACCGCCCCAAGCGTGGGAGCAGTATGGCGAAAATGTTCACGAGTGAGCCGTTTTAGGCGGTTACGCATGACGGCTAGTTTGACCTTTTTTTTGGTAATGGCAAGCCCCAAGCGGGCGGGCGTTTGCTCTGGTATGTCTGTTTGGACAAATAAGAGCAGATGTTCAGAGTGGATTTTTTTGATAGGATTATCAAAGACCCGTTTAAAGTCATTGGGACTAAGCAGACGCTGGGCTTTGGTAAAGCAAAATGGTGGGGTAGGGGTGCTAGATTGTGGATTTGTCATGATATAAACAGATTAAATCAAGCTATCATACAAGGCTTGGCGTGTTTCGTCAATGATTTATCCAACACACAAAAATTTAAAATTATAAACTTTCAAGGCAAAACTTAGACAAACAAAAAGCACCCCGAGGAGTGCTTAATCTTTGATAATCTACAAGATTATACGGTCAAACGATGACGACCTTTGGCACGGCGACGGGCTAGGACTTGACGACCGTTTTTGGTTGCCATACGAGCACGGAAACCGTGAGTGCGTTTGCGTTTTAGGTTAGATGGTTGGAATGTACGTTTCATGATAATGCCTTATAAGGTTGTATCACAGGCTCTGCAGAAGCCATTTCTTGTGATGGATTATGTTTAACCAAACAGTTAGGTCACCAGACTTATATTTAGCTATCAGCCGATGCGGTCATGATGGATGTTTGGCGAAAAACCTATGGATTTTACTAAAAAAACATTTCCAAGTCAAGGTTTTTTACAATAGACTTCTTTCCAAACCCTGATTTTTGTGGATTTTTAAAAACCTCAACCCCAATACTTATAAGGGTTTATTTTTAGTTTGGAAAGAGATTTAATATTGTTTTTCTGATGGTTTTTATGTCTGTCGTTGTTATATCGTATGGATTAAGTGTTATCATTGAAAATGAGTTGGTTTTTAATATATTTTTAAAAAGTTATCCACAGATTTGCCACTGGCTTATTTTTTATTTTAATATAAAAATAATAATAATAAAGGATTGGTATTTCTGTGGATAAGTAATAAAAATTTATTAAAATCATGTATTTATATTGTTGATAAACCTGTATATAACCTGTGGGCAAAATGTGAATAAGTTCTTTGTTTTGGTTATCCACAAACTTATCCACAAACTTATCCACAGAAAAATTATCGTTGAAAAATGTCAAATTTGTGGTATTATAGGCAAAAATTTAAGGGTGGGCAAGTTGGTGTTTGATTAAAAATTAGTCAGAACACCAAGAATTGTGGGACTTTTCGCCTGTTTGTATTATTAATTATTTTTTGTTTTTATTAAAAACTTATCGTTATGATTATTTTTAATTATAACTTTTTGTTTTTAATGACGTTTTAAGTGGGTGTAGGCACAAGATACAAACATGAAAAGGTGGCAGTCCAGATGTTGGCCGGCCGCCCAAGTTTGCTTTAAGTTGAATTTTGTTCATCTAAATTTATTATTTATCCAAGTTTGTTATTTGAGTTAATTTATCATGAAAAACATATCGCTGTTTGATGAAACCATGCCGGAACACCTACCGTCTGATAAGACGGATGTGGGCATGGATACAAATGTCAGTTATGATGCTAATCATAAGGGTGATGCCCCTGTCGTCGGCGATAAAGACTTGGCAGGTGGCAGAGTGGGCGATGATGGCATGATTGGCGATGTTCAAAAACATGATGCCGACGCTGAGCTGTTTTGGCAGTCGTGCCTATCTGAGTTAAAACATGAGTTAAAAGAGAGTGAGTTAAATCAGTGGCTGCGTTCTTTAAAACCTGTATTTGCTGACGAGACGTTGGTGCTGTTTGCCATTAATGATGTGTTTATCCGTCGTATTGAGACGCATTATTATGATAAAATCTGTGTGGCGGTGGCACGTCTGGCAGATGGTGGTGGTCGGCATGTGTCAAGTGTTGCCCTGCGGGTCATGCCCCTTGTGCCAAAAAGCGACAAGGTAGACAAAACTCCCAAAAAGCAAAAGCCCAAATCACCCAAAAAGCCGACGAGCATTGAAGAGAGCCAGCCCTTAGAAGAGCGGTTTACCTTTGAAAATTTTGTCAAGGGTAAGTCCAATGCACTGGCATATAACGCCTGCCAAGAGCTGACTAAAAACCTGACCGATAAAACCGCCAAGCATGACACGCATTTGTATTTTATCTACGGCTCATCAGGGCTGGGCAAGACCCATCTCATGCATGCGGTGGCTCACCGCTATGAACGTGCTGGGCTTTTGGTGTGTTATTTTAGCAAAGATCAGTTTTTTAAGGTGACCATTAATGCCCTGCGTGGGGGCGAGGGTGGGGCAGATTCTCTGCTTCGACGGATTTGTCAGGCGGATTTGCTCATCGTTGATGATGTTCACATGATTAATAACAAAAACGGCCCGAAAGTCTCGCAGTTTTTGATGACGTTATTTGGCGAATTTACCAAAGGCGATAAACGGCTGATTTTGGCGTCTGACAGACCACCGTCACAAATGCAGGATTTTGACACACGCTTTTTGTCACGCTTTGAGGGTGGGTTGTCGCTTGCCATCGAACCGCCTGACATTGAAATGCGTATGCAAATTTTGCAAAAAAAGGCGACGTTGCTTGGCATGGAACTGCCCAAAGACTGTGCGATTTTTATGGCACAAAACATGCCCCCCGATGTTCGTCGATTAGAAGGAGCGTTAAACCAAGTGCGTGCCAACGCCCTATTGGTGGGTGGTGAGGTGACACTCTCGCTGGTACGTCATGCCATCAAAGACCGTATTGAGGCACGAGCAAGAGCGGTTAATGCAGAGAATATCCGTGACCTAGTGGCGGAGTATTATGGCGTTTCAATCAAAGATTTGATTGGTAAAAAGCGGGCTCGTAACATCGCTCGCCCCCGTCAGATGGCGATGGCATTGGTGCGTGAGCTGACCCAAGACAGCTTTCCTGAGATAGGACAAGTGTTTGGCGGACGAGACCATACCACGGTCATGCATGCTTGCGAGAAAATTAGCGAACTGCGAGCCGAAGATTCGTCGGTGGAAAAAGACTACCAAGCCTTGCTTGCTACGCTTGAATTTGCCTGATGGTAACAGCCATCATGAAATGCGGTGTGAAGTTTGTTATAATAGATATGTTAAATTTTTTGTAAATATTAAGGATTTTTATGAAATTAGTCATTGATAAAGCCCTACTCATCAAAGCCATGACGCTCATCATTGAAGCGGTGGATAATCATCACCAAATGGCGATTTTGGGCAACTTAAAACTGGTGCTAGAACCACAAAGCCTGACGATGACCGCGTCCGATTTGGAAGTGGAGCTGACCAATGTCATTAGTCTGCCCGAGGGGGCGTGCGTGACGGCAGGGGCGGTAACCATTCCTGCAGATAAGTTTTTTGGCATTTGCAAAGCTTTGCCTGATAACATGGTCAGCATTGAAGTGGCGGGCAGTCGCTGTCATATCACCAGTGGCAAGGGCAAATACATGCTTAGCACGCTACCTGCTCAGGATTATCCAAGTATTGGCGAGCCACGCTCAGAAAAGCTGGTTAAAATCGGACGTGATACCTTATTTAATCTCATCAAGCACACCCGCTTTGCCATGGCGACCCAAGACGTACGCCACTACTTGACAGGACTGCTCTTTGAGATTGAGGGCGACAAACTGACCGCGGTGGCAACCGATGGACATCGTTTGGCGGTGGCGTATCAAACCTTGGCGGACAGCCATGATGAAACCAAAGTCATCATCCCTGGTAAGGCGGTCAGTGGGTTAGAAAAGCTCTTGACCGACCTACTAAAAACTGCCGAAGAAAATGGCGACATGGTAACTTTGGGATTAGATAGCGACTTTTTGACCGTCAGTTTAAACTTTGGCGGGCAGATGATGATATCTTTGACCGCCCGCTTGATTGAGGGTAAATTCCCCGACTACCGCCGTGTCATGCCGACCAATAATGATAAAATTGCCATTTTTAATAAAGACAGCATGGTTGAGGTCTTGCGTCGGGTGGCAGTGGTAAACACCAAAGACTCCCCTGGTGTGCTACTGCACTTTGTCAAAAGTGAGACGGTGGATGTCATCTCAACCAACCGTGAGCAGGACGAAGCCAGAGAAGAAGTGGCGGTCAACTACACAGGCGAGCCAATTGAGATTTCATTTAATGAGTCTTATTTGCGTGCTGTGCTAAATGTGTTAGAGGGCGACATTCGCCTAGAAATGGTACATCCGACCAGTCCGACACGCATTTATCAAGTGGGCGATGACCACAATTATCAATATGTCGTCATGCCCATGCGTGTGTGATGGGCAGGGCATGATCACACAGCTTCAAATCACTCACGTACGCAACCTAGCTCAGATAAGTCTGACACTCGCTGACTGTAATGTGTTCGTGGGGCGTAATGGCAGTGGCAAAACATCGCTTTTAGAGGCGGTGTTTTTGTTGTCTCGGGGTAAAACTTTTCGCCATCATGAGCCCAAACGCTACATCAGCCATCATCAAAAATCCTGCACGGTGTGGGCGATGACGGGGTCTGACATGTTAGCAGTGCAAAAAAATCTGGATGAGCGACAGCTGGCAACGACAGTATTAAAACTCAACGGACAAAACGTAGCCACCCAAAGTCCGCTGACTTATGCCTTACCAGTATTGCCCATTGATCCCAGTGGCATGGCGGTGCTAGAAGAAGGCAGTCATGCCAGACGGCAGATGTTGGACTGGCTGACGTTTCACGTGAAACAGGAGTTTTATGGAGAATGGCTTGCCTATCAGCGACTGCTCAAACAGCGAAATTTATTACTAAAATCGCCCCGTGTGCGTGAGCGAGTAGGCGAAGTGCGGGCATGGGACAGTCAGCTGGCGTATCACGCAGATAAGCTACACCGATGTCGGCAGGCGGTCTTTGAGCGGTGGCAAGTGTGCTTTGATGAGATGATGGGGCGACTGCTGCCGCATTATCAAGGCGATATTTATCTGTCTTATCAAGCAGGCTTTGATGATAAGGTAGGACTGCTCTCTGTGTTGGCGTCTCGTTTGGACTCTGACATGGAGCTGGGTTATACCCGCGTGGGGGCTCATCGTGCTGATGTGATGGTGATGTTAAAGCAGTCTGGCGATGGCAGGCAAATCAAAAGTCAGGCGGTGGATGTACTCTCTCGGGGTGAGAAAAAACTGCTCATCATCGCCCTAAGACTCTCACAATTACAAGTGATGTGTGCCTATCAGCAGATACAGCCTGTGGTGCTTGTCGATGACATTGATGCGGAGCTTGATGTGGGAGCGATGGATGTACTGCTCGATACGCTACTGTCACTGCCTTGTCAGCTCATGATAACCAGCTTACAAGATGAGACGGCAAGGATAGTCGCCCAAAAAATATCAGCCCTGCATGAGCCAAAGAGCTTTAAAAAGTTTCACGTGAAACAGGGTGATATCACAGCAGATAGTGAGTGTTCCACGTGAAACAAAAGGGTGTGATAACATAAGCGATAAAAAAGAGCTTGATATTCAAGCTCTTTTGTTTTATTTAGACTTCTATTTACGCCTTAATCTCTTGGACGGCTCGCCATGCTTGGTCTATTGCCCCATCAGCATAAGGCATCCAGTCGGCATCAGAGTTTGCCATGTGGATATTGCCATGAGCTTGTTTGACACTGTCCAGTGTTTTCTCAGCAATGTCATCTTTATCAAACAAGACATTGCGTTCATAGCTGTATCCATGCCCCCAGCGGTTGATGGTGATGGCAAGAATCTTGTCGTCAAGATTCTCTCCTGCCACGTCGTACATCTCACGCAGTTGGTCAAGGGCTTGTTTTTCTAGGTCATGATAACTGGCTCGGTACAGCTCGGAGCGTCCGATTTTACAGGCTTCACGCACGTCTTTACCTGTGCCATAAGGCACGGCGATACGCACCATATGAACAACCATAGGTTCACTTGGGTCTTTGGGGTAGTGATAGTCGCCCATGCTCACAGGATAGTCGGTCATGATAAGGCAATAAGGGGCTTTGGGGGCGTAAAACTGCCATGCACCGAGTTTTTTAAAGGCTTGCCAGTCTTTGACCAAGATTTTGGTATAAATCATTGGCACACGGATGTTTTGTAAGTGGTCATCCTTTTGGGTTTGGGGCAGGTCGCTATCGATGAGTGGTATCATGCCATGCTGACATGCTAGAATACAGTGATGAGCGTTCACACGGTAGAGCTTACCGTCCTTTTTGTAGCCTATCATCACGCCCTTTTTGCCGTCGGTTTCGATGTTTTTAACTTGGACAGCGGTGGCATTTAGGCGGATATTGACAGATTGCTCGGGTGTGTCAAGTTTGGTGTAGTCAAATTTATCTAGCACGATGGCTTCCATCTCGCTTTTGCCGTTGGCGTGGTCAGGGTTAGCGATAACCGTGGGTATCATCTTTTTGACCAGTAGGCGAGCGATGGAGGCGTTGCCATCAGGAAAGTGAAAAATATAAGGCTCGCTCTCGCCATCGTCATCGGCTTCTAACCCTGATAATTCAAGTCCTGCATAGCCCTCATAAAAGGCGTCATAAGCTGACAAACCATCAATGTTAAATCCCCAGTATTCCAAACAAAGCTCTTCCATATACGCCATCGCCCCTTGGGGGAGCTTGACATGGTCTTTTAAAAATTTGTCGTAACTGATGGATTGCAGGTAGTCTTCTCGCTCGCTGGGTGCCATGTCGCCCAAATAGTCCTTGGGGGTGGTGTATAGCTCTATCAGGGCGTTTTTGTCTGTATCTGATAAAGGAGCTTTGGCAAACAACTCTGTGGCGTTGTCAGCATTCGGCTCATCGGGCAGTACCACGCTTTGTCCAAAGGTGGCTTTATTAAAAAACACGCCCTGCTTGTTCATGCCTAGGTTTTTAAAGTATTCTTGGTCATAATAGGTGTAAAATTTTTGTACATCAATGCCAAGCTCATTAAGCAGTCCCATGGCTTCATCGCTATAATCGCTTGGAGTGTCAATGGATTCACTGCCACCATAACTGATGCGAAAGATGTCTTTGCCATCAACGCTTTCACTAAACTCATTGCGTTTGGCATGACCACCAAAGTCATCATGATTGTCTAATACTAAGATTTTGGCATTGGGAAACTTTTTTTGGTAAAAATAGGCACTGGCAAGCCCGCTAATGCCTGCCCCAACCACAACCAAATCTACCGTCTCTGATACGCTCTCGCCTGAGACGTCAAACTGTACTTTTTTCCACGCCATCTCGTGAGCGACATCATAACTGCCTGCATGGTCGCCACGCAAGCCTGTCAGTTCGGGCGGATAGTTGGAGCTGGTCTTGGCGGTTGGTGGTGGGGTGTTGCCACTGGCTTTGGGTGTATCTGTCTGTGGCGTGGGAGTATCATCACTGCAAGCGGTTAGTGTGCCTGTGGCAAGGGAAGTGATGAGTAGGGCTGAGCCGTTTAAAAAATCACGGCGGGTGATGTGTCGTGTCATGAGTATATCAAATGTCTAAAAGGCAAATTTTAACGTAAAATTTGTAAAAATCAATGAAAAAATGATGAGTGAAAAATGGCAAGTTTCAAAAACGATAAAGCCCCAACTTGCGTTAGGGCTTACCGTATGGGTTTTGTAGTCCGTCCATCATCCATGGTTCATGTATCAGCGGTCATCCGTGGTGGTATATCCATGTGCCGTCTTCCTTGCTGATGGGTGTATTAAATCTCTTTCCAAACTAAAAATAAACCCTTATAAGTATTGGGGTTGAGGTTTTTAAAAATCCACAAAAATCGGGGTTTGGAAAGAAGTCTATTATGTCAAAAGTTGGCCTGTAAGAAAATACGCAAAAATCGCAAAGTTTTGTAAGCATATGCTTACAAACGCAAATCACGCCCCAAATCCCTTTATTAACGCCCGCACGCCCAATATCAGCAAAATGACAAGCACGATTTTTTTTAAACATTGCTTGGGATATTTTATCCCGAAAATAAAACCCCAAATATAAAAACATCACACTCGCCACACTCGCCACACTCGCCACACCAATCATCAGCCAGTCATTTTTGGGCAAGGCAGTCAGAGCTTGCCACAAGACGATAAGCTGGGCGATTTTGCCAACGACATAGCATAGGTTACTTGCCTTGATAAGCTCGGTTTTTGGGTCATCGGTGTATTCGGTAGCGGAGAGCAAATACATCACGAGCAGGGGCGACATGGCGTTGGTGGCTCCGCCCAACACCCCTGCAATCGTACCGCTTATCACAAGGCTTGGAGTGGTGTTGGGCAGGTTAAAATTTTTGCCCACGCTCATCGCCACAAACTGCATGGCGACATAGCCAACAATGAGTAGCCCTAACGCAATCAGTAGATGATGAGATGCGATGATAAAAACAAGTTTTGTGCCAATAAAACTGCCAACAAAACTTGTCAGCACAAGGAGCCAGTACTTTTTAAGATAATAAACAATCCGTCCACCGTCCAAAAACACAACCAAATTGATAAGCAAACAAGGAATGACCGTCAGCACCAAAACGTGCGACATCGGATAGCTACTTGCCAAAGCGGTGGTAGCGATGAGTGTTACGCCAATGCCTGTCAGCCCATGAAAGATACTGGCGATGATAAAGGTTAAGATGATAAGAGTAAAGGCGGTCATGGCACTTCTGACAAAATGGGTAAAATAGGTAAAAGTAAAATAGGTAAAACGGGTAAATGCAGGTGTAGATTTGTGCCTATCAAACACCCCTAAAACTTGTTATAATAGCACATTTATCATTCATATAAGTAGGATATTATGGATACCCAAGCCACAAGCCCTAATCCCATCAACCACACCGCCATCTACCAAAAACTTGCCACAGACCATGCCGTGCGTGCCGAGCAGGTTCAAGCCTTTGCCGATTTGCTGGACGAAGGGGCGAGCGTGCCATTCATCGCCCGTTATCGTAAGGACAAAACAGGCGGACTTGATGATGGCATGCTTCGTACCCTAGAAAAAGCCCTAACGCACGAACGGGATTTGGCGGTTCGCCGTAACAAGGTGCTTGAGCTTTTGACCGCCCAAAACGCCCTAACGGACGAACTTACCCTGCGTGTCAAAAACGCCATGAGCAAGTTGGAGCTTGAAGCGATTTATGAGCCCTACCGCCCAAAACGCCGCACCTTGTCGGCTAAGGCGACTTTGGCAGGGCTTCGCCCGATTGCCGAGCGGATTTTGGCAGGGGAAAGCTTGGATACGGCACTATCGGACTACACGCCTGTTAGCACGGTAACGGATGAGCAAGGCGAGAGCTTTGATGTGGATTATAGCACTCGTGATTTACAACTAGCAGGCGTGCAAGCGATTATCCTTGATGAATGGGCGTTGAATTTAGATTTGTTTGACAAGGTGCGGACAGGCTTTAACGCCACAGCAAGCATTCACGCTAAGCTTGTGGGCGAAGAAAAACGAGAGGCAGGCGAGAAATTCAAAGACTATTTTGACCATACCGAAACCTTTGCCAAGCTCTCCAATCATCGCCTACTTGCCATGCTTCGTGGCAGACAGGCAAATGTGCTTGTCCTATCCGTGCTTGGCGAAGATGAGCCGTTTGTCGCTCAAATTAAAACCACTTTTGGGGCAAGCGATACGGACGAGCGTGGGCAGTTTTTGAGCGAGACGGCAGACAGATTATGGAGTGCCAAATGGCGACCACAGATTGAGCATCGCCTATTGACCGAGAGACGACTGGACGCTGAAACGCACGCCATTGGCGTATTTGCCCAAAATCTAAAACACCTACTCATGACCGCCCCTGCTGGACGCAAGGTTATCCTAGGCGTGGACCCTGGTATCCGTCATGGCGTAAAAATGGCGGTGATTGACAGCACAGGCGATGTCGTGGCGACTGACACCGTGTACCCCTTTACCGACCCCACGACCGACAAGGCAAAGGCGGTGATTGCCAAGCTCATCGCTGATTATGGTGTGGAGCTTGTCGCCATTGGCAACGGCACAGCAAGCCGTGAATCGGATGAGCTTGTCAAGGCGGTCATTAGCGAGAACAGCCTATCCGCCAAAGCGGTGGTGGTATCGGAAGCGGGAGCGAGCGTGTATTCGGCAAGTGAGATTGCCAGTAGCGAGCTACCTGAGCTTGATGTGTCGGTGCGTGGGGCGGTGTCTATCGCCAGACGATTGCAAGATCCCTTGTCCGAGCTTGTCAAAGTTGAACCAAAAGCAATCGGTGTGGGACAATATCAGCATGATGTCAATCAAGCCGAGCTAGAATCAAGCCTTGACAAAGTTACCGAAGACTGCGTGAATGCGGTGGGTGTGGACGTGAACACGGCAAGCCCTGCCATTTTGGCTCACATTGCAGGACTCAACAAAAATGTCGCCCAACAAATCGTGAACTACCGCCGTACCAATGGAGCATTTAAAAACCGTGAAGAGCTAAAAGCCGTGCCACGTTTGGGCGTAAAGACCTTTGAGCAGTCGGCAGGATTTTTGCGTATCAAAGACGGCACCGAGCCACTGGACGCAACAGGCGTACACCCCGAAAGCTATGGGCTGGTGTATGAGATTTTGCGTAAGGCGGACAAGTCGTTGTCGGACGTACTGGGCAATGAAACCCTTGCCAAATCGCTAAACGACAGCACGGACAATTTTAGTCAGCTTGCCACGGTGCTTGCCGAGCTTGCCAAACCTGCTCACGACCCCCGTGGCGAATTTAAAACCGCCAAATTCCGTGATGATGTGAGTGAAATCAAACACTTACAAATCGGCATGGAGCTAGAAGGCGTGGTAACGAACGTAACTGCGTTTGGTTGTTTTGTGGACATTGGCGTACACCAAGACGGATTGGTGCATATCTCTGAGCTGTCCGACAGTTTTGTGGCTGACCCTGCGGACGTGGTCAAGCCCCAAGACATTGTCAAAGTGCGTGTGCTATCGGTGGACGAGCCAAGAAAGCGGATTGGGCTTTCTATGAAATCGCCTGACAAAAAAGAAGTGCCAAAGTCTGACAAATCGGATAAAGCATTTAAAGACAAAACAAACGCCAAGCCAAGCAATAAGCCCAATAATAAGCCAAAACGTGAATTTAACAAAGCCAAAAACGAACCTGCCAAAGTGGGGAGTTTTGGGGCGTTGTTGAAACAGGCGGGGCTTAAATAGTTTGGGTTATTGAGAATGAAGGTGGGGTTGCCTGCCTTTGTTTTGTCGTGTATAAATCTACACCTAACAAACTCGATATTTACCACGGGTTTGTAGGGGTGTGCTGAGCACACCTTTTGATGATATTATTGTGCAAGGCGTGCTCAGCACGCCCCTACGTCCACACATCATGGTATTTGTAGTAATTTTAAAGTTTTTTAGGTGTAACAGTAAAAACAAAGCCACAAATGGGGGTCATTTGTGGCTTTTGTCATGGGGTTTTGCTACCTGCAGTGTTCCATTGGGTTGTCCATAATATCAGCGTTCATCCATGTTGGCTTATCCATTTGCCATCTCCTTGCTGATGTGTGTATTATGCCAAAATAGCACCCATAAGAAAATACGCAAAAATCGCAAAGTTTTGTCAGCATTTGCTTACAAATGCTTATTCGGCGTTTTTATCCAAAAGTGTCAATAGCTCTTTGTCATTGACCAACACGTCAGCAAGGGTATAGCCATCTAGCACCGCCACAAAGGCAAGCATGGCTTTATAAAACACCCCCTTTAAACGGCAGGCAGGCGAGATGACACAGCTGTTGGTGTCATCGCCGATATTGACCAAGCTGATTTTACCGTCTGTGTTTTTAGAGTTATCATCTAAGCATTCTAATATGCCAAAATCGCTCTCGGTGTGGCGAATGAGTCGCCCGATGTTAATCTCGCTTGGGTCTTTGGCTAGGCGAATGCCCCCGCCTTTGCCACGCACGCTCTCGATGTAGCCCAATTTACCCAGTTGATGAATGATTTTGGTGAGATGACTTTTTGAGATGTCATAGGCTTGGGCGATGTCGTCAATGTTGGCAAGCTCGCCATCTTTGGGTGTTACCGCCAGATAAATCAAAGAACGTAGAGCATAATCGCTATAATTGGTCAGTTTCATGTTGTTATTCTTCAAGTTAAAAGAATATTATAACAAATTTATGGGGGTTTTACTGTTTTTTGCTTGTTTTAATCTCGTGCTTTGTTTATTCTGTAAGTGATTGATATGTATCAAATTATCTAAAATTAAAGGGCGGAAATGTTCCACCCTTTTAAAAAATCAAATTCAAATCTTACACGCACCACCTTCACAGCCGTCATCATTTTCGCCATCAAATCCGCCGACCACGCTCACGTCCGCCAAATCGCCAAGCATGGCATCAAAGTCCAGCTCATCAAGGTTTAAATCGTCCAAATCAATCGCTTGTGAGTTTGTCATGGGTATCTCCTAGTTAGGGTTTATAAAATTAAAAAATTAGATTGGGTGAATCATTTCGCCCTTTTTGAAATATACTCATCACATATCCAAAGGTTGCCATTCTTTGCCCTTTAATGGCGGTAGATAGGCAAGCCCTTTTTGCTGATACGCCCAAAGCTGGCTTGGGATTTTGTAGATGTCGTTACGCTCAGGGTCGATGTGCGTGGCGATTTTGTCGGTGTCGCCTGTCTTTAATAGCGTGGCAAAATTGGGGTTCATCATGACCGCCTTACCCACCGCCACAAAATCCGCCCAGCCTGTGCCATACGCACGCACCACGTCATCAGCAGAGAGTAGACAGCCCACGCCAATGAGTGGCAGTTTTCCACCAATGCGGGCATGGAGTTGTTCTATGCGGGTTAAATTGGTGTCCGCCCCACGTCTCGCCTTTTTATAAAAATCCCACAATGAGACGTGCAGGTATTGGAGTGGCTCATTCACCAAAGCATCAATCAAATCAAACGCATCCGCCATCGTCAAGCCGTCATCGCCTGATTCTTCTGGCGAAAAACGGTAGCCGATGATAAACTCCGCCTTGCCGTGTTTGGCTTTGATGTCATTGACCGTTTTGATGACGGCTTTGGGAAAACGCAAGCGGTTCTCCAAGCTTCCACCCCATTCATCATCTCGCTTGTTGGCTTGGGGCGAGAAAAACTGCTGAATAAGATAATTATTCGCCCCATGAATCTCCACGCCATCAAACCCTGCTCTTATCGCTAGGTCGGTTGCCACGCCAAAGCCTGTGATGACCGCCTGTATCTCGTCCACGCTCATGGCTCGGGCGGACTGCTTGCCGTTGTCCATATTAGACGGGGCGATGACTTCGCCAAACTGGGGAAGCGACTGATAACCGCCATGATGAATTTGCAAAATCGCCTTTGCACCACCTTTTTTGATGATATTGGCGGTGTCGGTTAGGCTTGCCAAATGACTCTCATCATAAGCAGACGGTTGCCCGACAAAGGCTTTACCGCTTGGGTGTACCAAAGTCGCCGCTGTGATAAATAAGCCAAAATCGTCCGACCGTCCTGTCAAAAATGCCCGCTCTTCATCGGACAATGTGCCGTCAGCATTGGACGCATAGTGGGTCATTGGAGCAACGACAAGGCGGTTTTTTATCTCCACGCCATTATTTAGGGTAAACGGAGTAAAAAGTGGGGTTGTATCAGTCATAAATTTTCTCTTTAAAATAAAAAGGGTTGATTGCTAAATTGGTATTAAATCTCTTTCCAAACTAAAAATAAACCCTTATAAGTATTGGGGTTGAAGTTTTTAAAAATCCATAAAAATCAGGGTTTGGAAAGAAGTCTATTGTTAAATTGGACGGTAGGGGCGAATCACATTCGCCCTTGTAAACGCATCAAGTTTTAGGCTCTTTAACCATAGTAAAACAATATGCTATTGTTAATCTATCCTACTTTTGGGCAGGTTTTTGGGTAAATATGATTTCCAATACGCCATTAAAACATCAAGTCAACCTTTTGCCACATCAGCAAGTAGCTCATACGAGCGAGCCTGCTTGTCTTTGTCATAAATGTAGCTTACCGCCATAAATTCATCGGTATTGACTTGGCTTTGTAGTTGCTCTAATTGGGCTTTGACCGTCTGTGGCGAACCAATCACGCTACACGCCGTCATGCTCTTTGCCATGGATAGGATATGCGGTGGAATACGGCTCTCGATGTCAGGGGCAGGCGGTTTCATGCCTGAGCGTTCGCCCGTTACCACGTTCAAGAAAAACTGCAAACTGGTGGTGGAGAGGAGCTGGGCTTCACTGTCGGTATCGGCAACAATGGCATTTAGTCCTACGATGACTTTGGGTTTGTCTAGTACGTCAGACGGCTTAAATTCTCTGCGGTAAATCTCCACCGCCTGCACCAAAAACCGTGGGGCAAAATGGGAAGCAAACGCATAAGGCAAGCCCAGCTCCCCTGCCAAATACGCACTCTCGGGGCTAGAACCCAAGATATAAAGTGGCACGTTTAGCCCTTTGGCAGGGTAAGCTCGCACTTTGTCGCTGTCGTCATTGCCAAAATAAAACTGCAACTCTTTAATGTCGCTTGGAAAACTCATCGCAAAATCGTCCTGATGACGGCGAATGGCTCGTGCGGTGGCAGGGTCTGTACCAGGGGCTCGCCCAAGCCCTAAATCCACACGGTTGGGGTATAGGCTTGCCAGTGTGCCGTACTGCTCGGCAACGACAAAGGGCGAATGGTTGGGGAGCATGACACCACCCGAGCCGACTCGGATTGTGCTTGTTTTGTCAAGCACACGTTGGATTAAAAGGCTTGTGGCGGAGCTTGCCAGATAGGGCATATTGTGATGTTCGGCAATCCAGTAGCGAGTGTAGCCTGTGCGTTCGGCAAGCTGTGCCAAGCCCACAAGGTTGTCAATGGCATCATTGAACGTCTCGCCGTCTCGTAAGGGAGCAAGGTTTAAAATAGATAAGTCGGTCATGGGTTTTCTCGCTTTTACATTTATAAAAATTTAGATATGTTTTGGCAAAATTTTTGGGTGTTATTTGATTAAATGGATAGGCGGGGGCGAATTGCATTTGCTCGATTATCAACGCACCACAAAGGGCAAATTATGTTAATCAGACAACCCGCCAATCTCATCACGCACTTGGCGGATAAAGCCGTCCACACCGCTTGGGCAGTAGCGGTAATACGTCCATTTGCCAAGGCGTTTGCTCTCTATTAGCCCTGTTTGTTGTAGGCTACCTAGATAACTTGAAATCACCGATTGGGCAAGCCCTGATTTGTCGGCAATCACACCCACACAAATCCCACCGTCAAAACCCGTCTCTGCGCAGCGTAAAGCGTCCGCCCCAAAATGCGTGGTAGGGTCTTTGAGCCACAGCAAAATCTGATAGCGGACATCGTTGGCAAGCACTTTAAAAATGTCGGTGGATTTCATGAATACAAATAATCTAAAAATAATACATCATTATATCTATAAATTTAGATATGTCAAGAGGGTCGCACTATCATAAATATGATAAAATGGCATTAAACAAAGCCATTTAAAAATCACGCCATGTCCCATACCACACCGCCCATGAAAGACGGCATTTCTCCAAGCCGTATTTATTTAGAAAAATTAAACAATCAGCCCGAGAGCTTACTGGCTTTTTTATGCCAAAAATTCCCCCACATCAGCCCTGATGAGTGGCAGACACGCTTTGATGGTGGTGATATTTGGGGCGATATTGGGGGCGAGATGACAGGCGGTGTTACCCCTTTGATGGCAGAGACACCCTATGTGCATGGGCGAACGATTTATTATTATCGAACCCTACAAGATGAGATTGCCGTGCCGTTTGATTATCACATACTCTTTGAAAATGATGAGTTTATGGTAGTGGATAAGCCCCATTTTTTGGCGGTAACACCATCGGGCAGTTATGTCAAGCAGACCCTGCTTACTCGCCTAAAAGCCGATACGGGCAATGCCGATTTATCTCCCATTCACAGGCTAGACAGAGAGACGGCAGGGCTCATTCTCATCAGTAAAAATGTCGCCACACGCCATCAGTACCAAGCCTTATTTGCTCATCATGCCATCACCAAAGTGTATCATGCCATCGCCACTGTTAATCATAACTTAACAATGCCGATGGATATTCGCCTGCATTTGGAGCGTGGCGAGCCGTTTTATGTCATGCGTGTCAATGCCGACAAGTCTGCCAATACCCACACGCACATTGATATTTTGGCGGTCAAAGGCGACCTTGCCAAGTACGAACTTCGCCCCACGACCGGCAAACTTCATCAGCTTAGAGTTCATCTAAACCATCTTGGCATACCTATTTGCCACGACCCGTATTATCCGACTGTTCGCCACAAGCCCAAAGATGACTTTACCAAGCCCTTGCAACTGCTCGCCAAACACCTTGTATTTAATGACCCTATCACAGGCGAGCGGTGGGAGTTTACATCAAGGCAAAATCTAGATTTGGGGCGTGCCTGCCCTTTACAACACGAGTGAAACTTTGAAAATGTGTGGGGTAAATGGTTGTTTTTGCATGAAAAATGGCTAAATCTTGTTTTTCTACGTCAAAATCCTTGTTGATATTTCAATATCAACTGCGGGATTTTCCTTGAAAAACGTGCGATTTCCCCTATTTTCATTGCAAATATAAAGGGTAGGCACGCCCCATAAAAAACCCTGCGGCTGGGCAGGGTTGGATAGATTTGCTAGTGTTAAATCACCAAAACAAAAAACTTACCCCAAGCAAAATGAGTAGCACACATTGGAGTATTAAAAAGGTTTGGTGTTTTTTTAAAAATGCCACAAGGGGCGAGCCTTGCTCTTTGTCGTCCATATTGTGGACGGTCAGCGTGTCAAGCTCTTGCTTGGCTGGGTGTTTGTTGTCGTTCATGGGGGCAACTGATTTCTCATTGACAAAATCATTGGGGTTCATGCTCATGACCATGTCAAATCTCCGTGGTACTGATGTTTGCTTTTTGCTCAATTTATTGTAATTTTGTGTAAATAAATATTACGATAAATATTTTTTGTGTTATTTGTTGTACTATTATATCGGTTTTTTTGAAAAATTTAAATAAAAAATAGCATTTTTGTGTAAAATTCATGAGTATTTTTGTAAATTTCTATTTTTAACAATACGAATGAATATTTCCAATCTCTTACCAAACATCCATCAAGCAAAATCAAATCAGACAGCCACGCCAAAAAATGATAAAATAGACTGATTTATTCATTTTCTTTTTACTAATAATATAGGAACTGCCATGACACTTACCGCCGACCAAGTCTTATTTGAAAAAGCCAAACGCCATATCCCAGGGGGCGTAAACTCGCCTGTCCGTGCCTTTGTAGGGGTGGGCGGTACGCCTGTGTTCGTGAGCCGTGCCAAGGGTGCATATATGTATGATACCCAAGGGCGTGAGTACATTGATTATGTGGGTTCGTGGGGGCCGATGATTTTGGGACATGCTCACCCCAAGGTCATTGATGCGGTAAAGCTCGCCTGTGATGACGGCTTGTCTTTTGGGGCTCCCACGCCCTTTGAGACGACGATGGCGGATTTGATTGCCGATATTATTCCACACATTGAACTCATTCGTATGGTGTCATCAGGCACAGAAGCTACCATGAGTGCCATTCGTCTGGCTCGTGGCTACACAGGGCGAGACAAGATTGTCAAATTTGAGGGGTGCTATCATGGGCATTCAGATAGCCTACTTGTCAAGGCGGGTTCTGGTATGCTAGACATTGGCGAGCCGACATCAAAAGGCGTACCTGCTGATTTTGCCAAGCATACCGTAACCTTGCCTTATAATGATATTGATGCGTTGCAATCCGCCTTTGACAAAAATGGCGATGAATTTGCGTGCGTGATTTTAGAGCCGATAGCGGGCAACATGAACATGGTTATCCCAAGCCAAGAATTTCATAACACCCTGCGTGAGCTTTGCACCAAGCACGGGGCGGTGTTGATTTTTGATGAAGTGATGACGGGCTTTCGTGTGGGACTGCGTGGAGCGAGCCACCATTTTGGCATTACCCCCGACCTTAGCACTTTTGGCAAAATCATCGGGGCAGGCTTGCCCGTGGGAGCATTTGGTGGTAAACGGGAAATCATGGAATGTATCGCCCCCTTAGGTGGTGTGTATCAAGCAGGAACGCTCTCAGGCAACCCTTTGGCCATGCGTGCAGGTAAGGCAATGTTTGATGAATTAACCCGTCCGGATTTTTATGAACAATTAACCGCCAAAACCGCCAAATTGGTCAATGGCTTACAAAAACTGGCGGATAAACATGGCATAGACTTTTCAAGTTGTTATGTGGGCGGTATGTTTGGGCTGTTTTTTAGCAAAGAGTTACCCAAAAACTTTGATGATGTGGCACACGCCGACACCAAGCGTTTTAATCAGTTTTTTCATGCCATGCTAGAACAGGGTGTCTATCTTGCCCCATCTGCCTTTGAAGCTGCCTTTATGTCTATTGCCCACACCGATGATGACATTGAGCGGACACTTGTTTGTGCAGATAAGGCATTTGGTGAGCTGATTGGTTGATTTTTTAAAATTGACTACCATATAATTTGATTGTATTGCTAATTAAAATTGCTGTTATAAAATATTTTTGCCCCGTGCAATTTGGAAAAAACCATGCTAACAAAAGCCATCAGTGCTGTATTCGGCACCAAAAACGAACGTGAATTAAAGCGTATGCATAAGGTTGTGGACAAGATTAACGCCCTTGAACCCACAATCTCGGCACTGTCTGATGATGAGCTACGCCAAAAAACCGATGAGTTTAAAAGCCGTCATGCCAATGGCGAGAGCCTTGATAAGCTCTTGCCCGAAGCGTTTGCCGTGTGCCGTGAAGCGTCCAAACGTGTGAACGGCATGAGACACTATGACGTTCAGCTCATCGGTGGCATGACCTTGCACGAGGGTAAGATTGCCGAGATGAAAACGGGCGAGGGTAAGACGCTCATGGCAACCCTTGCCATGTACCTAAATGCCATCAGTGGCAAGGGCGTACACGTTGTAACAGTGAACGACTATCTGGCAGGGCGTGATGCCGAGCTAAACCGTGGACTGTTTAGTTTCTTGGGGCTGACGGTGGGCGTGATTTATAGCCAACAGCCTCCCCATGAGAAATTTGATGCTTACCGTGCCGACATCACTTATGGCACCAACAACGAATACGGTTTTGATTATCTGCGTGATAACATGGTGTTTAGCAAAGATGAGAAAAAACAGCGTCCGCTTAATTACTGTATCATCGATGAGATTGATAGTATTTTGATTGACGAAGCTCGTACACCGCTCATCATCTCAGGGCAGGCCGAGGACTCGGCTCATCTGTATGCCTTGATTAATAACATCATTCCCCGCCTAAAAAAATCCGACAACGAAGAGGATAATAAAAACAACGTGGCGGAGGATTTTTGGATTGATGAGAAAAACCGAGCCATTGAGATTAGCGAAAAAGGCTATGAGAAAATTGAGAAATTTTTGATAGAAGTGGGCGAGCTTGGCGAAAAAGAAAGCCTGTACAGCCCTGCCCGCTTGCCCCTGCTCGCTCATGTGCAAGCGGCGATTAGAGCTCATCATCTGTTCATCAAAAACGTGCATTATATCATCTCTGAGGATAACGAGATTGTCATCGTGGACGAAAACACGGGGCGTACCATGCCGGGCAGACGTTGGAGTGAGGGGCTACACCAAGCGGTAGAGGCCAAAGAGGGCGTGGAGATTCAAGCCGAAAACCAAACCATGGCAACCACCACGTTCCAAAACTATTTTCGTCTGTATGACAAGCTCTCTGGCATGACAGGGACGGCAGACACCGAAGCGGCGGAGTTTAAATCCACTTATGACATTGATGTGGTCATCATTCCCACGCACCGTCCGATTGCTCGTGTGGATTTGAACGACCAAATTTTCTTATCCAAATTGGGTAAATATCAAGGCATTATCCGTGAGATTCGTGAGATTACTGCCAAAGGAGCCCCTGTACTGGTCGGTACGGCAACCATTGAGGCGAGTGAGGAGCTGTCGTATTTGCTTGACCAAGCTGGCATTAAACATAACGTCCTAAACGCCAAACAGCACGAGCGAGAAGCCGAAATCATCGCCCAAGCAGGCAGACCGTCTGCGGTAACCATTGCCACCAACATGGCAGGGCGTGGTACGGATATTATCCTAGGCGGTAACTGGCAGGCAGAGATAGAGGATTTGGACGCACTCACCGATGCCCAAAAGAGCGAGTTACAAAGCCAATGGCAAGCTCGTAACGAGGCGGTCAAAGCGGCAGGGGGTCTACACATCATCGGCTCTGAACGTCACGAATCACGCCGTATCGACAACCAGTTACGTGGGCGTGCAGGGCGACAAGGCGACCCCGGTCAGTCTCGCTTTTTCTTATCACTAGAAGATGACTTGATGCGGATTTTTGCAGGCGACCGTGTGGTGTCAATGATGCGTGCCATGGGGCTAAAAGAGGATGAAGCCATTGAACATAAAATGGTGTCTCGCTCGATTGAGAACGCACAGGGCAAGGTAGAAGCTCGTGATTTTGATGCTCGCAAAAGCCTGCTAAAATACGATGATGTCGCCAACGAACAGCGTAAGGTCATCTATGGACAGCGTGATGATTTGCTAGAAGAGATTGATTTACAAGAGTCTATCAAAGCCATGCACCATGAGGTGTATAACGCCCTTATCACGCAGTTCGTGCCAGAGGGTTCGGTCGATGGCCAGTGGAACATTGACGGGCTAGAAGATGAGATTGAGGACGCCTTTGGCTATTATATGCCGATTAATGACTGGCTGGACGCTGACCGCCGTCTCGATGAAGAGGGTTTGCGTGCTAAGATTATTGAGTTTGCCATTGCTCATTATCAGAAAAAACGTGAGTCCATGGGTGAACAAAACGTTGCCCGATTGGAGCGTGATTTTATGCTCCGCAACCTTGACCGCCACTGGAAAGAGCATTTGACCCAAATGGATCAGTTGCGTAAAGGCATTCATTTGCGTAGCTACGCCCAAAAGAATCCCGAGCAAGAGTATAAGCGTGAATCTTTTGATTTGTTCCAGTCCATGCTTGGGGCGATTAAATCAGACGTGGTGCAGGACTTGGCACGGGTGCATATCGCCACCCCAGAAGAGATTGCCCAAATGGAAGAAGAGCGTCGCCGTCAAGCCGAGATGATGCGACTGCATTTTGAGCATAATGACATGGGGTTAGAAGGTGAGATTGCCACCGATGAGAGTCGCCCACGAGCCACCCAAAATGTCCAGCGTATCACGGTCAGTCTAGGCGGTGCCGTACCGTCCATGCCAAATCTTATGCCAAACGGTCATGCCAATACCAACACTAATACCAGCATGGACACCAACCAAAGCATGACAGATGTGGGCGACACCGCAGAAACCCAAAACACCGATGATGTCTTTATCCCTGCCAACATCAACCGTAACGCCCCCTGCCCCTGTGGCAGTGGCTTAAAGTATAAACAATGTCATGGTAAGATTTAGCATTTAACACTTAAAGGCAATCATTAAAAAAGGGCGTCATGCCCTTTTTGTTTTAAACTCTCATTTACCACGCATATCAATCACCCACACTTCTGCTTGTGAACCCAAGCGAAACGGCACGCCCCAAAAGCCATAGCCTGATGACACCACCACATGCGTGCCGTTGATTTTTTCGTGTCCGTATGCCACGCGGTTAATGGCTTTGACGATAAAATTGGCAGGGAAAACTTGCCCGTTATGGGTATGCCCCGACACTTGCAGGTCAATGGGCAGCTCTGTATTTTGGTCAATCTGGCTTGGTCGGTGGTCAAGTAATATCACAGGGTGGCGAGTATCCACGCCATGCATCAGCTCGTGCGTGGGCAAGCGGTCGGCATAATGGTCATCATACCGCCCGATAATCGTCATCGGTGTGCCATTGATGACAAACGTTTGGGCGGTGTCATCAAGCAGTATCGCTCCACTATCACGCACCGCTTGTACGATGGCGTGGCGTTCTTTGGCGTTGTATAGGTCATGATTGCCAAGGCTGGCGATGAGATTGCCATTGACCGAAGCGACTAGGTTGTCAAAAGCGGTGTGCATCTTTTCGCCATGATAAACGTGCGTGTCATCGTCCATGATGTCCCCCGGCATGAGTAGCATGTCCGCTTTTTCACGTCTTAAAATATCCGCCAAACGATTGAGCTGGCGACTGCCGACCAAGTAGCCCAAATGGGTGTCGCTCGCCACAGCCACTCTCACAGGGTTCATCGGTTTGTCAATTTGTATGGATAAATGTCGCACCACAGGCGTATAAGCATTATAAACGGACAAGCCGACCAGTCCTGCAAAGCTCGCCACACCAAACACACGCACCATCACACCATCTACCCCACCCATGATGGCACCAAAAGATGGGATGTGCTTTATGGCAAACACAAGCAGTGTGGTCATGATGATACTTAGCACGCCAAGCCATAACACCGCCATATAACCCATACCAAAGCGAAACATGCCCACAAACAGCGTAACCAAAAACAAATGCGTGATGACAAACATGCCCGCAAACACCGCCGTTTTGGCATTGAGCAGATAAGGTTTGATAAGCCAAAAAATGCCCTTCGCTCCGATGTAAGTAAACAGCTCAATGAGTAAAATGGTCGTGGCTAAAAAGAAAAGTCGTCTCATGGTGGATTTTTAAAAAATTATTCATATTACCCCGACCCACCCCAAAACACAAGTCATAAATCCCAACCGTAATTATTTAAAAAATAAAATACTAGCATTTAAAAAATACTCTCATTTTATTAATAATTCCTATTTACATAGCCATACGATGATTTTATAATATTAGACTTCTTTCCAAACCCTGATTTTTGTGGATTTTTAAAAACCTCAACCCCAGTACTTATAAGGGTTTATTTTTAGTTTGGAAAGAGATTTATTGCTGTTTTGTAAATTACTTTTATCATAGAGTATGGAGTGATTATGCCTGCCCAGTTAAGCCCTATCTTTAAGCATAAGCCCTTGTTCTTATGCCTTGTTATGATAATGAGTGCTGTCGCTTTTGCCGAAGACGGTAGCACCCCTATCAACCCTGCCGAACCGCATGTCGTACTGCCTGATGAAGTCATCACCGCCCAAAGACAAGTCAAGCAGTCATTGGGCGTGTCTAACATTAGCCAACGAGATTTGGAGATTGCCCCCGTCAAAAGCGACATCTCGGAGATGGTGCGTAAAATGCCAGGGGTGAACCTAACCGGTAACTCTGCCACAGGTCAGCGTGGCAATAACCGTCAGATTGACATTCGGGGCATGGGACCTGAAAATACCTTGATACTGGTGGACGGTAAGCCTGTGACATCTCGTCACTCGGTGCGTTATGGCTGGCGTGGCGAGCGTGATACCCGTGGTGACTCGCAGTGGATACCGACCACAGCGATAGAGAAAATAGAAGTGGTCAGAGGTCCTGCCGCCGCCCGTTATGGCAGTGGAGCGATGGGTGGCGTGGTCAATATCATCACCAAAAAGGTAAGTGATGAGCTAACAGGCACCGCAGAGATTTACGCCAATCTACCCGAAGACAGCAAAGAAGGTGATAGCCGTCGTGTCAGTGCCAGCCTAAGTGGGGCGATAATCCCCCAAAAGTTAGGATTTAGACTCTATGGTAATCTAAACCAAACCGACATGGATGAGGCAGACATCAATCCTTTGGTGCCTTATACCAATGCCAATGGTTCAACCTATCTGGCACGAGCAGCAGGACGTGAAGGGGTGGAAAATAAAGATATCGGACTGCGTTTGACTTATGAAGTTAGCCCAAACCATGCCCTAAACTTTGATGTGACTCATGGGCGTCAAGGTAATGAATACGCAGGCGACACCCAGTATTCCAACCGTGATTCTAGTGCCACGACCACAGGAGTACAAGCCCAAAGCAACGCCCACCTAAACAGTCTTATCGGTAGCCAGACGAACATCATGCGTCGTGACGGCTACTCCCTGACTCATGACGGGGTCTATGATTGGGGTGACAGTCAGTTTACCATTCAGTACGACCAAACCAAAAACACTCGCCTAAACGAAGGTTTGGCAGGTGGACCCGAGGGCGTGATTAGTCATACCGCACCGTATTTTGAGGATACTAAGTTAAAAACATTTAGGGTGCATGGCGAGAGCAGTATCCCCTTTCATTTTGGTGTTGCCCAAAAACTGACCATAGGGGCGGAGTATGTCAAAGATGAGCTAAATGACACCGCTAACATGGACGAGGGTACTGCCACAGGCACAGACACTAACGCCCTATATGCCGACGCCTTTGTCAAGGGTGATAGAAGTAGTGCTGAGTCAAAAATCAGCTCGCTGTATGTTGAGGACAATCTAAAACTTTCCGAGGCTACCGACCTAGTGCTTGCCCTGCGTTATGACCATCACAACAAATCAGGCTCGAACATCAGCCCTGCCCTAAACCTTACCCATCATCTAAATGACAACTGGACACTAAAAGCAGGCGTGGCTCGTGCTTATAAAGCCCCAAATTTGTATCAAAACTCATCAGGCTATCTGCTCGGCACTCGGGGGCAGGGCTGTCCGATTGGACTGGTGCCAACAGGGCAATGGTGTGTCCTACAAGGTAATGAGAACCTAAAACCCGAAACATCACTAAACACCGAGCTTGGGGTGCAGTACCGTGATGAGCGTATTAATGCCAGCCTGACCTATTTTCACAATAACTACAAAGACAAAATCAGCTCAGGCACTCAGGTCATAGATACCGTCACCCTGCCTTATACCCGTGGCAACACCACCACCAACATGACCTATAATCTACTACAATGGGAGAACATCCCCAAAGCCAAAGTGGAGGGCTTGGAGGGTGGTGTGACATGGTCGCATGGTAATTGGCGTTGGAATAACAATTTGACCTACATGATAGAGTCCGTGGATAAACGCACGGGCAACCCTTTGTCTTTGATTCCGACTTACACATGGAATTCTACGCTTGGTTACGATATTAATGATAAGTGGGATGTTAATGCCACTTATACTCTCTATGGTCGCCAAAAAGCACGTCAGTTTGCCGAAAGCAACATTGAAAATTCAAGCAAAGACGGCTTGTTACATAACCAAGACGTCAAAAGCTATGGCGTATTTTCAGTCAATACGGGCTACTATTTTAATGACCATGTCAGTGGACGCATTGGGATAAACAACGTCTTTGATGAGCAAAAACTGCGTGATAATACAATAAGCCAAAGTTATAACGAACCGGGTCGCTCGTACTTTGCCAGTTTAAGGTATGAGTTTTAAATACTTTTTCCAAACCAAAACACCCAAGCCATCAATGGTTTGGGTGTTTTTATTAGGGCGTGTTAAATATTGGTATTTGCAATGAAAAATGAGAAAAATCGCACGTTTTTCAAGGAAAAAATGCAGGCTAATAGTTGTTCTATCAGACAAGTTTTTGACGATGAAAAACAAGATTTAGCCATTTTTCATGCAAAAATTGGCTGAAATTGTCAAATTTTGCCATATTTTATAAGAATGCTATCAATGGTAGGCGCGCCCTACATCATTGATAGGCGGGTATCATGACGACACGCCCAAAAACCCCACCACCTGCCGACCGATAAAGCCTGTATCAAACGAGCGAGTGCGATAATCATAATTCATAAAACCGATATGCCCGCCATAGGTGGTATCTAGTAGCTCCACATCCGCCGACACGTCCGAGCGTTCGGCAGTTACGCCCAAAAATGGGTCATCTTTGGCGGTGATGATGAGCGTGGGCTTTACAATGTCCGCCAAATATGGCAAGGCGGACGACTGGCGGTAGTAGTCGTTTTTTGAGCGAAAGCCATGACGGGGGGCGGTAAAGACGTTGTCAAAGTCGCCAATGCGTTTGGCGGATTTTAACGCCTTTAATTCATCAGGGGTTAGGCGGTTTTCTAGGGCTTTTTTGACAATGGGGTTTAAAAGATACGGCGTATAAATGTGCCGTCCGAGCAGTCGCTCCATTGCCACCGAACTGCTCGCCAAGTCCACAGGGGCAGACACCACGACCGCACGAGCAGGGATAGCGTCCGAGCCGTACTCGCCCATGTATTTGGCAAGGGCATTACCGCCCAGCGACACACCCACAGCATAGATGTGAGCGAACTCATTTTGTAAATGGGTTAAGTTATGATGAACTTCTGCCGTATCGCCTGCGTTATAAAACACCTTGCCCGAGACCGCCACACCGCCACATGAGCGAAAATGAGCGACCACAAAATGACAATCCGCCCCATGTACCGCCCGAGCGAGCGACTTGGCATAGTGGCTTTGGCTTGACCCTTCCATGCCATGAAACAGCACGATGAGCGGTTTTTGGTATTTACCGTCCACTTTGGTGTCATCGGTGAGCAGGTAATCAAACGCCACTTGGCTTTCATCTAGGGAGTCTTTGATAAGATGACGGGTGTAGTCGGGTGTGTATTTGACCACATAACGGGGCAAAATGGTTTGCAGGTGCGGATTTTTTAGCCAAAGGGGCGGACGAAAATCAGTGGCAAGGGCAGTCATGGTGTTCTCTTTTTTAAATAGACCTCTTTCCAAACTACCCCAGCTCAAAATTATAAATCGCAGAAATTAG
>ERZ1023461.27-NODE-27-length-68147-cov-52.803663_pt1 | contig 68147 bp, 62 predicted proteins | sample MGYA00380528_ERZ1023461 | MGnify/ENA primary metagenome ERZ1023461 (study PRJEB33173, sample SAMEA4830392) | metagenome | study: EMG produced TPA metagenomics assembly of the PRJEB25223 data set... | reverse complement strand
TGATTTGACAATGCTGTTATTGGGCTGTCTTAGGTTTAGCTTGTTAATCATCTGCTGGAAACGCTCACGGTCTTCGGCACGGTCAATCGCATCAGGGCTTGTGCCGATGATAGGCACACCAGCTTCTTCTAGGCTACGGGCAAGTTTAAGCGGCGTTTGACCACCATATTGCACAATCACGCCCTTAGGATTTTCGGTGCGGACGATTTCTAGCACATCTTCTAGGGTAATCGGCTCAAAATACAAGCGGTCTGACGTGTCATAGTCGGTTGAGACGGTTTCTGGGTTACAGTTTACCATAATGGTCTCGTAGCCGTCTTCACGCATGGCAAGGGCGGCATGAACACAGCAGTAATCAAACTCAATGCCTTGTCCGATACGGTTTGGACCTCCGCCGATGACCATGATTTTGTCTTTGTCGGTTGGGCATGCCTCGCACTCGTCATCATAGCTTGAATACATATAGGCGGTATTGGACGCAAATTCGCCTGCACAGGTGTCCACTCGTTTATAAATCGGATATACGCCCAAATTCCAACGCTGTTTGCGGAACTGCTTTTGGCTAATGCCCATAAGATTGGCAATGCGTAAATCGCTCATGCCCTTACGCTTAAAGGTGCGGATATTCTCGGCAGTCAAATCGCCAAAGCCTAAGGTTTTGATTTCATTTTCGGTTTTGATGATGTCTTCAATTTGCACCAAGAACCAACGGTCAATCTTCGTCAATTCAAACACTTCATCAAGACTAAATCCATGACGAAACGCTTCGGCAAGATAAAAAATGCGTTCAGGCGTGGGAATGCTTAGGCGGTTTTTAATCTCAGAAACAATGGCATTTGCCGATTTGTTTTCCAAATTCATCACTTCATCAAAGCCTGTCGCCCCTGTTTCAAGCCCACGCAGTGCCTTTTGCATGGATTCTTGAAAATTGCGACCGATTGCCATAACTTCACCGACTGACTTCATTTGTGTGGTTAGCACAGGTTCAGCTTGGGGGAATTTTTCAAAGTTAAAGCGTGGAATTTTGGTAACGACATAATCAATGGACGGCTCAAAAGACGCAGGGGTAACACCGCCTGTAATGTCATTTTTTAGCTCGTCAAGCGTGTAACCGACCGCCAATTTGGCAGCGATTTTGGCAATCGGAAAACCTGTCGCCTTGGACGCTAACGCTGATGAACGGCTCACACGGGGGTTCATTTCAATGACGACCATGCGACCGTCTTTGGGGTTGATACCAAACTGTACGTTGGAGCCACCCGTCTCTACGCCAATCTCACGCAAGACAGCGATAGAGGCGTTACGCATGAGCTGATATTCTTTATCGGTCAAAGTCTGAGCAGGGGCAACGGTGATTGAGTCGCCTGTATGCACGCCCATGGGGTCAAAGTTTTCAATGGAGCAGACGATGATACAGTTGTCGTTTTTGTCTCGCACGACTTCCATTTCATACTCTTTCCAGCCGATAAGGCTCTCATCAATCAATAGCTGATGCGTGGGCGATAAGTCAAAACCACGCTGACAAATCTCCAAAAACTCTTCTTTATTATAGGCAATACCGCCCCCACTTCCGCCCATGGTAAAAGACGGGCGGATAATGACAGGAAAACCAAAACGAGATTGGATTTCTAAGGCTTGCTCCATGGTCTCGGCAATGTCGGCTTTGGGGCATTCAAGACCGATTTTTTTCATCGCCTTGTCAAATAGGTTGCGGTCTTCGGCTTTTTCAATGGCTTCTTTGGTCGCCCCAATCAGCTCACAACCGTACTGTTTTAGCACGCCGTTTGCATCTAGTGCCAACGCACAGTTCAATGCCGTCTGTCCGCCCATGGTCGGTAGCACCGCATCAGGGCGTTCTTTTTCAATGATTTTGGCAACCGTCTGCCAAGTAATCGGCTCAATGTAAGTGGCGTCCGCCATAGACGGGTCGGTCATGATTGTGGCGGGGTTTGAGTTCACCAAAATCACTCGGTAGCCTTCTTCTTTTAAGGCTTTACACGCCTGAGCCCCTGAATAGTCAAATTCACAGGCTTGTCCGATGACAATGGGGCCTGCCCCGATGATAAGAATGGATTGTATGTCGGTACGTTTTGGCATAGGGGTCTCTCTTTGTTGATAAATTTTTTGATTGATAAAATGGGTTAAAAAAGTGTTGCCATCGCTTGCTCTTCTTGGCGGATACGCTTAAATAAGACCAGCAAATAAATGGGCAAGCCAATCAATAACACATACCACGCTTGACATAATAAGGCGATGCCAATCAGTTCGGGTATGATGTTTAAAAAATAATTGGGGTGGCGAAATGTTTTAAATAACCACGAACGATTAATTTGATGTTCTGGCAAAATATAGATTTTAACCGTCCAAATCTCCCCTAACTGCTTGATAATCAACGCCAATATCACAAATGAAGCCGTCACCATCAGCGTACCAATCAAGGATATGCCATTAAAAGCAGTGTCAGAAAACCATACCGAGATAAAACATGCCAAATAATAAAGGGTATGAACCAGCGCAAGCACCGTGGAATTGGTTTTTCCGTATTGTGTCGCCCCTTTGGCAATCAAGGCTTTTTCATGTTTAATGGAGACGGCTAAAAATAACAGTCTGATGATAAAAAATAGGATTAAGATGCTTAAAATCATTGTCATTGATGTTTTTCCATTGAAATTGAAATGAATATAAATTGGGTTTATGAGGTTTTTAATTAATGATGTTTTAGACCATCATGTTACACTCTACAAAACGAAAAAGTGCTACGGTTTCCGTTCGTGGTGAGCTAAGTCAAACCATCATGGAAAACCACCCGCAGGCATAGCTCAGGGCGAACGGCTTCCGTGGTAAAATTCAATTTTGTTAGCTGTATATAAACAATTCTCATAAGTCCACGCCACAATCTTGTTATCATCATTGCTTTTATAAAATGCTGATAATAATGTGTGCCATACGTAACCATTTACTTACACACGAGTACCAACTTAAAATCACTGTTTGATGATAAAATAAATTGCCATGCATTTTTTAGATTTAACAGCACTTGCATGTCATGGGTTGAAATGCCGCTCACACTCATGCCATCAATAATGGTTTTGGTCTGGGGAAAGTGGTATTGACATTTTCCAAGCGTGACATGCTGTGAATGACTTCCACGATATTTTTACGAGCCAAAAAACGATTTTGTTTAAGGGTTAGGTTGAATTTATCTTGCATAATTTTTACATTTAAACTATAAGGTACTATTACACACCCTATGGATTGCTATGCATTATATCCAATCTTTCGTATTGATATTCTAAGCATTTATCTATTTGTTCTATCATAGATTGAGTAAATTCAGAATGAAAAAACTTAATAAAATTCTGCGTATACTCATAACTAAATACTATACCATCGTCTATCAATGCCTGTTTTTGATTTTTGATAATTTTGTAACTAACCATTTTTTCATCTGCTTGTTCATCGCTTGCATATAATTTAAAAATATCTTTATATAGCTCATTTACTTTTAAGAGAATTTCACTGTCTAATATCTTTTTGTCGTAAGCAATTGTCTTTTCGTTTGCTTGTGATAAATAATGAGCTACTGCTTGCGATAATGGTTTTTCATAAAATTTATTATCAATGGCATTTTGCATACAAATTGCATATTGTTTTTCCGTGACATCAATTTTAGGATAATCCTGACCGTCAAACTCCTGTATCATTAAATTTTTTAAATAAGCCACATTAAAACCAATTTGATTTAATAATATTGGCATTTTATTTTCAATGCTATGATAAAATTTTTGATGTTGGGTAGGTTCTTGTGGTGCATTAGGGGTTGCACACGCCATTACTGGCAGACATAACAAAATTGCAATCAATTTATTCATCTTTAAATCCCTGATTTGAACCCAAATTCGGTGCGTTTATACGCAACAAACGCACCTTTGTTTTTATGCTTTTGCCTTCTCAATCTCACTCACAAATCTATCAAACAGCACCGAACAATCATGTGGGCCGGGGCTGGCTTCTGGGTGTCCTTGAAAACTAAATGCAGGGCGGTCGGTACGCTCAATGCCTTGATTGGTGCCGTCAAACAGCGAACGGTGCGTGGCTCGTAGCGTGGCAGGTAGGGTGCTTTCGTCCACACAAAAGCCGTGGTTTTGGGAGGTAATCATCACCGTGCCATTGTCCAAATCCTGCACAGGGTGGTTCGCCCCATGATGACCATGCCCCATTTTTATGGTTTTAGCACCGCTAGCGAGTGCCAACAGCTGATGACCCAAACAAATGCCAAACACAGGGATTTTACTGGTTTCAATAATGGTGCGAATGCTGTCAATGGCATAATCACACGCAGACGGGTCGCCCGGGCCATTGGATAGGAAAATGCCGTCTGGGTTCATGTCCAGCACGTCTTTGGCAAGGGTTTGGGCAGGGACGACCGTTAGGCGACAGCCCCTATCGGCAAGCATACGCAAAATGTTGGTTTTTACGCCATAATCATAGGCGACAACGTGGTATTTTAGTTCAGGCTCGGTAAAGCCCACGCCCAGCTCCCACGAGCCTTGCGTCCATGTAAAGCCGTCTTTATCACAGTATTCTTTTGCCAAATCAAGTCCGTTCATGTCAGGGGCGTTTTTGGCAAGTTCTAAGGCTCTCTCCACATCATCGCCCACAACGATTGCCCCATTTTGAGCCCCTTTTTCACGCAAGATACGGGTCAGTTTACGAGTGTCAATATCGCCAATTGCCACGACATTGTGTTTGATAAGGTATTCAGACAGCGACATCTCGCTTCTAAAATTACTGTGAAGCAATGGCAAATCACGGATAATCAGACCGCTCGCCCACACCTTGTGAATGCGTCCAGACTCGGTGTCTTCTTCATTACAGCCTGTGTTGCCGATGTGCGGATAGGTCAGCGTAACCATTTGTTTGGCGTAGCTTGGGTCGGTCAAAATCTCTTGGTAGCCTGTCATGGCGGTGTTAAAGACGACTTCGCCGACCGTCTCACCGTCCGCCCCAATGCTAACACCATGAAAAATTGTACCGTCTTGTAGGGCTAAAATGGCTTTTTTGGTCATGACACGCTCCAATTGGAAAAAATAAATTATAGAGTTATAAAGATATAAAAATTTTGGTTTTTGGCAAATTTTAGACAAAATTTTTTGGCAAAACTGCCACAAGCTAAAATTTAGACACAAAAAAGCGAATGATTAAAAATAAACTCAACTTTGCTCAAATAAGGGGCAAAAGTAAAGTTGTATTTTCATAATCACTCGCTTGTCGTAGATTTTGTTTATTATATACAAAAAAACAACTTTTTTCTACTACTTTTTATAAATTTTTATGTGTTGGGCGGTTGTGGTTTTTGGGGTAAATGGCGTTTTATTTTGTACAAACCCCAATCTTGGGCGAATTGCAATTCGCCCCTACCATGCCAATTTTAACATGATTTTTGCCATGCCACATTTAACCATATTGATTTAACAACTCATCAAAATTTTGGCTCGTGATACGTCCTATCTCATCAGGCGTTTTACCAAAAATATCTGCCAGAGCCTTTGCCACATACGGCACAAAAGACGGCTCATTATCACGCCCACGCTTTGGCACAGGGGCGAGATAGGGGCTGTCGGTTTCTATCAAAAGGCGGTCAAGGGGCAATTTTTTGGCAACGTCTTGTAATTCCACCGATTTTTTAAAACTGACAATCCCTGAAAATGAGATGTATAACCCCATGTCAAGGGCGGTTTTGGCAAAGGCATAATCTTCGGTAAAGCAGTGGATAATGCCGTGTTCGCACTTTTCGGCTTTTAATAGGTCAAGCGTGTCGTGATAGGCGTTACGGGTGTGGACGATGATTGGTTTTTTTAGGGTTTGGCTTGCGTGAATGTGCGTGGCAAAGCTGTATTTTTGCTCGCTCTTTTTGGTGTCGTCCCAATGATAATCTAGCCCCGTCTCGCCAAACGCCCATACCTTGTCATCATTTAACCGCACAAAGTCGTCCACACTCACCGCCTTTAAAATCGCCTTGTCTTGGCAAGGGTGCAAGCCAATACTCATGCCGATGTTGATGTTGTCATTGGATAAATCTACCCACTGCCTGATGTCGTCAATCTCGCCAAATTCACAGCAAATTGCCATGATACGGCTGACGTTCATCTCTTTTAGGTTGGCAAGTAGGGCGGGTTTGTCGTGTTGGTAAGTGTCTAAATAGGTCAAATGGGCGTGGGTGTCGGTGTACATATTACTGTTCTTTTTGGTGTTGTTAAGTTATGTTGAATCGTGAGCGGTTAAATTAACATTGATTTGTGATGATAGGGTGGTTGTATGAATATGAATTTGTGTTGGGTGTGGCAATAAGTTATTTTGCCAAAATTGGCTGTTTTGATGAGTTATGCAAATTTGTCATGGTGTGTATTTTATCATTACCACCCCCAAAAAAGCAATTTTTGCCATCAACTTGTGCCAAATGATGCCCATCTGCTATAGATTTTTCTCAATAACCTTTTAAATTTTTATAAAAAGATGAAAAATTAATCAAGTTAGCATGGTTTTTGCAACATATTATGATTAATTTTTAATTAATTTGAACAATAGTTAAACAAATTTTAATCATTACCATCTGTTACACAGCGTTTACAAAAAGAGTGACGATTGTATCCTTTTTGGCGACCAATAAAACTTAACAGAGATTTTTTTGTATTAAATCTCTTTCCAAACTAAAAATAAACCCTTATAAGTATTGGAGTTGAAGTTTTTAAAAATCCATAAAAATCAGGGTTTGGAAAGAAGTCTATTAAAATATTGTTTGATTTAAAATATCATTTAATTTTTTTAAACATTGATACATTGTAACGAACCATGCCGATGATGCTAAGCGACATGCTGGGTCATCGGTACTTTTGTTATTGGTTGTTACTGGTGTGATGTCTCAACAAAAACGCTCAAATAGGAGGCATGATGAAAATTACCCTAAACCCCATTAAGATTGCCATCTGTGCATTGGCAGTATGCATGACACTGTCTGCTCATGCTGTTCGTATCGTGGATAATGAAAACACCAAGGCAGTCGGGCATGTCAAATGGCACAAAGAAAAAAGCGTGAATACAAACGATGTCATGAACGCACATGTGCCTGATAATGCGGTGAACGTGGTATTTATTCGTCAAGCCGACCAAGACCCCTTGCAGACCAGTGCCAATATTGCCATTAATGACCGCTTTCAGGTGAGCATCCAGCCGGGGAATTTTAGTCAAGTATATTCTTGCTCAGGCATTAACCAGCTTAGCTCTGCGGTTACGGGCGCTAAGCATAATGACCTATTGGCAAACCTACAAACACATTATCTATCAGTAGGTCAAACATACTATTTTTATGTAGAAGTAGATGATAATGCCCGCTCTACCATCAAGCAGATTGATGACACCAGTGCTAAGAGCCTGCTAGAACACACCAGATTGCAAACCCACCAAATCAGCCGTGTGGTTCCTAACTGCCCAGCACCTGCCCCTGCTCCCATACCCGCTCCTGCGGTTGTCAAACCTGCCCCTGTATCTGTGGCAACTACCGCCAAACAAACTCGCTCCATCGAGCTTGCGGTGCTGTTTGACACTGATAAGTCAGTTGTAAAATCCCAATATCATGACAAAATCAAAGAAGCAGCTGACTTTTTGGCAAGCCATCCAAATGCCACCGTGGTCATCGAAGGTCATACTGACAGCCGAGCCAGCGAGCCTTACAACCAAGCTCTATCAGAGCGTCGTGCCAATGCTGTAAGAAACGTACTTATCAAAAATTATGGCGTAAACCCTGACATCATCACTGCCGAAGGGCATGGTGAGCTACGTCCCATCGCATCTAATAACACCGCTGAGGGTCGCCAACAGAACCGTCGTGTGGTCGCTGTCTTTACTTACTAATCTAAACAGGAAATATCTATGAAAACCGTGATTGTAAAAACCTATAATACCAATGAAGCCATTAATGAAGTGCGTGTGGTGACCAAAGACGGTCAGCCTACGGTCATCAAAGCAGGCAAGCATGTCAATTATGACTTTTTTGATGAATCTATCGGACGTGCCCCTAACCACATCATCACCAAGCGTCAAGGCAAAGACCTGCACGTCTCTTTTGAGCGAGAGGGTGTTGAGAGCGACCTTATCATCGAAGATTTTTATGAAAATGATGAGCAGGGCTTGGTGGGTATCGCCGAAAACGGTCGTTACTACTATTATATTCCTGATACCGGTGAAGTGGCAGACTACGTCACTCAGCTTCAAGCGGGCGATGTCGAAGGTCAGGCACTGGGCGGCGAGGAAATGCTGGTGCCATTTTGGATTATGATGGTCAATGGCTTGCCATGGTGGCCACTACTGGGCGTGGTGCCTTTTCTTATCAGAGATAAAGATGATGACCCAGCACCTTTAGCTGAGGCAAGACCTAACACGACGCCTGACATTGTCTTGGCACAGGTTAGCGAAGATGAAAAAGTAAATGGGGTGACGATTAATGTGTTAGATAATGACAGCTCATCAAATATCAATAAAGCTGGCATTAAGCTCATCAGCCCACAAACCAACCAAATCAGCACCGAAGAAGACGGTAAAAAAGTCACCGTAAAAGGGCAGGGTACATGGACAGTAGATGACGAGGGTAATGTCACTTTTGTCCGAGAAGAGGGTTTTACAGGCAACCCAACCCCCATCAACTACATCGTGCCAAACAACCAAGGGGAGTATTCAGTTAGCACTGCGGTGGCGGTGGACTACGGTCATGCCCTAACCGCCGATAACGCATCGGGCAAAACAGGCACGCCAGTCACTCAGGATGTATTGGCTAACGATAACAAAGACGGACTGGTAACTGACACCCTGCAACTTGTCAATCCTGCCACAGGCGAGACGGGCTTGGCTTTGGTTGTGGCAGGTGAGGGCAAGTGGGAGCTTGTGCTTGGTGGTGATAATAAGCCAACAGGTGAGGTGACCTTTACGCCCGAAGATGGCTTTACAGACAACCCAACTCCCATCAAATACCGAGTCACCACCACGACAGGCGGGGATTATGAGACAACGGTCGGTGTTAGTTATGACAGCGTAAGTTATGGCAATGGTCACACCAGACCTGACGTGCAGGTGGGTAATCTAGGCGAGCCCGTTACCATTGATGTCACAACTAATGATAATTCGGTGGATGCATCTTCGGTCAGACTGATTGACCCTGCCAACCCTGGTACTCCCGAAACCCCAATATTGGTCGATACTGTAAAGTAAAAGATGAGGGTACTTGGACGGTAAGTGACGGCAAAGTGACCTTCACCCCTGATGCTGGCTTTGCAGGCAGCCCTAAGCCCATTAACTATGTCGTCAAAGACACTGATGGCAATCAGTTGCTACCAACACCGATTAACGTCACTTATCCATCAATGACCACCGCTGATGTCAAAACAGGTTCTTATGGTAAGCCTGTTGATGTAGACGTATTGGCAAATGATAAGAACATTGTCAAAGACAGCGTTAAAATCATCAATCCATCTACTGGCGAACCTACCAATGAAGTTGTCATTAAGGGTCAAGGTACTTGGAGTGTTGATGATAAGGGTATTGTTACCTTCAAGCCAGAGGATAACTATACGGGCAACCCAACACCGATTAACTATATCGGCACGGATTCTAACGGTCACACTACGTTGCCAACGCCAGTTACCGTCATCTATCCAAACCCTACCACCCCCGACACCAAAATCGGCACACCGGGCAAACCTGTTACTCAAAAAGTCACAGACAATGATGGTAATGTAGACCCAAGCACCGTCAAACTGGTAGACCCTAACAATCCAAATAACCCACCATCTGACAAAGTTACCATCCCTAACGAAGGTACTTGGACAGTAACCCCAGATGGCGAAGTTACCTTTACTCCCGATCCTAACTTCACAGGCAATCCAACACCGATCAGCTATGTTGTTGAAGATGACAATGGTAATGTGTTGCCACCGACACCTGTGGTGGTTAGTTATCCACAGCCGGTGGATGGCGATGACACGCCTATTGCCACCAATCCCGATACAAAACCAGGGTTTAAGGGTTATCCTGTCACGCAAAACGTTGTTGATAATGATAATAATGTTGATCCTACAACTGTTAAACTTATCAATCCCATCACCAAACAGCCTGTGGATGAGATTGTTGTGCCTAACGAGGGTACTTGGACAGTTGGTCCTAACCCAGGGGAGGTTACATTCACACCTGTGCCAGAGCTGGGCGATAAAGATCCATCACCGATTAACTATGTGGTCAAAGACATTGACTCCGATGATTTCTCAGAGCCAACACCGGTTAATGTTACTTATCCAGTAGAAGCACCAAAACCCATCGTCTCCATCAAAGCCACAGACCCTGTCGCCATTGAAGGCGGTGAGGGCAGTGACCCTGCCAAAGACAACAAACTTGTCTTTGAAGTGTCTCAAAGTGACACCATTACCGAAGCCAACACCATTAAGGTAAAAGGCAACCTACCAGCAGGTACGGTGAGTGCAGATGACATCGAGTCCATCAGCTACACAGATGGTGCAAATACAAAAGTAACCATTAAAGACCCAGCTGACATTGCCAAATTCTTTACAGATGGCGTTGAGGTGGTTATCCCTGCCAATGGCACCACAGCACCTGCCATTACCATCACTGCCAAAGATGATGGCATCCCTGAAGGCACAGAGACCATCAGTGTTCAAGTGGCAGACGTTAGCAAAGGTTCAATCAGTCCTAATGCCAAGGAAAATACTGCCACAGGTAGTATCAAAGATGAGCCTTATGATGGCACCCCAAAAAATCCAAATGAGACAACTGATCCGAACAATCCGGTAACACCAAGCACCCCAGAAGTGCCGTCTAATGACAGCCCAAGGGTGCCAAAAGACCCAACCAAGCCACATGACCCAAATAATCCTGATGAAAACCTATTGGTGCCTGTTGATGAAAACAACACCTTAGGCGATAAGCCAATCGTTGCCATCAGTGGTCCAGAGCTTGTCAATGAAGCGGTAGGTACGGTTACTTATACCGTTGCCCTAGACCGTCCTGCCACCGAAGACATTGTCATCAGTTATGTCATCAACCACAAAGCAGATGGTTCAAACGATAACCCAACCGAAAATGATGACTTTACCACCGCCAACATCGGCACGGTACAAACTGTCACCATCAAAAAAGGCGACACCAAAGCAACCATTAGTGTTGGTATTAAAAACGACGACAATCACGAAGGTAATGAAGATTACAGCGTGAGCATTGTCCATGCCGACAACAAAGCTGTGGTTAATGACAAAGCCAACACCGTCATCACCACCTCAAGGCACCACCGATGGACGTGATCCAAACGACCCATCTAACTACCCTGACCCGAACAATCCTGATGGACCAATGAAGGATCCTAACAATCCTGACAACCCTGTCACCCCTGATGATCTGCCAAAAGCAGATGATGACAGAAAAACACCAGTGGTTTCTATCAAAGCCACCAAGCCAGTATCAGTTGAAAAAGCTACCGCAGATGACTTTGTGGAGTTTACCGTGGCTCGCAGTGCCATCGTTGAGGGTAATAGCTTCAAAGGTGATGTCAATGTGACCTTAAAAGTCCAAGCTGATGGCACCGAGATTGATGCCAAAGATGTGGCTCGTGTTGAGATTGTTGATGAGACTGGCAAGAAATTGGCAGATGCAACTTATGCCGACCTGGTTGCAGGTAAAGTTGTTGTCATGCCACAAGATGCGACCGACACCACAGGTCAAATCAAAGTGCGTATCTATGCTAACGATGATGATGTCTATGAAATCTCAGAGAAAGTCACACTTGCCATCACTGATGTGGATGATACAGGCACGACTGATTCACGTATTGAGCCAAAAATCGATTCCAACAATGGCAATGCAACAGGCTATATCGTGGATGATAGCAAAGATGGGGACAAGCCATTTGACCCAACCAAACCTATCAACCCAACCACCAACCCTGCACCAACAGGGGATAAACCTGTGGTTATCATCAAGGGTGACGATGAAGTCCTTGAAAGTTCAGGCTCGGCTAATTACACCATTGAGATTGAAAATGGCAAAACTTCTGATAAGCCAATCAAGGTAAAATATAAAGTAACTTTACCCGAAGCAAGTGACACCATCAATCCTGCCGAACAAGCAGACTTTGGTGGCTCTGTTGTGATCGATAGAGTGGTCGAAGTTGAAATCCCAGCGGGTCAAACCAAGTTTGAGATTAATCTTCCGATTGTTGATGATGACATTTATGAGAGTAAAGAGACCTATCGTGTTGAGCTCATTGAGGCCAAACTTGACGATGCTGATGTTCGCACCACAGACTCTAATAAGCAGTCAGTAACCACGGTGATTGACGACTTTGAAGCTGAGACTGATGCCAACAAGGATAAGCCCACTATTGAGCTTGATCCACCAGCTCACGTCTCAGAAGAGAGCTTGCCAGGAGGTAATAAAGATAATAACTCTGCTAAGCACGCCAACAACACCACAGTAGATGCAAGTACACCAAATAATAATGACTACGACATCACTAATGAGACAAGAACATCAGGCAAGATACGCATCACCAATGTTGATACTACTGATACGAACTTGCTTGATAGACTGTCGTTAGACTTGTCAAATGCCACCCCAATTCGTTTGAGCCAAAATGGTGAAAATCTGACATGGGAAAAAGATGAAAGTGTCGCAGACAAGATTACTTGGCATGCCTATGAGACTGATGTCAAAGACCCTGCATTGACTGTTACGATAGATAACAACTCTCGTAACGTGGCAACCGTTGATGGCAAAGAAGTGGTTGAGTTTACCTATGATGTTGAGCTTCATAAAGCCATTTATCATGAGGGTAACTCTATCATTACCGCTGATTCGTCAGCAGGAGAAGGTCAAGACAACTTGCCTGTAAACTTTACCATCATTGCCAAAGATGGTGATTCAAACATTGCAACCAATGAGACCGTTGTGGTGGTGATTGAAGATGATGCTCCGATAGCAGAACGAGTGGTGCATAATATCCAAGTGGCTCATGACGAAGTGACTCTTAGCGGTCTGATTGGTGGCTTTAAAGAAAATATAATCTTAAAGCCGACTGACAATAGCAATGATGTTACATTTAACAACATGAGAGGCAACTATCCTTCCCGTTGGAAGAGTTTAGATGATGACTCATTGTATGATGGTATTTCATGGGGTGTGCCATTCCCAAAGGAAAACCAAGGGTACAATCAAGCTGCCTATGAAGCTCGAGAAAACAGCGAGTTCTCTGGCACGAATGTCAAAGAGCTAACCACAGGTCTTGGTGAATCGTTCAATATCGGTACATTTACTCACCAAAACTACTCTATTTATACAGTCAGTCAGCAGATTCGCTCGGGTACGTTGACCTACAGCTTTAATACAGCTATTAATGGTCAAGATGTTACCATCTCAGACATTGACTATGATTTTGTCCATCTAGAGACCCAAAACATTGGTGTTCTTGATGGCGTAGCAGGCGACTTGGTGGCATTTAAGCAGTCAGACAAGACCTTTATCATTGGCGATACTGCTTATCGCTTGAGTGTTGAAGGCTTTGTTCCTGTTGCCAATAATGCCCCACAAGGTATGCCAGAAGGTGTCAGTTATGCCGATTATCTGCAAGCCCAGTATCTGTACTTCTTACAAGAGTCTTTGAAAATTAAGACAATTGGAACAACGGGTTATCTGTATGACCGAGAAGCTATGCAGATGCTAAATGAGACATTTGGTGCAGAGTTGATTGCTGAGGCAGAAAATCTTGGGTTGGTTGCCAATGGTTTTCATAACAATCACCCAAGTAACCCAATACTTAGCAAAGAAGATGTGGATAGGGCTTTGGCATTCTTGGATAAAGCCCAAATGGTGCTTGTGCATTCAGACGAGAGCCAAACCAACAACTATAACGTTCAAGCCCATATCGAGCCTATCACAAACCCCCTTGACCTTGAAACCAACGTTGATATTCAAGGCAAGATTCATGTGGGTGGTGACTTGCTGTTGGACAGTCAAGGCAACAAAAAAGTCGATGTTCTATGGACGGCAGTCATTGATGGTGATAATCCGCATATTAAAGAGATCACCTACAAAGACGCCAACGGCAGAGAAACCACCCAAGAAAATGCTCAGTCTACTGAAATCGTTATCACTTATGGTACGCTTGTGGGTAGAAAAGATGGTGATTATCGTTTTACTGCTGTCAATGATATTGCCAGACTTATCGCCGAAGGGGCTGATGAGACATTCACAGTGGAATATCAATATAGTGACTCAGATGGCGATATTGCCAAGTCAGAGGTGGTATTTAACTTTGAAGGTTTAACAAAGGCTCAAATGCAAGAAAGTCGTGCCAATCCTTACGCTGATGGTGAGAGTAATGATTATATTGTAGGCTCAACCCAAGCTGATATTATCTATGGTGGTATCGGTGATGATGTCATTGTTGGTAATGGCGGTGGAGATACACTCATTGGCGGTGCTGGTAATGATGTATTGTTCTATGCCAAAGATGCAGTCTTGATTGACGGTGATGGTGCCAATAATCAGGGTGGCGAAGCAGCCGATGGTAAGGATTATGTGGATATCCTGTCATTAACACATTGGTTGGAGCTTGACGAGAATAACAATCCATTACCTATTGACTTTAACGATGTGCGAAACGTTAAGAATATTGAAGAGATTGATATGAGAAATGATTTTGCTCAGACGCTAGAAATCACTGCTGACACAGTACTAAATATGACAGATGGTAGAAATCAACTGTTCATTCGTGGTGATGTGGATGGGGATGGTAGAGATACCGTGAAATTGATGAAAGGCATGAATGCAGAGTCAGAAGAAACTTATAATGACGAAAAAACCGGCACAACCTTTAAGGTATATGAAGGTTATACAGATGATGGAAGTGTAAAACTTTATATCCAAGACGGCATTACCGTTACAGGTGTCTAACCATCATCAATACTACAAACAACACCAAAAACGCCCCAAGTTGGGGCGTTTTTGTTTGACTGTTGACGGGTGTTAAGTTTGTATCCAATAAGGATTTTATCAACAAACCCAACAACAAAAGACCCAACAAATCATGTCGGGTCTTTGTTTTGGTATTAAGTTGGGTATCTAGCTTTTCACCCAGCTTAGATCTTCATCAGGTCGTCCTGTCGTGATGATACAGCCGTTATCGGTAACGATGAGTGTATGCTCCCATTGGGCGGAGAGTTTGCGGTCTTTGGTGATAGCCGTCCAGCCGTCTTTCATGATTTTGGTTTGCCATACGCCTTGGTTAATCATCGGCTCAATGGTCAGTGCCATGCCTGTTTTTAGCTCCACGCCTGTCCCTGCCTTGCCGTAGTGTAGCACTTGTGGCTCACAGTGAAACTCCGTGCCAATGCCATGACCACAAAACTCACGCACGATAGAAAACCGCTCAGGCAGGACAATCTTTTCAATCTCCGCTCCGATGTCGCCAAGTCTTGCTCCATTTTTTACCACGCTGATACCGGCATATAGAGCGTCTTGGGCGACTTTGCATAGGCGTTTTGCCATGACTGAGCCTTCGCCGATAATCCACATGGCGGACGTGTCGCCATAATAGCCGTCTTTGATGACCGTTACGTCAATGTTGATGATGTCGCCGTCCTTTAAGATGCGCTCGTGGTCGGGCATGCCATGACACACCACATGGTTGATAGACGTGCATAGGGTGTAAGGATAGCCGTGATAGTTTAGGCAAGCAGGAATGGCGTTTTGGACTTCGGTGATGTGCTTGTACGCCAAATCGTCCAAAAAGCCCGTACTAACCCCTGCCTTGACGTGGGGGTCTAGCATTTGTAGGACTTCACTGGCAAGCTGTCCTGCCACTTTCATCTTTTCAATGCCGTCTTTGTTTAATAGAGGAATAACTTTACTCATGGGATTCTCTTTGTCATTTGTTTAAATTTATAAAATTAGGGTAATGGTTTAAAAAGTATGCCAAACTAGGTTTTCCGTTCGCCCTGAGCTATGCCTGCGGGTGGCGGAAAACCGTTATGGTTCGACAGGCTCACCACGAACGGTTTTTCTTGTAGCATACTTTTGAACCAAAACTAAAATTAGTAATCATTGGAATCGGTGCTAACAGGCACATCCACAGGCTCGCCTTGTGTTGGGGCGGGCGATTTTTCGGGCAGGTATAACGCCCCTTTTTGTCCGCACGCCGTCAGGGTGAATGCCAATGCTAGACCAAATAATAAGGTTTTCATCATCAAATTCTAAAAAAAATAAAAGGTTATTTTAACATAATTTTGCCAAAATCGCTTGATTTGTGCAAACTCGGCATAATAAACTTTTTGCTTTTTAAGAGATAATAATTTGTCATGATAAACTGCTGTCTTTTTAAGTAAAATATATGCCGTTCTTAACTTTGTATAAGTGATTGATTTATCAAGGGCGAATTGCAATTCGCCCCTACGACCCAAAAAGTAATTATTAAACTTCCTGCAAAACTAGGTTTTCCGTTCGCCCTGAGCCATGCCTGCGGGTGGCGGAAAACCGTCATGGGCAGGCATGGCTCGCCACGAACGGTTTTCTTTAATTTGGGGTTTTGCAGGAAGTCTATTAAAAAATCAATGAATTGCCATTTTAAGTTGAGAATGAAGTAAAATATTTCTCTTTTCATCATTCGCCCACACCATGACCACCGATTATTGTTTTAAAACCACCGCCAAATACGCCTTTACCCAGAGTTTGCCCATTTTGTCGGGCTTTTTGTTTTTGGGCATGGCGTATGGGGTGTATATGCACTCGCTTGGCTTTTCGGCGTGGTATCCTATCATCATGGCGGTGCTGATTTTTGCAGGGTCGGTGGAATTTATCGTGGCGGGGTTACTTATCATGGCGTTTAACCCATCATCGGTGTTTTTGCTTGTGGCGATGATTAGTGCCAGGCAGATTTTTTATGCCATTTCTATGTTGGATAAATTCAAAGGCATCACAGGGTGGAAACGCTGGTATCTCATCGCAGGCATGGTGGATGAGAGCTTTGCCATTAACTACACCGCCGATACGGACAAGGCAGGCGTGGATAAGGCGTGGTTTATGGTGCTCGTTACGCTGTTTTTGCACCTTTATTGGGTCATGGGGTCAGCACTGGGGACGGTCATGGGGGCGGTATTGCCGTTTGATTTGAAGGGGGCGGAATTTGCGATGACAGCACTGTTTTTGGTGATTTTTGTGGAGCAATGGGGCAGAGAAGCCACGCACGAAAGTTCGCTACTTGGCATTGGCATGACCGCGTTGGCGTTGGTGGTGTTTGGTAAGACTAATTTTTTAATCCCTGCCATGCTTGGGATTTTGGTGTATTTGACCGTCAGACGCTCGGCACTGCATGACAAACTGACCAACAAGGTGGCAAAATGACCCTAAATGAACAACTTTTGACCATTGCCACCGCCATTGTTGCTGTTCAGCTGTGCCGTTGGGTGGCGTTTTGGGCGTTTCCTGCTCACAAAAAGGTCCCTGATTTTGTGCAATATCTGGGCAAGGCGTTGCCGTCTGCGGTGTTTGGACTGCTCGTGGTGTATTGCTACAAAAACGTGGATATTTTGGGGCAATATCACGGCATGGCGGAGTTTATCGCAGGGGCGGTGGTTGTGGGGCTACACCTATGGCGAAAAAATATGTTTATTTCCATTGGCGTGGGGACGGTGCTGTATATGATATTGGTGCAAAAGGTGTTTGTGTAAAAAAGTATATAAAAGCGTCAATGAGTACGGCTACTACAACCACATGATGTGTGGATGTAGGGGCGTGCTGAGCACGCTTTGCATGGCAATATCATCAAAAGGTGTACTCAGCATATCCCTACAAGCCTGTGGTAAATATCAAGTTCGTTAGGTATGTATTTTAAATGATGGATGTAAATGATGGGCGTGTAGGGGCGAGTGGCTGTCCCAATTAATAGATATCAATTTATAAGTATCATCACTCACAAAAAACCAGAAACGGCAAGGATGGCACATGACAGGGATGTCATCATGTGCCATGGTGTATCAAAGCATGGGCTTGGTTACTGCCAACACCAAAATCCCCACATAGGCGATACCTGCAATCACCATACCTGCCTTTTTTTGGCTCAGTAGCGGAGCTCGCAAAGCCTTGATATTGGCAGAGACCGCCACAGCCAATAGCATAATCTTGACAACCGCCCAATGCTGAGCCCCTGCTACTTGCCACAACTGCCACATCAAATAAAGCCCACTGCCAACCAGTAACAGATAGATGATGTGGCTTGCTATCTTAAAGGTGCGTGACTGAGTCACCTGACCGCCTGCGAAAATCAGCCCTGTTTGATATAAAAACAGCCCAATGGTAATCACAACCATGAGTAGATGTAGATGTTTCATAAGACGACCTTAGTGAGTGTGTTGTTTGTATCGTTTATATTTGTTGGCGATGGCTGGCAAAAGCCATTATTCGTACAAGACTTCAACAATCTCATATTCTGCCAAGCCACTTGGGGTTTGGATTTTGGCTTCATCGCCTTCTGACTTACCAATCAAACCTTTGGCAATAGGACTGCCGACCGAGATTTTGCCGACTTTGACATCCGCTTCATCTTCGCCCACGATTTTGTAGCGTTTTTGGTCGCCCGAATCCACGTCTTCGATGATGACAGTCACGCCAAACACCACACGCCCGTCTTGGGGTAGGGTGGTTGGGTCAATGACCTGAGCCCCGCCAAGTTTTGCTTCGATGTCACGAATGCGTGCTTCGGACAGCCCTTGCTGTTCCCGAGCGGCATGGTATTCGGCATTTTCTTTTAGGTCGCCATGCTCACGAGCTTCGGCAATGGCGGCGGTAATGCGTGGACGCTCCACGGTTTTGAGCTGTTTTAATTCTGCTTCTAGGGCGGCGTGTCCTTGTGGGGTCATGGGATAGCGTTGCATGGTTTCTCCTGATAATTATCAATACATAGCTAAAAACACCACGCCGATTGGGGTGGTGTTCTGTCATCTGTGATTGGCTTTTTGCCAAATTGTTAGTTTGATAGTATACTAAAAACAGCCAGTGATTGCAACTGTTTTAACGCCAATATCTAAGTTTTGCCATCATAAATAACAGCCCCACAAACATTCCCAGATAGTACGCCATACGCACATCAAAGCTGTCATCTCGGTACTTGATGGGCAGACTGACAAGGGCGGTACAGCTTGGGATTAGCACAAGGTATAGCACCCAATTTTCTAGGACGTGAAGTATGCCTTGCATACTGTTGCCATTGCCATAACGATAAGCGGACAAACTTGTGAGCATGATGACGATGATAAGGGTCAAAATCAAGCCTTTAGGAATATCTTTAGGAACAAGGCTGTCAGGTAAAATGTTGCTTATTTTAAAATTTGCCATCAGCTATACCGCCCCATAATCGTCAAAATCGCCACAACAGATGTAAGATACCCAAGCGTGATGGCGTTCTGGGTTTGGATATTTGCCCCGTTAAATTTGTTTAAAATTTTTGCCCCACCAACAAACAACGCAGGCACAACAATCATAAAAAACGACACCACCACAGACGCATGACGCACCACCGCCCCCACGTCATGCCCTGCCAGTAGGCGAAAGCCATACCCTGCCAAGGCAAGTACAAGGGCAAAAACAGCAAGCCCAATGGTTACGCCAATGGGGACAAGGCTTGGGGGTTTGGGGGTGGGATTGGTCTCTTGCATAATTATACCTAACGAATTTGATATCTACCATAGGCTTTGTGGGGACGTGCTGAGCACGTCCCTTAATGTTATCATTTTTTTATAGGCGTGCACAGCACGCCCCTACACCCAAACATCATTACATTTGTGGTAATTTTAAATTTTCTTGGGTATATTTAATTGGTTTGGTTTATGGTATTAGGGAAAATGTGGCTCGCCCCTACATTCATATTTTCAAATAGAAAAACATTTATTTGGCAAAATCTGATTTGGCAAGCTCATCACGCATTTTGTCAATGACCACCTTATAATCATCTTTACCAAAAATCGCCGACCCCGCCACGAACATGTCCACGCCAACATCCGCAATCGCACGGATATTATCAGGATTGACACCGCCGTCAATCTCCAAGCGAATGTCAAGCCCACGCTCATCTATCATACGGCGAACCGCTCGCACTTTGTCAAGCGTGCCGTCAATGAACTTTTGTCCGCCAAAGCCAGGGTTTACGCTCATAATCAAAATCTGGTCAAGTTTGTCAATGGTATAATCTAGGTAGTGTAGGGGCGTGGCAGGGTTAAACACCAGTCCACATTTAACACCGCCATCCTTGATAAGCTGTAAACTTCTGTCAATATGCTCCGATGCCTCTGGGTGGAACGTGATAATATCCGCCCCTGCCTTGATAAATTCTTCAATCATTCTATCGACAGGCTTTACCATAAGATGCACATCAATCGGAGCGGTAATGCCATAATCTTTTAAGGCACGGCAGACCATCGCTCCAAAAGTCAAATTTGGTACATAGTGGTTGTCCATGACATCAAAATGCACCACGTCCGCCCCTGCGTCTAACACGGCTTTTGTGTCATCGCCCAAACGGGCAAAATCGGCTGATAAAATGGACGGAGCGATAAGAAATTGTTTTTCGGGTAGAATTTTCATATTAGATAATAAAAGTTAAAATTTGGCTTATAATATCAGATTTTTGCTTATTTTAAAAATAAAAAACAAGCCAAAACATCTGCTTTGACTTGTCTTAAACATTTTGCCATGATTATTTTTGCTGATAGGCTAGCTTCACACCTGCGATAAAGCCATCATTATCATCAAATTCGCCCGCTTTTACACCATTAGGCAACTGAGCGGTAGCATCACCAAATTTCAGGTATTTGCCACCCACCGATACCGACCATTCTGGGGTAATATTATATTTCGCCCCAAGCCCTAAGCTGTAATAGCCTTTGATAGGTCCAAGTGTACTAACTGGATTGCCCGCCCCACTATCGTAACCCAGATTACCAGAGACAGATACTTTGTCAGAGAGTTTCTTACCCAAACCGACTTCTGCCGACCATTGATCTTTCTCATAGCGTACAATAGGCAAGCCATTTGGATAAAGAACAGGGTTGCTACCTTTGATTGTTTCGCTATATTGTGGCGGCGTGATATTAAAATCAGACCATGGAACATAACGCACTTTAGCGGTCAGCAATGTCGTTGGATTGATACCGGTTTGAAAATCTAAGTTCCATGATTCAGGCAGGGTTGCTTTAAAATTCTGAGAACTCTCATAGCCTGTTGCAGGAATGATCTCTGCAATAGAGCGCTCATGATCTATCTCTGAGCGATAAGTTAACGCTGCTTTTAAGGCGATTTCTGGTTTGCTATAAGCAACGCCAGCCACCCAGCCATAACCCATGTCCGCCCCGATGTTGGCATCATAGCCTGTCATCGGTCCGTAAGCAGTGCCACGCAAATGCACTTCACCCGTCAGGCGCTGCATTTGTGGACCACCATAGATTTGGAAGTTTTTGTTTTCACCCAATTTGGCACCAAGTAATAATGTGGCGTTTTGGGTGCGGATTTCTACGTTGGTGCCTTGACCATGTAACTCTTCAGCTTTATCTGCGATATTGTTTAAGGTATTGGAAATCAAGGCTCCTGTCGGTGTAGAATTACCAAGATAGCCTGCCACATCCCTAGCATCCTGAGCAGTTTGAATGATGCCCGCCATGTCAGACACCTGTTGCTTGGTTGCTGCATCAAATCTGGGATTTCTTTGCAGGGCTGCCGCAGTGGTTCTCACCAATGTCTGAGTGGTTGCATCTTTATCACTAACAAAGTTATTGCTACCGCCATACTGAACCGCTGCACCCCATGGCTCATCATAAAGTACGCCCACGCTAAACGTGTCATTAATGTCCGCTTTCACACCAAAACGCCCAAAATCATAGGCTTCGGCGATGTCAGAGATTGAGTTACCAGATGTGTCCTTACCCGAGATATCTGCATCAATATAAGTATAGACCACTTCGCCATAAGTGCCATCTTGTAAAAATGCTGTAACGTCCTGCCCTGAACGGTCAAGACCTGCTGCATCTGCCACGCCAACTGCACTGATGGATGCAATCGCTACTGCTAAGTGTTTGTAGTTAAACATAGAACCACTCCGATTTATTACCATAAAATTTCCGTATGTCGCACATACACCTAGAAATCCTGCCAAAACATCCATACAACTGTTTTTACAATCGTATAACAAACGTTTTAACAAATGTTTCATTGCTACATATTAAAACAAAATAACTCATAAAGCAATAGCAAAAACCGCACAAAAACCCCATTTTTTGGCATTTCATCAAAAATTTGTAAATATGGATAAATGATTACAAATAATAATTATTATTATAAATTAAATACTGTTTTTTGTTTTATCCACTCAATAATGCGGTGGTCTGTCTGCGAGTAAATCAAACGGAGCAATGCCGTCATCATCACGACTTTCCAAGAATTTATACAAAAGTTTTAATTGGTCTTGTAAGTCTTTTAAGGCTCTGTCCTGCTGGGCAATAACGTCATTTAGCGTATCCACTGTATTTTCAAGATAGGCGATTTTGATTTGCAAATCGGTAATATCAGCGTGGGTGTCGGTCATTTTATTTTCCCCTTTAAGGTGTAAATTTGCTATAATTGGCACATTTTATCATTGAAAAGCAGGTAGTGGTATAAAAAGTATGCCAAACTAGGTTTTCCGTTCGCCCTGAGCCATGCCTGCGGGTCGGAAAACCGTCATGGGCAGGCATGGCTCACCATGAACGGTTTTCTTAATAGCATACTTTTTGAACCAGAACCAAAAATCCGTATTGAAAATAAATTATGGCACTCATTCATCTAAAAAATATCTCTCTTGCCTTTGGCGTTGCCCCTGTCTTAGACCACGTTAATTTTAGCCTTGATGTGGGCGAGCGGGTGTGTCTGATTGGGCGAAATGGCGAAGGTAAATCCACACTCTTTAAGCTCATTGACGGCACACAAAGCCCCGATGACGGCGAGATTATCATTGCTGACGGCATTAAGATTGCCATGCTTGCCCAAGACGTGCCAAGCGATGACGGCACCTTGCTTGACATCGTCATGAATGGCGATGAAAAAGTGGCAACCCTGCTCCGCCAATACCACGACCTATCGGACAAATGTGGGGCGGGCGACATGACCGCCTGCGAGCGTATGACGGACGTACAACATGAGATTGACGCCCTGCACGGCTGGGAGCTAGAACGCAACGCTCGCACCTTACTTGACAACATGGGGTTAAACCCCACCGACCGCCTTGCCGACTTATCGGGCGGACGAAAAAGACGGGTTTTGCTTGCTCGGGCGTTGGTGGTTAAGCCTGATGTATTGCTACTTGATGAGCCGACCAACCATTTGGACGTAGAGAGCATTGACTGGCTAGAAAATTACCTTTTAGGGCAAAATTTGACCGTACTATTTATCACGCACGACCGCAAATTTGTGGATAATCTTGCCACTCGCATTGTGGAGCTAGACCGTGGCAAACTCTCCACTTATGACGTAACCCAAGGGGTTAAGGGCTATGCTCGTTATCAAGAATTAAAGGAGTTGGAGCTTGAAAGCGAAGCCAAATCCTTTGCCGAATTTGACAAAAAACTTGCCCAAGAAGAAGTGTGGATTCGCCAAGGCATTAAGGCAAGGCGTACTCGTAACGAAGGGCGTGTGCGTGCATTAAAGGCACTGCGTGAAGAGCGAAAACAACGCCGTGATGTGGTCGGCAGTGTCTCACTCACCCAAAACACGTCCGAAAAATCAGGCAAAATCGTCTGTGAAGTCAAGGACTTAACCCTACAATATGACGGTAAAATACTGGTAAAAAACTTCTCAACCCTACTCATGCGTGGCGATAAAGTTGGTATCATCGGTAATAATGGCGTGGGCAAAACCACCCTAATCCGCACCGTGCTTGGGCTTGATGATTCTGCCAAAGTGGGCGGTACGGTCAAGCTCGGCACAAATCTAAACATCGCCTTTTTTGACCAATTAAAAGACCAATTAGACTTTGATAAATCCGTTGCCGAAAACGTCTCCGAAGGCTCGGATTATGTGGACGTGGGCGGAAGACGAACGCACATTTTGGGGTATTTGCAGGACTTTTTATTTACGCCAAACCGTGCCAGAACGCCTGTCAAAGCCCTATCAGGGGGCGAAAAAGCCCGTGTTCTGCTTGCCAAAAACTTGCTAAAACCTGCCAACGTCCTTGTGCTTGATGAGCCGACCAACGACCTTGACATGGCAACGCTTGAACTGTTGGAAGAGTTTGTCGCAGGATTTGACGGCACGATTTTGCTCATCAGCCACGACCGCACCTTTATGGACAACGTGGTAACGCAGACGTGGGTATTTGGCACGGACAAGGACGGTCATGGCGTGATTGATGAATATGTGGGCGGTTATCAAGATTATCTCACCCAAAAAGCACGGAGCGAACCAACCAAGCCCAAAGCGGATAAAGTTGAAAAATCAGAAACAGTCAAAGCTGACAAACCAAAATCCGACACGCCCAAAGCTGAACAAAAACGCAAACTCTCCTATAAAGAACAACGTGAATTAGAAAGCCTACCCAATGAAATTGCCGACCTTGAAAGCGAGCAAAGCGAGCTAAATGACAAACTGGCGGACGGCTCTCTGTTTGTCAGTGATTTGGCATTGGCGACTAAATACAGCGAACGACTTGGGGAGATTGATGAACTGCTTATGGAGAAGTTGGAGCGTTGGGACGAATTGGAAAATTTAGTAAAGTAAATACAGGCAAAAACAATGAGTGATAAAAACTGCTGTGGGGGAAATTGCCACACCGACAACCAAACCCCACAATCAAATAACCCACAAATTGACATTAAAAAAATGCCCGATTTGACCGCCACGCACAAACAAACAAGCATGGCGGACAAAGCCCCTTTTGAGTGGGAATTTTTATTGCCAAAATACTGGGGAATTTGGTTTGCCTTGATGATATTTTTACCGCTCATTTATTTGCCCTTGCGTATCCAGTTTTGGCTTGGCAGAAAAATTGGCGAACTGGCGTATGCACTCATCAAAAGACGGGTAAAAGATACGCTGACCAATCTAACTTTGGCATTCCCCAATAAAAGCGATGATGAAAAAGTGTTAATCGCCAAACAGGTTTTTGTCAATCAAGGCATTGGCATTTTTGAAACGCTAAACGCATGGTTTCGCCCCAATGTCTTTAAACGCACGTTTAGCATTTCAGGATTACAGCATTTAATCACCGCCCAAAAAGAAAATAAAGCAGTGATATTATTGGGTGGGCATTATACCACGCTTGATTTAATGGGGCGAATTGCCACACAGTTTTTTGCAGTGGACTGCGTATATCGCAAACAGAATAATGCACTTTTGGAATGGTTTATTTTTAATAACAGACGACAAATTTATGATGAACAGATTGCCAATCGTGATATAAAAAAATTGATAAACCGAATAAAAGCAGGCAAGATTATTTGGTATACACCCGACCAAGATTTTGGACTAGATCATGGTATTATGGCGACATTTTTTGGTGTGCCGTCTGCCACCATTACCGCCCAAAGACGCTTTTATGGTTTTGACAAAAAAAATCCGCCTGTATTTATGATGATAGATATGATTCGTGAAACACCTGACAATATCCCCAAAGGCAAACGCCCACATTATCATATCAGCCTATCGCCTGTGATTGAAGATTATCCCAGTGATGATGAAATGGCGGATGCTCAGCGTATTAACGACATCATGGAGCAAAGCATTAAAAAGGACATTACCCAATGGATGTGGTTTCATCGGCGGTTTAAAACGCAGGTGGATGGGACGGATTATTATGGGTGAGTTTTAAAAAATTATTGGTATGAAAAATGAATAATATTTGGGCGAATGTCATTCGCCCCTACGTCTTTTTATGGTGAATTTTTAAAATAAAAAATCACGACTTTAAACTTGTTAAAAATTTATTTAATTCATGATAATCAAAATTTTCATCAAATAAAATTTCGCGTTCTTGAATTGCAGGCTGATTTCTTTCATTTAAAAAATCATCATCTATATAAATATTTTCAAAAACATCATGGCAATCAATGGCTTTATTATCGATATTTTTAGCCAAACATTTAGCATTATTCATATTTAAATCATCTAATTTAAAAATAAAAGCATTATAATTGGTTCAATAAAAATTGTCAAAATTCTCTTGAATTTGCTATAATACGCCCTTTAATTGAATACATATTAAGGCAAGCCATGACCACCAAACGCATTTTAACAGGCATTACCACCACAGGCATTCCCCATTTGGGTAACTATGTCGGGGCGATTCGTCCTGCCATTCAAGCGGTACAAAATTCCGATGATGACGCTTTTTTCTTTTTGGCGGATTATCATGGGATTATCAAATGTTTTGACCCTGATGAGATTCATCGCTCCACCAAAGCCATTGCTGCCACTTGGATTGCCTGCGGTCTTGACCCCGAGAAAGTTACCTTTTATCGCCAGTCGGACATTCCTGAGATTCCTGAGCTTGCGTGGATTCTAAACTGCTCTTGTGCTAAGGGGCTTATGAACCGAGCCCATGCCTACAAAGCGAGCGTGGATATGAACCTTGCCAAAGAAGACACGGACGCTGATTTTGGTATCAGCATGGGGCTGTTTAGCTATCCTGTGCTAATGAGCGCGGATATTTTGATGTTTAACGCCACGCACGTCCCTGTCGGCAAAGACCAGATTCAGCACATTGAAATGGCACGAGACATTGCAGGGACGTTTAATTTTAAATACAAAGAGCTGTTCACGCTCCCCACTGCCGTAACGGACGAAAACACGCCCCTGCTGACAGGGCTTGACGGTCGCAAAATGAGCAAATCCTATGGCAACACCATTCCGCTATTCGGGGACGGTAATCCCACCATTGACCCACAAAAGGTACTAAAAAAAGCAATCGGGCAAATCGTAACCAACTCCCAAGCTCCCGAAGAACCCAAAAATCCCGATGAGTGTAATATTTTTGAGATTTATAAAGCCTTTGCCACGCCTGATGAGATAAATGCCCTTGCTGAGCATTATAGACGTGGTATCGGTTGGGGCGAAGCTAAGGAGATTTTGTTTAATAAGATTGACGGCGAGATTGCTCCCATGCGTGAAAAATACGCTCATCTTATGGCAAATCCTAAGGAGCTTGAAGAAATTTTGCAAATGGGGGCAGTTAAGGCTCGCCGTGTCGCCCAAAAACAGCTCGATAAAACCAGACGAGCGATTGGGATTAAACCGCTTGCGAAGTTAAAGTAAACAGAAATCATCTAAGTTAGAAATGGATATTTTATGAAAAAAGCAATCGCAGTAGATGGTGCCACCACATCTCATGGTGGTATCATTAAAGCCACCCAAAATAAATCAAGCACCGATGGACGTTACTGGCTAAGAGAGGATGATGGTTTGTTATGTCCCAAATGTGGCGTTTGGTCATCCATCATTCGCAGTAACACATTCATTAACGTTCATGGCAAATATGTTGCCATGGTGGGTGACAAACTAACTTGTGGTGCCGTTATTACCGAGCCTATGCAAAACCGAACATTTGCTGGTGATAACAGTCAAATGATTGATAACAGCTACTTTAATATCACCGATGACTTAGCAAGTGCTACCAAGCAGTACAAAGAACGCTTTCAACTCATAGATGAGAATACAGGCTTTCCGCTTCGCCAAATCAATTATCGTATTAAATTAGGCGAGAAAATTGTCGCAGTCGGTATCACCGACGATGATGGCTACACCAAAGTCATAGAATGCGATAATATGGAAGAGGTAGAAGTAGAGATAGGCTTGATACACGGGGATGATGATGGAGTTTAAGAGTGCTTATCGTGGTGGGATCATCGGTGGGATGTCAGAACACACCAAGCAGATACAAGTATCAATAATCAGAGAGCTGACATCTGCTGAGATTGCCATGGCAAGGCGTATATTTAAAAACAGTATTAACTATCAGCAGGTAAAAATCTGCCGTGGCAATCCGTTTCATAACCTAACAGGCAATGCCCAAGTACTGGGCAATAACATGACCTTTCCTGCTGATATTTATGATAAATACAGCAAAGGCAATATTGATTTTTCCAATACTAGCGACAAAAATCACCAAGTGTGGTTTATACACGAGATGGTACATATTTGGCAAAATCAGCTGGGCAGCTCCACTCTAAAACATGGTGCTTGTATTTTTGTTGGGGGTAAATACTTTGGCAGTGGTGGTACACAAAATGGTCAAGCTTCTAATAGTGCCAAGGCTTATGATTATGACATCGTCAACGACGGTATAGATTTTCCTGATTATAGCCTAGAACAACAAGCCGAGGTCATCTCGCACTATTTTGACATCCTAAAGTTTGGTCAAAAAGCAAAATTTTATTCTCTAAAAACATATTATGAAAAATGCTTGGCTTATTTCTTAAAAAATCCAAATGAACCTTTGTTATTACCCAAAAACATCAAATGGACAGAATGTTTTGATATCATAAAATAGGAAATGCTTTTATGAAAAAATCACTGTTAATGATACTGGTATTGATGAGTACCATACTGACCGCCTGCGATGGACCTGAGTATGGCGGTGTGCTAATTACACTAAAAAACAATCAACCTTGTTTTTACTTGTATGACGAAAAAGATAATAATCAAAAAGCAGACAATTATCATTTTTTTCTCGCCAATCTCAATCCATTTGTGGATATTGAAAAAGAAGGGCAAGATACTTATTTTACTGGCGACCTACCCATATTAAAAAGCCCTGAAAACTGTTTTATGTTTTCAGACTTTAGCTATAGACTAAATGATATTTATGTTGTATCTAGCAGGGAATATAATGCCAACTCCTACTTTTGCCTAGTAGAAAATAATGGCAAATTACAAATCAATCAAGCAGAGTATGTGCGTGATTCACAAGGCTATTTTACACAAGTATGCACTGATAAAGCATACAGCAACCATCGTGGTTTTTGGTGGCGATTGAAACGTTGGCTTTTTTAATGCATTTCATCCAGTAGGAATGTTCTTATGAAAAAATCACCACTAATGACATTGGTATTGATGAGTGCCATGCTTACCGCCTGTAGCAATGGAGAACCCAACGATGGTGGCGTGCTAATTACACTAAAAGACAATCAGCCTTGTTTTTATTTATATGACGAAAAATATAATGATGAAAAAACGTACAATTATCATCTGCTTCTTGAGAATAGCGAACCATCTGTAAATAATGAAAAAGAAGGACAAAGAATCTCTTTTACTGGCGACTTACCTATATTAAAAAGCCCTGACAGCTGTTTTATGTTTTCAGACTTTAAATATCGGCTAAATGACATTTATGTCGTATCTAGCAGTAAATACAGTGCCAGTGCTTACTTTTGTTTGGCAGAATACAATGGAGTATTACAAATTAATCAAGTGGAGTATGTGCGTGATTCACAAGGCTATTTTACACAAATATGCACTGATAAAGCATACAGCAACCATCGTGGTTTTTGGTGGCGATTGAAACGTTGGCTTTTTTAATACAGTTGAAGAAAAAATAGAGTATTTATGAAACTGCCACTAATTATCTTATTGGTATTAACAACCATGCTTACTGCCTGCAAGAAAGGGCCTGCAGAAGGTGGGGAGTTGATTATCCTAAAAGATAACAAGCCCTGTTTTTACTTGAATGATGCCAAGTTTGAAACTGAAAAACACAAAATCATTAATTTTTTTAGAAAATATAACTCAAGTGCAAAAATACAACAACATTAGTAATAGAACTTCGTATTCTGGAGTAATACCGATACCAAAAAATCCTGACAACTGCTTTATCTTTCCCCAAGAGTTTGAGTACCGACTAAACGACATTTATTCGATACAAAACTTTAGATACTACACCACATCCAACTTCTGCCTAACAAAAAATAACGGTAAATTACAAGTCAGTGAAGTCATTGGAGTGTCTGATTCACAAGGTATTTTTACAAAAACATGTAGTGATAAAGGATATGGCAACCATCGTGGCTTTTGGTACGAATTAAAGCAATTTTTTTGATATATTTTAAATTTATTTAATTATGAACTTCTCTTCTATCCGTATTTTTGATACGCCCGTTTCATCATTGCCCGATGATTTATATATTCCGCCCCAAGCATTTGCGATATGGCTTGAACAATTTGCAGGCCCGCTGGATTTTTTGTTGTATTTGGTCAAAAAGAATAATTTTGATTTGACCGAAACCGCCATTTTGCCGATTACCGAGCAGTATTTGACTTATATCAAAGAGCTTGATGATACTTATTTTGAATTAGCGGGCGATTATCTGCTCATGGCAAGTACGCTCATCGCCATAAAAAGCGAACTTTTGCTCCCCCAACCACAAATCACAGGCGAAGAGCTAAGCCCCAAAGCACGACTCATCAGACGGCTAGAAGAATACGCCCAAATCAAAGAAGCCAGTCGCCGACTAGACAGCCTTATCCGCCTAGAACGTGATGTGTTTTTGGCGTTTGCCAGCCTGCCCAGCAGTGAAGCCATGAAAGCCGAACTGCCAAGCTACTCGCCCCAGATACTCATCAACAGCTTGATTACTATGCAAATCAAGCCCGATTATCAAATGCACCACATCAAGACCGACCCTGTGCCACTGCCTGAGCGTATCGCCAAGATTAGCCTGATGTTAAGCCAACAAGGTTCTGGCACGTTTGCCGAGCTGCTTGATGAAACGCAGGGGCGTGTGGGCGTGGTCGTGAGTTTTGTGGCGGTGCTTGAACTTCTAAAACGGGGGCTGATTGGCTTTGCTGACGGTGATGACGCCCTACTCAAAAGTGAGATAAATGTGGACATCGCCCAGAGTTTTCAGCTTGAAGTCATGGACGCCCCCACGTCCAAAAAAGGCAAGCAAAAAGACCCTTTATTTAACATCAATAACACCGGCTTTGACTTGTCCGAGCAGACTTTATATTGGCTTCATTAGACTTCTTTCCAAACCCTGATTTTTATGGATTTTTAAAAACTTCAACCCCAATACTTATAAGGGTTTATTTTTAGTTTGGAAAGAGATTTATTAATCATTAGGGCGTGTTGAATATTGGTATTTGCAATGAAAAATGAGAAAAATCGCACGTTTTTCAAGAAAAAAACGCAGGCTGATAGTCATTCTATCAGACAAGTTTTTGACGATGAAAAACAATCCGACCACTTAATTTTAAAAAATTAAGTTAAAATCTTAAAAATTTACTTAATTAAGTGGTCGGATAGCCGTTTTTCATGCAAAAATTGGTTGAAATTGTCAAATTTTGCCATATCTATAAAAATGTTATCAATGTTCAACACGCCCTAGACAACTGTATGCAAAACAACCAATCCTTATCAACGCTTACACCCAACAGTGATAGCGACAATATCGCTGACGACATCAAAAACACCCACGCCACTGCCACAGCGTTAAGTCGCTATATTGAAGTGCTACTGCACGCCAGCGAGTCGCCTTTGACGGCAGATGATTTAAAAAAGCATTTGATGATAAGCCAAGATGAATTTGACGTGGCACTGGCGGTGCTAGAAGAGCGTTTGTCGCACAGCGTGCTGACCCTTGCCAAGACCGCCAGTGGTTATCGTTTGCAAATCAAGGACTCATACAGTCGCATTATTCATCAGGTATTCCCCGAACGCCAAGAGACCCTAAGCCAAGCCCTGTTAGAGACCCTAAGTGTCATCGCTTATAAACAGCCTGTAACTCGCTCGGACATCGAACATATTCGTGGCGTGAGCGTGTCTAGCCATATCTTACGCCAACTGTTTGATAAGGGTTGGATTATGGAAAAGGGGCATAAAGACGTGTTGGGTCGCCCTGCCCTGTTGCACACCACAAAGGCATTTTTGGACGCATTTGGTTTGACAGATTTAAAAGAATTGCCCGAATTGCCTGATTTGGAAAATTTTAAAGTGGACGGGTAGGGCTGATATTAAAATGACTGATTTTATAATATTGGGTTGTTTATAAAGTATTATCTTAATTTCTTTTAAATCATTTGATTTTAATTTATTTTATTTTAATTTGGTATTATTAAATTGGGATATGTAGTGGGCGAATTATATTCGCCCAAGTATTTTATTTAAAAATACATTAAGTGTAGCGCCATTTTTAAGTAAGTTGTAAACTGCTGGCCTAATTAGACGATGACGAACTAATCCAACTTCATCAAATGTTTCCAGATAATGGTGCTTTTCTACAATACCATGATAAGCAATTTTAAAGTCATTGGCGTAAATATTACTTCTTTCTATGATTTCATTAATTTTATTCCAAGATAACCTACTGACGTCAAAGTAATTTTTAATAACGATAGGCTTTTTATCGTGGCAATTGTTGAGAAAATCTAACTTATTGAAATTCTTACTCATATCTGCATTATTTAGAAAATAACATAAACCAATGCCAACCATTTTCATAAAGATAAAATGAAGCCACAATACACCCCATACATACTAAACACATATAAGCTCTAAAATTGTGGTTTTCAAAATCAAACATTTTTTCTATGGATGTGCAGGTGGTATAAAAAATCAAGCCAAATACAACAGCTGAAATTAAAATAAAAACCGTTTGATTCATTATATTTTTATCTGATTTGAATTGGATTTATTGGTAGTTTGTGCCAGCTTTGTCTTGAGATATTTTTACAGCCAATTGGGTAAAACCATTAATACTACCTGCTACAGCACCAGTACCCATTGCTGCTCTTACAGAATTTGTGGAGATGTCAGACATGATTTTTTTTGCTCCTATTACGGCAATATTTGCCCCCCTAGCAACTACACCAACACCTGTACCCATTACTGCACCTTCAACAACAGCTCCTGCAAATCCTGCTTTATCCATTTGGTTACCTGCTAAGGTACTGGATACGACATAATAAGTAGCACCAGCAACAGCTCCTAGACCGGCGCCAACAGCTCCTGCTCCACCACTTACCATACCAATCTCACTTAAAGATAATTCGCGCATCAATCTTCCTTTTCTTGAATTAAAGGAATAATTATACGAGAGAAATTTAAGACAGTCAAGCCTAGTTACAGATAAATCAATCAGCATTAAAAATCCGAACGGCAAAAGAAACATCAGATTAGAGGGGTTTATTAGACTTCTTTCCAAACTCTGATTTTTGTAGATTTTTAAAAACTTCAACCCCAATACTTACAAGGGTTTATTTTTAGTTTGGAAAGAGATTTATTTATGAAAATAGACGATTTGGTGGCGAACTTGGAACGGAACGCACAAAAGCAAGACAAGATTATGACCGAGAAAATACAGAGCGTTACAACACAGCATTTAGCAAGCTACAACGAGCTATTACAGTCAAATCTGAAAGCAACTCAAAAAATTTTAAGCGACCAGCAAGCCAGCAAGCCAGCAAGCCAGCAAGCGAGCATACGCCAAAGCCTATCCAAATTGGCGATTATCAACAGAATTACAGCAATGACATCAGCCATAATGGTAATTTTGATGATAGGGCTAGGTCTTGGCAACCTATGGCTTTACAAGAAGTCCCAAGACCAAACAGAAGTATTGATACAGATACAAGACAAGATAGACCAATCACCCCTAGAAGCCAAGATATTATCAAAAGTGGAGATTGGGGAGGAGAACGGTACATATTTCATCATCAGCAACCACAAGAAAGCGACAACTTACACCTCAGACAAGAAACAACAAGTATTGACCTTCCCAAGCAACTAGGGGTTTTTGACCGTGCAAAACAGCTTTTTGAACGATTACAACACCTTGCTAACCGAACTAGAACAGCAGTTAAACGACTTACAGGCGACCACAGCAACGCAGAACGAGCAGATACGGCAATTAACGGCAGTCAATCAGTCTTTGAGAATGCAGAACGAGCAATTACAGGGGCTAATAGACAAATTAACGACACAGAACACCAAATTAAACAACGAGAACAACAGGCTAATGAACTTATTGCAGGGCAACAAAACGCCCTAGACAGGGGCTTTGGGCGGTAGGTTATTTTATTATTTTTGGCGTTTTTTCACGCTAAAAATATTGGAATGACTACTTAACCTAGCCACTTTCAGAATGTCTTTGCCGTCTATGGTATCCTTGTGGTAAACAAGCAGCAAGTCAGGCTCAATATAGCATTCTCGATAGCCTTTCCAATTACCAGTTAAGGCGTGGTCTTTGTACTTTGAGCCAAGTGGTAAGTCCATCGCCAAACAGCTTAGAACTTCTAATAATTCATCAGACAAAGACACCTTGCGAAAATCACGGTCAAAATCTTTGGAGCGTGCCAATTTACGCATTTTTTTGCTCCAAAAGCTCGTCTAGCGTGCTTTCGGTATAGATACCACTTTCAAGCTCGTTAATGGCTCGTAGCGTAATCTCGTTTGGCTCGGCTTGATAGCTTAGGCTTAGGGGAAATTTACGAGTAGCCACCAGTTCCAAAAACAGCATTTTGACCGCTTGGCTTGGCGAGATGCCGTAACCGTCCAAAATTGCCTTTGCTTGATGCTTTAAATCGTCATCAATGCGGATGTTTAGATTTGAAGTTGTCATAATTTAGGCTCACATTGCACATAAATTTATTTACATTGTAAGATGATTTTGGGGCAAAATCAAGCCTACATACCCATAACCTGCTTAAATGCTCCACGATACATTAAATCTCTTTCCAAACTAAAAATAAACCCTTATAAGTATTGGGGTTGAAGTTTTTAAAAATCCATAAAAATCAGGGTTTGGAAAGAAGTCTATTTTAAAAATTGTAAGTATTTAATTAATCATATTTTTAATTATAAAGTTATAACCATTGATATTAAAATTTCCCCAATATTTTTAAAACCCTACCAATAATAATCTCTGCCCTATCTTTTTCTTTTGCGTTTTATCATCATAAATTTAATCATACGCTCGGAGCGGTGAAACCATTTTTCCATATGCACATAACTGATTGCCGAAAGAAAAATAATGGTAATGGGTAGAAGCATTGACCAATAGCCATATTTGGCATAGAGCCACACCGCCACAAAGCCACCGCCAAAAAATCCCCACCATAACGCACTTTGTAGCACCACTTTGGCAAGGCTGACCTTTCGTCCCACAAGCCAATGCCCCACAGTCGCCCCCAAATCAGACGTTACCCCTGTCAAATGCGTGGTACGCACCACTGCCCCATGATAGGTTGCCACCATGGAGTTTTGTAGTCCACACGCCATGGCGATGAGCATTTGCCCGTAGCCGTTGCCCGATAGATACAGCCACAGACTGCCACAGAGCAGGACAAATTCTAGGTACATGGCATAGCCATAATGACGTTTGATGTGTAGCTCACTACCCCCGATAATCATGCCACTTAGCACCGAGCCAAGCCAAAACGAACCCACCGACACGAGCAGTAGCCACAGGTTTTCCCAGTCATGATGAAAAGACGTTACCGCCAGCAGGCTGATGTTGCCCGTAACGTGTGATGCCGAAACGTGGGTAAATCCCATGAGTGCGGTTGTGTTTAAAATGCCAGCACTAAATGCCAACACCACCGCCCCACACAGTACCCAAGTGGGAAGTTGGTTTTGCATGACCGATAAATGAGTGATACCAAACCAATTAGTTTACAAAACTTTGGACAAAAATAAAAGCACACAACACAAGACGTGCTTGATTGTGTGCTGTTAAAATGTTACAAAATTTTACAAACCTTGGGCGTGCCTTACTCGGTATCGTCCGCCACCAGCTCCATAAGCTCACTGCTTAGTCCGACCGTATTAAACCCTGCGTCCACAAACAAAATCTCGCCTGTAATACCGCTCGCCCAAGGCGATAGCAGGAATAAAGCGGCGTTACCCACTTCCATTTGATTGACGTTGCGTTGTAAGGGCGTTACTTTTTCGGTAACGTCCAGCATTTTGCGGAATGACTTGATGCCACTGGCGGCAAGCGTGCGAATGGGGCCTGCACTAATGGCATTGACACGAATGCCTTCTTTGCCCAGCGAGCTTGCCAAATAACGCACCGATGATTCCAAACTGGCTTTGGCAAGTCCCATGACGTTATAATTTGGCAATACAGAAATACTGCCTTCATAAGTCAAAGTAAGTAGTGAGCCTTGACGTTTGGCAAGCAGTTCACGACTGGCTTTGGCAAGTGCCACAAAGCTATAACTGGACACATCATGAGCAATGGCAAAGCCTTCACGGGTCGTGGCGTCTGTAAAATCACCGTCCAACTGCTCGGCAGGGGCAAAACCAATGGCGTGTACCACACCGTTCACGCCGTCGCCCCAAATGCGAGCTACTTCATCAAAGCATTTGGCAATCTCATCGTCCGAGCTAACATCGCAAGGCAACACCGCCACCGCCCCAAAGGTCTCGGCCGCCATGTCTACCCGTTTTTTGATTTTGTCATTGGGGTAAGTCAAAATCAGCTCCGCCCCTTCACGGTGCAAGCATTCGGCAATCGCCCAAGCAATCGACAGCTTACTGGCGATGCCCGTTACCACAAATCGTTGACCTTTTAATAACATCAGTCGCTCCACGCATTTAGTTAAAATTGTTGGCATTATACCACAGATTTTGTCAAATGGGGAAAATTTAGGAACGATTGTAAACTTTTAATTACATCGCCATTTATTTGGATTTGATTAGGGCGTGTTGAATGTTGGTATTTGCGATGAAAAATGAGAAAAATCGTACGTTTTTCAAGGAAAAAACGCAGGCTGATAGTCATTCTATCAGACAAGTTTTTGACGCAGAAAAACCAGATTTAGCCATTTTTCATGCAAAAATTGATAAAAGTGTTAAATTTTCATCTTATTTTATAAGAATATTATCAATGTTCAACACGCCCTATTTTAAAAAGGGTAAAATTATAACCCATTCACACCGCAAAACACACAAACCATTTGGCAAATCTTGTCTTTTTCGCTATAATATCACGTTTATTTTTATTTGATAATACCATGTGCCAACATTGCGACAGCCACGCCACGCCCGCCTTTTCTTTTGATGTAGAAGCCACCGCCCAGAACTACGCCAATATCATCTTGGCCAGTGGCGAGAACCTGCACCGTGAAGGACTGCTTGATACGCCCATGCGTGCCGCCAAAGCCTTTGGCGACTTGACGGCAGGTTATCATCAAGACCTACATACGGTTGCCAATAATGCCGTATTTGCCAGTGATAATCCTGATTTGGTGCTGGTGCAAAACATTGAATTTTATTCGCTGTGCGAACATCATATTTTACCGTTTTTTGGTGTGGCACATATCGGCTATCTGCCAGATGGTAAAGTATTGGGCTTATCCAAATTGGCTCGCATTGTTGATATGTATGCCAAACGCCTACAAATCCAAGAAAACCTAACCAAACAAGTCGCCCAAGCCATCCATGAACTCACGGACTGTCGTGGTGTGGCGGTCGTCATGGATGCAAGCCATATGTGCATGATGATGCGTGGTGTGGGCAAACAACAGTCCACCACTCGCACCACCTGTATGCTTGGGGTGTATGAGACGGACAATCAAGCACGAAATGAATTTTTGAGTACCATTCCTAAGCGTGCGCCAGCATTTGGCTGATGGTGATCTGTTTTGGAATTAGAAATAGGCACGATAAAAAGCCCTTAATGTAGAGTTAAGGGCTTTTTCAATTGGGTTAATGATGGGTTAAATGATGTGGATTAACCCAAAAACGCATTATACATCCAAATTTCTTTTTCTTGGGTTTGAACGTATTCTGTAACGATGTCGGACGTGCCTTGGTCGGACGCTCCTTCGGCAAGCTCGGCAACGGCTCGTTGTTCTTCGATAAGTGTTTGTAAGCCCTTAACCACGCCTTCCACACAGCCACGACCATCAAACACGCCTTTGTCTTCTTTGATGCTAGAACGCTCGGCAAAGTCGCTATAAGCGTGTAGTGGCGTGCCACCTAGGGTTAGGATACGTTCGGCAATTTCGTCAATTTGCAGTTGTAGCTCGGTGTACAACTCTTCAAATTTTGGGTGCAAGGTAAAAAAATGCTCGCCTTTGACATTCCAATGATAGCCACGCACGTTGATATAAAACAGATGATAGCTAGACAGTAGGGCGTTTAGGGCTTTGATGACTGGGGTAAGTTCTGCTTTTTCAAGACCGATTTGATTGGTACTCATAACATTTCTCCGATTGGTTGGTTTATAAATCAGTATTATAAATTGATTTGGTAATCAATTTATTTATATAATCATAATACCACAATTTTATGATGAGTAAAATTAGTGATTTTGATGATTATCATAAATTTATTCAATAAATACACAGTAAATTTGTGGATTTATTGAGAATCATTATACTGTTATATTATCCGCTTTCAAGCCCTTTGGTGTAACTTCTTGTAAATGCTTGATGACGGTATTTACGGGGAAATGCTGTTGGCTTAGGCGTTTTGGCAGGATTTGACTGCCCTTTTGTCCATTTAGCTCAAACATGATAAAAACAAAATTGGCCGTCTCGTCCCATTGGCTAACTGCCGACCACGGAATGACCCCTTGTTGCATGGGGGCGTGGCGTAGGTTCATGCCACGCATTTGCGGAGCGGGGGCATTTTTGACAGGCACAGCCATGATAAGCCCATGACTTTGTACGCCAAGTTTTAGCTCGCTCATCTCATCGGGCAGACCGCTCTCGGCAACTTGTTTTTCAAATTCTTTTTTCATGTACCATTGTAGCCCAAGCGTCCGCAGGGCAAGGTAGATGCCCACGCCCACAAGCATAATCCAAAAAATAATCGTAGAATAGCCACTGACAAAAATAAGCCCCAAAATGGCAAGCACGACCAACACGCCCAAAATCCCCCATTCTTTGGTGCGAATGGATTTGAAGCCGACCGATTGGGCGGTTTTTTCAAATAGGGCAAGCTGTGCCGATTTGAATTCAGCGTCCGTCATGTTTAGGGCGACAGGTTGTAGGGTGTAGGGGTAGAGTGCGTCTTGTTTTTTGGCTTTGGTTTTGGCTTGGCTCATGGCGGTCAATTCTCACTAAAAATGTCTATATTACCCAAAACTTGCCAAAAAATAAACCCAAAAAACAAAAACAAGTGAAATTTTGTGGTAAATTTGATATGATGAGCAAAATTTTAGTAAAAAGGTAAACCCATGCTAGACCCCAAATTATTACGCACCGATTTGACCGTCCTAAAAGAAAAACTGGCAACCCGTGGCTATGAACTTGACGTGGCGTTTTGGACGGATGTAGAAACCAAACGCAAGGAACTACAAGTCCGCACCGAAGAATTGCAAGCCCAAAAAAACGCAGGGGCAAAAAAAATTGGCGAATTAAAACGCAGTGGCGAAAATGCCGATGACCTGCTTGCCCAAATGGAAAAAGTCAGCGACCAGATGAAAACCGCCGAAAACGAGTTAAGAGACTTGCAAGCGGTTATCACAAACGCAAGCCTTGCCATACCGAACCTACCCGATGACAGCGTGCCTATGGGAGCGGACGAGAGCGACAACGTGGAAGTACGCAAATGGGGCGTGCCACGAGTCTTTGATTTTGAGATTAAAGACCATACCGACATTGGCGAAGGCTTGGGACAGCTTGATTTTGCGTTGGCAAGCAAACTCACAGGGGCAAGATTTAGCACATTAAAAGGCGGACTTGCACGGCTTAACCGAGCGTTGATTCAGTTCATGCTAGACACGCACATCAGTAAGGGCTACACCGAAATGTATGTGCCTTATATGGTAAATGCCGAGAGCTTAAAGGGGACAGGGCAACTGCCTAAATTTGAAGAAGACCTATTTAAGGTGTCAGACAGCTATTATATGATACCGACAAGTGAAGTGCCACTCACCAACACTGTGCGTGATACCATTTTATCACCAAGCGATTTGCCGATGAAGCTCACCGCTCATACGCCTTGTTTTAGAAGTGAAGCAGGGTCGGCAGGACGAGACACTCGTGGGCTTATCCGTCAGCACCAATTTGAAAAAGTAGAAATGGTGCAAATCGTGCGAGCGGACACGTCCATGCAAGCCCTAGAAGAGATGACTGCCCAAGCCGAGAGCATTTTGCAAGCGTTGGAGCTTCCCTATCGTGTCATCACGCTATGCACGGGCGACATGGGCTTTGGGGCGGTCAAGACTTACGATATTGAAGTGTGGCTACCGTCTCAGGATACTTATCGTGAGATTAGTAGCTGTTCTAACTGTGGCGATTTTCAGGCTCGCCGTATGGGGGCAAGGGTTAAGGACGGTAAGCAAACCGAGCTTGTCCATACCCTAAACGGCTCAGGGCTTGCGGTGGGCAGAACGCTCCTTGCCATCTTAGAAAACCACCAAAACGCAGACGGCACGGTCAATATTCCTAAGGTACTGCAACCTTATATGGGTGGACTTGAAGTGTTGAAATAATGTTTTCATACAAACCGTTTAGTCTTGGGATTAAGCGGTTTTTTCTTGCCAAAATTCGCCCAATAAGGCGGATTATGCTATAATACCGCAAATTTTCACTTCTAGAATTTGGATACTCCTTATGCCAACCCCCCTAAACCAACGCCACAACGCCAACGCCATTCGTATCCTTGCTATGGACGCCGTCCAGAAAGCCAACTCAGGACACCCTGGGGCTCCGATGGGCATGGCGGACATTGCCGAAGTCGTGTGGCGTGAATTTTTAAATCACAACCCCAAAAACGCCAAATGGGCAAACCGAGACCGCTTTGTGCTGTCAAACGGACACGGCTCTATGCTACTGTACGCCTTGCTACATTTGTCGGGTTATGATTTGACGATTGATGACATCAAAAATTTCCGCCAACTGCACGCCAAAACCGCAGGACACCCCGAACATGGCTATGCGGACGGCATTGAGACGACCACAGGGCCTTTGGGGCAAGGCATTGCCAATGCGGTGGGTTTTGCCTTAGCTGAAAAGACCTTGGCAGGACAGTTTAACAAACCCGACAACGCCATCATCAACCACTATACCTACTGCTTTTTGGGGGACGGTTGCCTTATGGAAGGTGTGTCGCACGAAGCCTGTTCGCTCGCTGGTACGTTAGGACTTGGCAAGCTCATCGCCTATTATGATGACAATGGCATTTCTATTGACGGCATCGTTACAGGCTGGTTCTCTGACGACACCGCCAAGCGTTTTGAAAGCTATAACTGGCAAGTACTCCACGTGGACGGACACGATGCCGATGCCATTCGTGAAGCAACTTTGCAAGCCAAAGCCGAAACCAACAAGCCTACGCTCATCATCTGTAAAACCATCATCGGTCTGGGTAGTCCCAACAAACAAGGCAAAGAAGACAGTCATGGTTCGCCACTTGGTGTCGATGAGATTACGCTAACTCGAAGCGAATTGGGCTGGAATAATGCCAATGCCTTTGAGATTTCCGATGACATTTATCAAGCGTGGAATGCGTGCGATAAGGGCGAGAAGTTAGAAAACGACTGGAACGCCCAATTTGCCGAGTATCAAGCCAAATATCCAAGTGAGACGAGCGAGCTACAACGCAGACTGTCAGGCGAGTTGCCAAGCGATTTTAACGCCAAAGCGGACGAGTTTATCAAAGCCTGCCAAGCCAAAGGCGACACCATCGCCACTCGTAAGGCAAGCCAAAATACCATTGGTGCGTTTGCTCCATTATTGCCCGAGATTTTGGGCGGTTCGGCAGACTTGGCAGGATCAAACTTGACCTTGTGGAGCGGTGCTAAGGGCGTACAAGACCACGCTGACGGCAACTATGTACACTATGGCGTGCGTGAATTTGGCATGACCGCCATCGCCAACGGGGTGGCGTTGCATGGCGGATTTATCCCTTATACTGCCACGTTTTTGATGTTTATGGAGTACGCTCGTAATGCGGTGCGTATGTCAGCTCTCATGAAACAGCGTATCATCAATGTCTACACCCACGACAGCATTGGGCTTGGCGAAGACGGCCCGACCCATCAGCCTGTGGAGCAGATTGCAAGCCTACGCCAAACGCCAAACCACTTCACTTGGAGACCGTGCGACACGGTAGAGACGGCGGTGGCGTGGAAAGTTGCCCTACAAACTGCCAATGCCCCAACGTCCCTTATCCTATCTCGCCAAAACCTTGCCCATCAAGACCGTACGGACGAGCAGGTTGTCTTGATTGAAAAAGGGGCATATGTGCTTGCCAAAGAGCAAGGCGACTTGCAAGCCATCATCATCGCCACAGGGTCGGAGGTGGACTTGGCAATGCAAGCTCACAAGACACTAACCGAGCAGGGCGTGGGCGTGCGTGTGGTATCTATGCCATGTGCCGAAGTTTTTGTCAAACAAGACCGTGATTATATTGAAAGCGTACTGCCTAGCGATGTAAGAAATCGTGTGGCGGTGGAAGCGGGCATTACCGATTATTGGTATAAATTTGTCGGACTTGACGGCAAAGTCATCGGCATGACGACTTTTGGCGAGTCCGCCCCTGCCAAAGACTTGTTTAATCATTTTGGCATTACCACCGATAAAGTCGTGGAAGCGGTGAAATCGTTGATTTGATTTTGACTGTTTGATGTTTTACAATAAAACCAATCAGTACTATGCTGATTGGTTTTTTAATGCTTAATCCTAAGTCCTAAATCCTAAATCCTAAATCCCAAAAGGAGCAAATCATGGGTATGTACGCCAGTTATTATGCCATTGACGACAGTCAAGCCAAAGAATATAAAGCGTTATTGTCAAATAATGATGACGACAGCGTGGAAGAATTTTTTGAAAATTTAGAAGAGCTTGATGACAATATTGATGATGAAGATTTTGCCAATCTTGATAAATTATGGGACGGCTTGCATTTTTTATTGACGGGCTTTGCCAGTTATGATGATGAAGATGAAGTCAAAACCCCAGAGCAGATTGCTTTGTATCAAGGGTTTTTTGGTACGGACGCACTAAGCGATGAAGGGGTGTATTTATTGGACGCTGATAACGTTGCCAATGTAGTCAATGCCCTTAATAAAGTAGATATTGATAAGCTCATCAAACAGGCGGATTTTACCAAGTTTGAAGAAGCTGATATTTATCCGTCCATTTGGGATGATGAAGATGAATGTGATGAGATTGGCGAAGAGCTGGCAGAATACTTTGAAAAATTTAAACGTTTTTATCAAAATGTATTAAATCTCTTTCCAAACTAAAAATAAACCTTTATAAGTATTGGGGTTGAAGTTTTTAAAAATCCACAAAAATCGGGGTTTGGAAAGAAGTCTATTAAAAAATAACCGCTCGGTGCTGATTGTGATTTGTTAGATAAAATTTAGACAAAGTTTAGACAAAATGGTTGTTTTTGTTTTTATCTGGATTTAAAACGATTTTTGATAAAGTAAATCAAAAAAACCGCATCACAACAACACCCCTTTATCATCATATTAAATGCTCAAACACCCTAGGCGTGTCTCCATAATACACGCCCAGCCCCACGCCCGTTGGTCCATGATTGGCGAGTGCGACGGTGGATATGGGAATGACGGGAATGTCATGCAGCCCATATTCATTGGCTAAGAGTCTTTTAAATTCATGCGTATGTAGTCCGATGGATGTGTCTACCATGTATATAAAGGCGTTTCGGTTGGCGGCTTGACCCACGACGATGTCCGCCATGTAATGCATGACCCGCTCAAATTTACGCACTTTTTCTTTGACCACGACATAGCCGTTATCGTCAATCCATAAGATGGGTTTGATGTTAAGTAGATTGGCAAAAAAGCCAGCAGGGGCAGAGAGTTTCTTTCTTTGTATTAAAACACTCAGGTCAGATAGACTCATGATGAATGCGTTATTGGCTCGCAGGGCATTTAAGCGGTGGATGATGTCAAGCATGGATTTGCCTTCTTGCATCATTAGGCTTGCTTCAAATGCCAAAGCTCCTTCATTGATGTTGATGGTTTTGCTGTCGTACAGATAGATGTTCATTTTGCCGACATACTTGGGGATGACTTTTGAGAAATTCTCATGGGCTTGGCTCAGTACCGAAGCGGCGGTGCAGACCAGTACTTCTTCATAATCTGACTCATACAACTCATCAAAAATCTCTTCAATCTCTTGGCAAGTGGGCGGTGTGGAATAAACGTCCAAATGGGGGTTTTGGTAGAGCATGCCGCTCAGACGGGCGGTGTCAATGTCTTTGCCATCCAAAAAATGAGTGCCATTAACCATGATGTGAAGTGGCACCAAACGAATGCCGTGCGGTACTGATAAATGCCCAATGCAGGAAGTGGACGTGCTAAGAACGATGCGTTTCATGGGTATTCCTTTGGTAAGTTGCCATGATTTTACTAAAAATCATTGGTCTTGTAAATAGCATCATTTGATATTTTAAATCAAAGCAAAAACAAAAAAAGCGAACCGAAGTCCGCTTGTTAGAGCATGCCTACCCTGACTATTTGAGATATTTGACGATTCTGGGTACTTTACCGTAATACACGCCCAGCCCCACGCCTGTCGGCCCATGGTTGGCAAGGGAGACGGTGGAGACAGGGATGACTGGCACATTGCGAAGTCCGTAGCCATTGACAAACAGTTCTTGGAAACTGTCGGTATAAAAGCCCATGGAAGTATCAACCATATAGATAAAAGCGTCTTTGTTGCCAATGTGGGCGATGGCAGTCTCTGCCATGTAGTTAATACTACGTTCGATTTTGCGGATTTTGTCACGGGGAATGACACGCCCGATATCATCCACCCACATGATGGGCTTGATGCCAAACAGATTGGCGATAAAGCCAGCAGGGGCGGAGAGTTTTTTGTTGCGGACGATAAAGTTTAGGTCAGATAAGGTAAACATGAACAGGCTGTTTTTGCGTAGCTCATCCAAGCGATTGATGATGTCAAGCATGGATTTGCCTTCTTGCATCATCAAGTCCGCTTCAAATGCCAACGCCCCTTCGTCAATATTTAGGGTTTTGGTGTCGTAAACATAGATGTTCATTTTGCCAACAAATTTAGTTTTTAGGGTGTTAAAAATCTCATGGCTTTTACTGATGGCGGATGAGATGGTGCAAACCAGAACTTCTTCGTAGCCTTCGGCATACAGTTCGTCAAATAGGGCATTGATTTCATCAGCGGTTGGTGGGCTGGTTGTGACGGATAGGTTGGGGTTGTCGTAGAGCATTTTGCTCAGACGAGCCGTATCGATGTCTCTGATATCAAGGTGGTCTTTGCCATTGATGATGACGTGAAAAGGCACCAGACGGACAGCGTGGGGCGTGTTAATGTAGTTTAGGCTAGAAGAAGATGTGCTAAGAACGATGCGTTTCATGAAAACCTTGCTAGATGGCAAAAAGAGTGGGATGGCTGTGCCAAACGCAACAATGTTCTTGTTTTTGTGGGGTGTTAAAATGGTTTGGCGATAAGTGATTATTTTAAATAAATTTACCCAAAAAGTAAACGCTTGGTGGGTGTTTTTTTGGTGGTGGTCTAAAAAGTATGCCAAATTGGGTTTTCTGCTCGCCCTGAACCTGCCTGTGGGTGGGAAAACCATTATGGGCAGGCATGGGTCACCACAAACGGAAAAACCCTTGTTGTGTTTTGAATGGAATTTACCATAAGTTAAACAGCAGGCTAAATGGGCAGGGTAAATAGCCCTGCATGTACTTGACCGATTTTGGTGGATTTAAAGAGATTGGCACAAAAAGGGGTAAGAATGTCATCTAGGGCAGTGTTGCTCTCAATATAGCACAACGTGTCAGCGTGGTAAAGCCCATGCTCGATAATGCCACTGATGATGTCGTGCCAAATATCAAGTGCATAAGGCGGGTCAATAAAGATGACATCAAAGGGCGTGCCAAGCGTGGGTAGGGCGGTTTGGGCGGTGTCGTTGATGACGGACAGCTGACTGCGGGTGAGTTTTAGGCTGTCGGCATTATCTTCGATGGTGTGTGCTTGGGTGGGGCTAGGTTCTATCATGACGACGTGAGATGCCCCCCGTGATAGTGCTTCAAAGCCCAGCACGCCCGAGCCTGCACAGACGTCTAGCACTTTGGCGTCATGAATGTCTGCCATGAGCCAGTTAAAAAGTGTCTCACGCAAGCGGTCAGGGGTGGGTCTTAATCCGTCAGCGTCTATAAAGCTGATGCTACGGCGTTTAAACTGTCCGCCGATGATACGGACTTGATTGGTGGCTTTGTTGGTGGTTTTGAAGCTTGCTTTGGGTGGTTTTGCCATGGGTCTCTCTTGGCGGTGTTTATTGGGTGGTATGGTTGGGTTTATTAAGCCATTTAAGCTCTAGCTGATTTATTTGCCTCTTTGGCTTTGCGTTCTGCTTCTTTGCGTCGAGCTTCTTCTTGTTTACGCAAGGCTTCTTGGCGTTTGGCTTCTTCTTCTGCCTTTTTGCGTTCTTCTTCGGCTTTTGCTCTGGCTTTTTCGGCTTCTGCCTTGGCGATTTTGGCTTTGATGGCTTCACGCTTGGCGGCACGGATTTTTACCAATTCTTCATCGCTGGGTGGTGTGATGGGGTTGGTCTCACGTTGGAGAATCCAGTAATCAAATAACGCTCGCCCGATGGGAGCCGCCACTTTACCACCGCCACCACCGTTCTCGACGATGACTGCGATGGCGATTTGGGGGTCATCCACGGGGGCAAAACCCGAGAACCACGCATGGTCCCAGTGACGGGAGCTGATGGCGGCTTTGTTATAGCTTTTGCCTTGGGCGATAGATTTGACCTGTGCCGTACCTGTTTTGCCTGCCATGCGATAACGGGTGGTGTAGATGTTCTTTGCTGTACCCCGTTTGACAGTGTCTTCCATGGCGGTATGCATTCTGTCCCAGTCGGCTTCGGTGCCATTAAAGGGGATGACTCCGTCAGGTTTGTCAATGATGGTCACAGGAGCCTGCCCTTCAGAGCGTTTGAGCAGGTGGGGCGTTAGGTGTTTGCCCTTGATGGCGGTCATGGCGGTGGCATTGGCAACTTGTAGGGGGCTTGCCAAAAATGCCCCTTGTCCGATAGAGACCGAGATGGTCTCGCCCGGTAGCCACTCTTTGCCGTAGGTGTCCATTTTCCATTTGGGCGATGGCATGATACCCCCCTTTTCGTTGGGTAGGTCAATGCCTGTTTTTTTGCCAAAACCAAAACTACTCATCCAGTCATGAAGCTTGTCAATGCCCATGCGGTGAGCATTTTTATAATAATAGGTATCCACACTCATGATGATGGATTTGCTCATATTGACCGTGCCATGCCCGCCTTTTTTCCAGTCACGAAAACGGTGACTGTCCCCTGGTAAGCTAAAATAACCAGGGTCAAAAATGGTGTCATTCCAACCCATGATGCCATAATGCAAAAAGCCCATGCTCTCAAAGGGTTTGATGGTAGAAGCAGGTGGGTATAGCCCTTGCAAGGCACGGTTATATAAAGGTTGGTCAATGTCATCTCGAAGCATGCCATACTCTTTGCTGGATATGCCAGAGACAAAGGGATTGGGGTCATAGCTGGGGTTGGAGACAAAGGCAAGGACGTCGCCATTTTTTGGGTCAAGTGCCACAATCGCCCCACGTCGTCCTGCCAGTTGTTTTTGGGCGGCCATTTGTAGTCCATAATCTAAACTCAGATACAAATCGTTGCCCGCCACAGGGGGTTTGGTGTCTAGCTGTCTTAGAATCTCGCCATGAGCGTTGGCTTCAACGGATTGATAGCCTGGTTTGCCAAGCAAGACTTCTTCGTATTGGGCTTCGATGCCGATTTTGCCAATCAGGTCGGTGCCAGCGTACAGGGCTTTTTTGTAGTCGTCTTCGGCGATTTTTTTGGCTTCTTTGTCGTTGATACGCCCGACATAACCGATGACATGGGCGAACAGCTCGTCATGGGGATAGACACGGGTGAGTTTGGTCTGAATGCTTACCCCCCGAAAAAAAGGCTTTCGCTCACTAAACTGTGCAATCTGCTCTTCGGTCAAATCCATCTTGATGGTAATGGGGTCATTTTTGGATTTGTCTATCCTTGCCAAAATGTCCGTAATCTCTTCATCAGTCAGACCAAAGATGGGGGTGAGCAATTTTAGGGTATAGGCTAGGTCTTCAATCTCATCGGGGCTGATGACCGCAGAAAAAACCGGTACGTTATCGGCAAGCAACACACCATTACGGTCATAAATATAACCCCGTGATGGCGGGTCGGAGATGAGTTTGATGCGGTTGTTATCAGCGTTGGTTTGGTATTTATTGTATTGATGAACCTGTAAAAAACCATAACGAGCAAACAGTCCAATCATGCCAATAAGCACAAATAACGACGCCACGATCACTCGGCGTACAAAGACGCGAGTGCTGATGTCAGAATCGTTAGGACGTGATGAGGTCATGATTGGCACAAAAGAACAGCAAAAACCCCTAATTATAGCATATTTTCAAAGGTGTATTCAAATTTATAAGATTTATTCAAAAGCAAATTTGGGCAAAAGATTTGCGTGATGGTTTTGACAAAATAGACAAAACTGTGGTAGAATTATCCGTTTTATTTTGTTAATTTTATTTTGTCAATTAGCCAATAGTCTAGCCCATTGCCAAACCCCAACAAGTGATGATTTATGTTCAATTCCATCTGGCAAGCCCTAGCTGAACACCCCGAATTTATCGCCATGCTCACCATTCCGCCCGTTACGGCTTTTGTAACATGGGCTCATGTATGGATGGCGTTGGAGATGTTATTTCACCCCATTAAGTTTTGGGGTATTCGTGTGCGTGGTATGCCGTGGGGCTTGCAGGGCTTGGGCTGGCAAGGCATTGTCCCTGCCAAAGCAGGCAAAATCTCTGGGGTCATCGTTGACCAAACTTTATCCAAACTTGGTAACATCGATGAGTTTTTGCAGGCGATGGAACCTGAGGAGATGGCGCAGTTCATCACCGAGACGGTGGACAAAAACCTAGAAAGTCTCATTGATGAGATTATGCTCGAACGCTACTACGCCCTGTGGACGCACACGCCCTATGCCATTAGACGGCGGATTTATGCTCATGCACACAGCGAGATGCCAGCGGTGATGAAGTCCTTAGTCATTGACCTAACCACCAATGTTGAGGAGTTGGTGGACATGCGTGCGATGATTGTCAAACGCATGGAGAGCGACCGTAAGCTCATGGTAGATATGTTTTTGCGGGTGGGTAAAAAAGAGATTAACTTCATCTGGAAAATCAGTGCCGTGATTGGCTTTGGTTTTGGGATTGTTCAGATGGGGATTTTTTATTTTGTGCCACAGCATTGGACGGTGCCATTTTTTGCGGCGATTTGGGGGGCATTGACCAACTGGATTGCCATTTGGATGGTGTTTAATCCTGTCGAACCCAAAAAAGTCCCTTTTATCCGTCTGTTCCGCTATGATAATGGTCGGGTCAAACCCATGTTGCCCCATTTTCATGTCTATGACTGGCAGGGCGGTTTTATGAAACGCCAAGATGAAGTGTCCAGCGTTTTTGCTGAGATTGTTGTGAATGAGCTGGTTACGCTCGAAAACATCATGAGTGAGATGATGTACGGCACTCGCTCGGCAAAAACCCGTGAACTCATGAAATCGCACCTGTATGAGTTGTTAGAGTCGCCTGTGGTCAAATCCATTTTAAAAGTGGGTATGGACAACAAAGAGCTAAGTGCCTTTAAAGACACCATTATTGACAAATCCATTGATGCGACCATGATACCCATTAGAGACCCTAAACTGAACACATCTCGGGCAAGCAAAATCTTTGGGCTGTTTGAATCTCGCATTCGAGAACTCTCACCCCATGAATTTCAAAACCTGCTAAGACCTGCCTTTAAAGAAGATGAGATGACATTGGTGATTTTGGGGGCGATAACGGGGCTATTGGCAGGGTGGCTACATTTGATTGCGGTGTTTTTTTGAGTGGTTTGAATGTTTATTTAAATTTAGAATTAAATGGCATTGTTAATTAACCATACCTTTGGGTAGATTTGTAGGGGCAAATCAAATTTGCCCTGTGATAAAGATAAAGTGTTGATTTTTGGGCGAATAAATTGCCCCTACACGTCCAAATTTTAAAATATATCTTTATTAAACAATACCAAATAAATTATTGCCAAACTTGATTATTATGATATTAAATGGTGCGTGGTATGCACCCTACGATTTATTTAATTTATAAGTTATTTATAAATTAAAACCATTAAATTTATTTTTTAATTAGACTTCTTTCCAAACCCCGATTTTTGTGGATTTTTAAAAACCTCAACCCCAATACTTATAAGGGTTTATTTTTAGTTTGGAAAGAGATTTATTTTCTAAAAGGTTATTCTGTAAATTTTAAATGTTATTAAAATGATGATTTATTGTAAAATTTATTTTTAAACAAATTTTTATTACTTTTATTTTTAAAAATTAATAAAATCAGTTTTTAACAGTATTAAAAACAAAACCCAAATAGCCGTCGCTAACTTGATGAGAATGTCTTTATGCTAATCACCGAACTGGGGTATTTTGCCTTACTGCTTGCGTTGGTGCTTGCGATACTACAAACCGTCCTGCCTGCACTGGGTGTGATAAAACATCAGACCGCTTGGCAACGCCTTGCTCCAAGCCTTGCCGTGGCAGGGTTTTTGGCGATGTTGGTGTCATTTTTGGCACTCATGGCAGGGTTTTTGTACAACGATTTTAGTTTGGTGTATGTGGCAGGGCATTCTAACAGTCTGCTCCCGTGGTACTATAAGCTGTCAGCGACATGGGGCGGACATGAAGGCTCGCTACTGCTGTGGCTGACGATACTGGCGACGTGGTGTATGCTCGTGGCGGTGTGTAGCCGTGGGCTGCCACTAGACATGCGAGCCAGAGTGCTGTCGGTGCTTGGTGGGGTGCAAGTGATGATGCTTGCCATGCTGACCTTTACATCAAATCCCTTTGTGCGGACATTGCCAAATCTGCCTGTGGACGGGGTGGATTTGAACCCACTGCTCCAAGACCCCGGACTTATTTTTCATCCGCCCATGCTGTACATGGGTTATGTGGGGCTTGCCGTGCCGTTTGCCTTTTGTATGGCAAGCCTGTGGGCGGGTCGGCTTGATGCGGTGTGGACACGGTGGTCTCGTCCGTGGACGGTGGCGGCGTGGGCGTTTTTGACTTTGGGCATTGCTCTTGGTTCATGGTGGGCGTATTATGAACTGGGCTGGGGCGGTTGGTGGTTTTGGGACCCTGTGGAAAACGCTTCCTTGATGCCGTGGCTTGCCAGTACCGCTCTTATCCATTCGCTTGCTGTTACCGAAAAGCGTGGTGTGTTCAAGGCATGGACGATCATGCTTGCCATTTTTGGTTTTGCTCTGTCGCTTTTGGGGACATTTTTGGTGCGTTCAGGGGTGATTACGTCTGTGCATTCGTTCGCCGCTGACCCGACCCGTGGCATGGCGATTTTGGCGATTTTGGGGGTGGTCATTGGCGGTGGCTTATTGATGTTTGCCCTGCGTGGTTGGCGTTTGACCGTGGAGAGTTTTTATCAGTTAAAATCACGTGAAACCATTTTGGTCATCAATAACATCATTCTTTTGGTGGCGACACTGGTTGTGCTGCTAGGGACACTGTATCCGCTCATCGCTGATGCTTTTCAACTGGGTCAGGTATCGGTAGGCCCGCCGTATTTTAATGCGTTATTTGTGCCATTATCATGGGTGTTACTTGCCTTTATGGGTGTGGGAGCAACCATGCGATATAAATATGATGGTCGTCCACTGCCAAAACTGCTCATTTTGACCGCCATGTGTAGCTTGGTGCTTGGTGCGGTGGGTTGGTATATGATAAATCTGCTTGGTAAGAGCATATCTTTTGACCACACCATTTATATCACGGCAAGCCTATCGGCATGGGTGCTACTGTTTATCGGGCTTGACATTAAGGATAAGACTCGTCACGCTAAGGGGCTTATCAATGGACTGCGTAAACTTAGTCCAAGCTATTATGGCATGCAAATCGCCCATATCGGTGTGTTGGTTACGGCACTGGGAGTGGCAGGCGTGAGTGCGTTAAGCCTAGAAAAAGACGTGGCGATGACGGTGGGTGATAGCACGCACGTGCAGGGTTATGATTTTTATTTGCAAGAGTTTGAATTGATACAAGGTTCAAACTATGATGCCACACGTGCAAGCATACAAGTCAAAAAAGACGGTAAGCTCATCACCACGCTCTATCCTCAAAAGCGAAACTATGTTGTCTCTATGATGCCAATGACCGAAGTGGGACTGCGAGCAAGCCTGTTTAATGAATTATATGTTGCCTTAGGCGAGCCGATAATCAAAGATGGCAAGATGGATAACAATACCTGGGCGGTACGTGTGCATGTCAAGCCAATGGTACGTTGGTTATGGCTTGGCTCTATTGTTATGGCGTTGGGGGGTGTTGTTGCCATGCTTGATAAACGTTATCGCATGAAAAAAGTTAAACCGAAATTGGCAAAAACCAACAAAAATGCAGATGGTAAATACGCCCAAACCGATAGCCAAACAAAGGGAATGATGCCATGAAACGCACCCAAAAACGTACGATAATATTTTTAACGCCATTTATCATCTTTGCTCTGCTTATGGTTATGTTCTTTAACCGTTTGGGTCGGCCAACTGACATTGTTGTATCCACAAGCATGAACAAACCTTTACCAGCGTTTCGCTTGCCCTTACTGTCTGACCCAAATCGCATGATGAGTAATGACAATCTACCTAAAATGCCATTTTTATTGAACGTGTGGGGGTCATGGTGTCCAACATGTAAAGTAGAACACCCTTTTTTGATGACGCTACACGCCCAAGGTGTGCCCATGGTGGGCATGAACTACAAAGATGAGCTTGCCGATGCGTTGGGTTATCTGAACCAATACAAAGACCCGTTTATATACTCGGTGCAGGATTTTGATGGGAAATATGGGCTGAGTTTGGGCTTGACAGGTGCGCCCGAAACATTCGTGGTGGATGGCAGTGGTGTGGTCTACAAGCACATCACAGGTGAGATACATGAGAGTAACTGGGTGATGAGTATCAAGCCGTGTATGGATGCTCTAAGTCATCCTCAGGCGAGCGAAGCCCAAAGAATGCAGGCGTGTCAATGATGAAATTTTGTTTAAAACACACGTTGTCCGTACTGGCGGTGGTCGGGACTTTGATGATAAGTACGGCAAGTTTTGGGGCGATTGAGATTTATGAATTTAAAAATGATGAAGATGAGATTCGTTATAAAGCACTCATTGAAGAACTTCGTTGCCCCAAATGTCAAAATCAGAATTTGGCAGGGTCGGATGCTCCGATTGCGGTAGATTTAAAAAATCAAACCTATCAGATGATTATGGATGGTAGGAGCGATGCTGAAATTCGCCAGTTTATGTTTGACAGTTATGGCGATTTTATCAGTTATAAGCCACCTGTGCGTCCGTCCACGTGGATTTTGTGGTTTTTTCCGCCCATCTTGCTTGTGGTATTTATCTTAGGCTGGATTTATAAAGCCAAAAAAGGGCGGACGGTGGCGGTTGATGAGATCAGTGCTTTGTCCAAAACCGAAGAAGAGCGTGTTGCCCAAATTTTGACCAAGCATCAGCATTCTATGGGTCACATAGACCAAACCCAAAATACCCATACGCAAAATACCCATACTCAAAATACAAAGGATACGCCATGACCCCCACGCTGTTCTTGTTTTTTAGTTTAGCCGTACTGCTGTGCGTGGTATTGGCGTTGGTGGTGATTTATCCGTGGCTTAAAGGGCAAAAGGCGGTGGACAATCAGCTCATGGCGGTCAATGTGGCGGTATTTGGCGAGCGGATTGCCGAGCTACAAGCGGACAAAGAAGCAAGGCGGATAGATGAAGCAACCTTTCAAGCAGGCGAGATTGAACTCAAACGCCAACTGCTAGATGCCCAGACCTATGCCGAGACCTATGCCCCTGTGGGTATCAAAAGCCGTGCCATTGTCATGGTGTGGATACCTGTGCTGGCAGGGCTTGCTTATCTGACAACCGCCGACCGCACGTCTGTGTTTAAGCTGTGGCAAGCCCAAGACAGTGTGGGACAAGTGGCGGACGATTTGCTAACGGGCAAGATAGACACGCCCCCCGAGTGGGCGACCGCCGATAGCACCGCACTCATCAGTGCCATGCAAACCAACGTTCATCATCACGCCCACGACCCCAACCGCTGGATGCGACTGTCCGAGCTGTTCATGGCATTAGAAGCCACGCCCCAAGCCCTAGAAGCCTTGGCTCGTGCTTATCGCCTTGACCAAAGTAATGATGAGATTGCCATTACTTATGCCCAGACCAGTTTTTTTGCCAATAATGGCGTGCTAGATGCGACCGCTCGTGATGTCCTGCGTGGCATACTCTCAAACACCCCAGACCATGAAGGGGCGATGATGATGATGGCGATGGGCGAGATGCGTGCCAATAACTTTACGATGGCAAAGGCATGGGTTGCCAAACTGCGTGAGAGTATCACCAGTAAGGGCGGTGCGGACAGGCAGTCGGCATTGGCAAGCCTAGATGAGCTGATGGCGACCATTCACGCCCAAGAAGCCAAAGCGATGGCAGGGGTCAATGTCCATGTGAGCGTGGCAAGCAGTCTGCTCCCCCAAATCGATGAAAATGCCGTGCTGTTCGTCTCTATCTCGGACGTGGCAGGCGGTGCCCCTTATGCGGTCAAACGCCTGTCGGTGCGTGAGTTGGTGCAGGGGGTAACGGTGTCGCTTAGTGATTTAGATGCGATGATGCCCGAGCGTACTTTGACGGCAGGGCGTGAAGCAGGGGTTGGTCTTGCGGTCAATGCTCGTATCAGCCACAGTGGTGGGGCGGTCAGCGAATCGGGCGACTTGATGGCAAACCCTGTGATATTACAAAAAGGACAAAATACGGTCAATTTGGAAATCTCACAAATCGTGCCGTAAGTTTAGGGCGTGTTGAACATTGATAACATTTTATTTAAATTCGGTAGAGTTTTAAAGCCTTGATTGATTTTTGCATGAAAAATGGCTAAATCTCGTTTTTCATCGTCAAAATCCTTGTTGATATTTCAATATCAACTGCGGACTTTTCCTTGAAAAACTTGCGATTTTTCTCATTTTTCATTGCAAATACCAAAGTTCAACACGCCCTAGTAAATGCCATTATTTTTATAATAAATAATGGTTAAATACCACTTGAACAATAGGGCAATGTGGTTTATAGTGTTATTTTATTTCGTGGTTCATTGGAGCGTACTCATGCGTATTATTTTATTAGGCCCCCCAGGGGCAGGCAAAGGCACACAAGCTCAGTTCATTTCAAAGGAATTTAATATTCCCCAAATCTCCACAGGCGACATGCTTCGTTCTGCCATTAAAAACGGCACAGAGCTTGGCAAACTTGCCAAAAGCGTGATGGACGCAGGTCAGTTGGTCTCTGATGAGCTTATCATTAATCTGGTCAAAGACCGCTTAGCCGAGCCTGATTGTGCTAATGGCTGTATTTTTGACGGTTTTCCACGCACCATTCCCCAAGCCGAAGCGTTGGCAAATGCAGGCGTGGACATTGATTATGTCATTGAGATTAGCGTGCCTGATGATGAGATTGTCAGCCGTATGTCAGGTCGCAGAGCTCACTTGCCGTCAGGTCGCACCTATCACATCATTCACAATCCACCAAAAGTGGACGGTAAAGATGATGTAACGGGCGAAGAGTTGGTACAGCGTGATGACGACAAAGAAGAAGTCGTCAGAGACCGCTTGTCAGTCTATCACACCCAAACTGCCACGCTCGTGGGCCATTATCAAGCGGTGGCTCAGTCAGGCGAGAACGCTCCGTCTTATCATCAGTTTGACGGCACCCAAGCCATTGACATGGTCAAAGAGCAGATTTTTGCGGTGTTAAAAGGTTAATCTAGTATTAGCTGATAAAAGCACGTCCGATGGGGCGTGTTTTTTATGGTTAATTTATTTAATATAATCCTAATATTGTTTTTAAAGGTAATTTTTATATCATCATTTAACGTCAAAACACACCAAATGGCGGTAGGGTGCGTAATACGCACCATTTAATCCAAATAGAATGATGTTTTAAAGCCCCAAAAAATCCACCACAAATTCACTATTAGGACGAGCAAACAGCTCATCAGGCTTACCCATTTGTTCCACCACGCCATGATTCATGATGACCACCGTATCCGACACGGCAACCGCTTCTTCTTGGTCGTGCGTTACCATGATGGATGTGATGCCAATGTCCTTTTGGATTTGGCGTAGGGACGTGCGTAGCTCTTTACGCACTTTGGCATCCAACGCCCCAAAAGGCTCATCAAGAAGGAGTAATTTGGGGTTTGTGGCAATCGCCCGAGCCAGTGCCACACGTTGACGCTGACCGCCTGACAGCTCATGCGGATAGCGGTCTTTGGTGTGGGGCAGTTGAATCAAATCAAGAAGTTCCGTCACTCGCTTATCAATCTTATCCCCTGTGGGGCGTTGGTGTTTGGGGAGTAGTTCTAAGCCAAAAGCGATGTTTTGGGCGACTGTTTTGTGGCGAAATAGGGCATAGTTTTGAAAAACAAAACCTATCCCACGCTGCTGCACGGGCGTGTCGGTTACGTCTGTGCTGTCAAAATAAATCCGCCCTGTGTCGGACGTTTCTAACCCTGCAATAACCCGCAGTAAAGTGGTTTTGCCACAGCCCGAAGGCCCAAGCAGGGTAGCAAGTTCGCCAGAATTGACCGAAAAACTCACGTCATTTAAGGCGGTAAATTCGCCAAAGCGTTTATGAATGTTTTTAATGTCTATGCTCATGGTGGTATCCGTGTTAATGATGAATTGATTGTACAAGTTAAAAAATATTTGATAAATGGCAATGTAGGGGCGAATTGCAATTCGCCCAATTTTAAATTTTTAATTAAAAAATTACCATATATCTTATCAATTTTTACCTAAATTTTATATATTGGGTTTTTTCAATAACAATTTAAATAAATTATGGGGTAAATTAAATTTGCTCTTTAATAAAGTTTTGATTTTTGGGCAAATTGCAATTCGCCCCTACATGTTCAAATTTTAAGATACACTCTGCAAAATGAAAAAGTGCTACGCTCTCCATTCATGGTGATCCCGTCAAGCCATAAAAGAAACCGACTTTTTGACGAGCTTAGGGCGAATGGTTTCCGTAGTAAAATTAAATTTTGTTAGCTGTATAATCTTTATTGAACAATACCTAAATTTTAATTAAAAAATAAAATTTAGCCAAATTTAAAAACTCAACTTCGCCCAACCTTTTTACGGCTCATCATATTTTGCACCGCAAGGGTAACAAGGGCAAGCAGGGCAAGCAGGCTTGACAGGGCAAAAGCGGTGGTAAAGGCGTATTCGTTATAGGCAATCTCAATGAGTAGTGGCATGGTGTTCGTCTCGCCCCGAATATGCCCCGACACGACCGACACCGCCCCAAACTCGCCCATTGCCCGAGCGTTGGTTAGGATAATGCCGTAGAGTAACGCCCATTTGATATTGGGTAGGGTAACGTGCCAAAACATTTGCCAGCCGTTCGCCCCCAGTGTCAGGCTTGCTTCTTCTTCACTGTCGCCAATGGACTGCATGAGCGGAATAATCTCTCGGGCGATAAAGGGAAACGTTACAAAGAGTGTGGCAAGCACAATGCCTGTGGTGGCAAAGATGATTTTTATGCCTAGGCTCTCAAAAAACGAGCCGATGAGTGTATTTGCCCCAAACAGTAGCACAAACATCAAGCCTGCCACAACAGGCGACACCGCAAAGGGTAAATCCAGCAAGGTCGTGATGATAAATTTACCCCGAAATTTATGCCGAGTAATCAGGTATGCCAACGCCACGCCAATCACGGTATTGATAGGCAAGACAATGGCGGTGGTGATTAAGGTGAGCTTAATGGCGTGCAATGCGTCAGGGTCGGCAAGGGCGGACAGGTAGGCACTCACGCCATCTTTTAGGGCTTCATAAAACACGGCAATCAGTGGCACAACGAGCATGACCGCCATAAACGACACCGTCAAAGCGATGAGCGTGTATTTGACCCACGCAGGGTCTTTGGTGGCGGGGTGGTTTTGGTAGTCGTAGGTGGATTGGGTTGCCATGTTATTTCCGTGTTGGGTTTGGGTTTTAAATGGGTTTTAAAAATTGGGTAAATATAAAATGATAATTTGCTTTTTCACTTTTAAATTATGATTAAATAAATACATATTTTAAATTGGACGTGTAGGGGCAATTTATTCGCCCTTGTGGAATAATTGCAATTTTTATCATTTTTAAATCTCTTTTTTATATCAAATTTATCATTAAAATTTGCTCTTATTTTAAAAAAAAATTCATTTTTATACTTGTTTAACTTCAAAATTCACCATTGTAGGGGCGTGCTGTGCACGCCCTGCCAGCCCCCAACGGGCGTGTTCAACACGTCCCTACAAAAGCATTTTTAAAATGTAGAATTGGTGCAAATTGGGGTTAATTTACTATAATTTGCTTTTCTAATTCGTTTTTGCCCCAAGTCGTGATGATAATTTCCATTGGGCAAAGTTAATTGCAAATAGCACCACAAGCGACACAAGAAGCATAAACAACGCCACACAAGACGCACCCGCCACGTCAAATTGCTCCAATTTTGAGACGATGATAAGCGGTAGGATTTCTGATTGCATGGGAATGTTGCCTGCGATAAAAATCACCGAACCATACTCGCCTGTGGCACGGGCAAACATCATGCCCGAACCGATGAGCATGGCAGGGGCAATCTCGGGCAGGATTACCTTGACAAAAGTCGTCAAACGGCTCGCCCCCATGACGGCAGACGCTTCTTCAAACTCTACCGACAACTCCGCCAGTACAGGTTGCACCGCTCGCACGATAAAAGGAAACGACACCACAACCAAAGCCAGCCAAATGCCAATGGGCGTAAAGGCAATGCGTATCGGCTCGCCTGTCAAAGCCACGCCAAGTTTGGTGAATACTTGTCCGAAAAGACCCGTGGGGGCGTAGAGCGTGGCAAGTGAAATGCCTGTAACCGCAGTCGGCAGAGCAAAGGGCAAATCCACAAGGGCGTTGATAAACGACTTGCCCCAAAAGTCATACCGCACCAGCACCCAAGCGATGAGCGTGCCAAAGACTAGGTTGGTCAAGGTCGCCAAAATCGCCATGGATAGGGATAATTTAATGGCATGAAAAACCTGTGGCTCTTTTATGGTGTTGACAATTTCGCCAAACCCCATGCCAAGCGTGGTCAAAATCATCATGACAAACGGCAAAACAACCAGTAACGATAACGCAAACACGCTCACGCCTAGACTTAGCCCAAAAAACGGCATGATACGTCTTTGCTTGTTGCGGACGGGGGCAGTCGGTGTGGTCGGTGTGGTGTGTGTCATGGTATCTTGTATGTCATAAATGGTAGGCTTATTTTAAAAGATTGGCAAAATTATGATACTGACAAAAAGGAATATGAATTTTCGGTTTTGGGATTTGTGCAAAACAGGCATAAAAAAGCCCGTACATGGACGGGCTTGGTAAGTTAGCGGTATTGACAGGCTCGTAGATGACCATTTTCACAGGCTTTGGCAAACCATTGTTTGGCGGTGCTTGGGTTTTGTTTTACACCTTGTCCATTATGATACATCACTCCAAGATTATATTGAGCTTTGGCATTGTCTTGATTGGCAGACTTGGTAAACCATTCAAATGCTTTTTGATAATCTTGTTTTATACCGTGTCCGTTGTCATACATCACACCAAGATTATATTGAGCTTTGGCATCTCCTTGACTGGCGGATTTGGTGTACCATTCAAAGGCTTTTTTATAATCTTGCTTTACACTTTGCCCAAAAGTATACATTGCCCCAAGATTATATTGAGCTTGGGCTAATCCTTGATTGGCGAATTTGGTATACCATTCAAAGGCTTTGGTATAATCTGCTTCCAAATCATAAGCCACACCCAAATAAAGCTGCAATTCGGCATTATTAGGATTTTGTGTTAGCTCATTTTGACAAATAGTAATGGCTGATTGGGGGCTAGTGTCATACAGCTCTTGGCAACTTTGGTTTTGAGCTTGGGCTTGGTTTACAAAGCCTGTTAATGTGGTAATTAGGGTAAAAATAATCAATTTGGTTTTCATGGGTTTGTCTTAGGGTTGTCTTAAAAGTTTGGGATATGTTAGCCGAAATTGGTGTGATAGGCAATAGTTAGCCACTTAAAAGACATGCTTAATATTTTGCCATTTTAAACGCAAAAAAGCCCGCAAAACGGGCTTAAAATCATCAATATGCTTTTGAATTATTGCGACACTTGCCCTGTCGCCCCAACCGCCAATGTGTCGTACACGCCACTTTCTTTAAAATAAGTCGTCATGATAGACTGCCAATCGCCAAATACGTCATTGGGGAAAAAGGTCTGCATTTGGGGGAATTTATCGGCGTGCTTGGCAAGAATGTCGGGGTTGCTTGGACGTAAGAAATACTTGACTGCAAGCTCTTGCCCTTCATCGCTGTATAGGTGTTCTAGGTAGGCTTTTGCCACGTCTGTCGTGCCTTTTTTGGCGGTAACTGCGTCCACGACCGCCACAGGGTTTTCGGCATTAATGGTGTAGCTTGGATAGATGATTTGGATGCTGCCAAATTTTTCTTTGATGACGTTGGCTTCATTTTCAAAAGTAATCAGCACATCACCAATCTGACGTTGGGCGAATGTCGTGGTCGCCGCCCGTCCGCCATTTTCAAAAACTTTAACGTTACCCAGTAAGCCCTTGACAAACTCATGCGTTTTGGCTTCGTCCTTATTAAAGGTGTGTAGCCCATAGCCGTAAGCCCCTAAGAACGCATAGCGACCGTTGCCTGAGGTTTTTGGATTAGCAATGACGATGTCAGTGCCACTCTTTGCCAAATCCGCCCAGTCCTTTACGCCCTTAGGGTTGCCGTCTCGCACGATAAAGACAATTGTACTGGTAAAGGGAATGGCGTTGTTAGGCAGGTTTTGTCGCCATTTGCCGTCCACAAGCTGACCCTCAGCAAGCAGTTCCACGTCCGAGCCTTGATTCATCGTAACCACGTCCGCTTCTAGTCCGTTTTTGACTGATAGGGCTTGTTTGCTTGACCCGCCATGCGACTGCTTGATATTGACCTTAATGTCAGGATTAACGCCTTGATAATGCTTGATAAATAAAGGATTGTAATCCTTATAAAAATCCCGTGCCACGTCATAGGACACATTTAAGAGTTCCACTTGACCGCTTGCGTTGCCTGTTGTGGCTTTGTTGTCGGTTTGGGTGTTGGCATTATTGCTGGTTTGATTATTGCCACAAGCGGTTAAGACAAGGGCAGATAGGGCAATACTTAGGGGTAATAGGGTGGTTTTCATGAGATAGTCCAATGTTAGTCCAAGTTAAAAAAGATGAGTTATTGTAAATGACAATGCTTAAAATGATTAGGGTAAAAATGGGAAATCGTTATTCGGTTTGGGAATTTATGGCGGGGAAATTGGTTTAAATCTTGGAAAATTGCCAATGTTAATTTGAATAAAAAAAGGGGCAAACAAATTGCCCCTATGGTTTAAAAACAAAAAATCACACCCCTTGATAATACCGTTTTAACACCGCCAGTACCTCAGGTCGGCTAAATGTTTCAGGAACTTCATCGCTATTTGATAGGGCGGTTCTTAATGCCGTGCCTGAGATTTTGACGTGGTGGGACGAGTCGTGCGGACAGGTTTTGGTGCTTGCCATACTGCCACAGCCATGACAATAAAACGTCCAGTCAATTTTTAAAGGCTTGGTAATAAGTGCGTCTTTGTCAATGGTGTCAAAAATCTTTTGAGCATCAAACGCCCCATAATAATCGCCCACGCCCGCATGGTCTCGCCCTACGATGAGATGACTGCACCCATAATTTTGGCGGAATAGGGCATGAAGTAAGGCTTCTTTTGGGCCGGCATATCGCATATCTAGGGGGTAGCCTGCCTGAATGACGGTGTCTTTTTTAAAATAGTTGTCAATCAGCACGCCAATGGCTTCTTGGCGGACATCGGCAGGAATGTCACCCGCTTTTAGCTTGCCAAGTAAGGAATGCACGAGTACACCGTCGCAGATTTCTATGGCGATTTTGGCAAGGTATTCATGCGAGCGGTGCATGGGGTTACGGGTTTGAAAGGCGGAGACGGTTTTCCAACCTTTTTGTTTAAACATCGCCCGAGTTTGGGCAGGGGTTTTGTAAATTTCGGGGTAGTTGGTGGGAAATTCGCCTTGACTAAACACTTGTACTTTTCCGCCCAAATACACATCGCCACTGCCTAGCACCTGTGCCACGCCCACATGGTTGGGGTCGGTCGTGCCAAAGGTGGCTTGGCATTCGGCAGTTTTGTTGGGGGTATAAATGTCGCTAATGGTCAGCACGCCCATGAGTGCGTCCGAGTCGTCCACAAGAGCCACGCTGTCGCCTAGGCTTAGGGTGTTTGCGGTGGCGGTGTCGGTGGATAGGGTAATGGGAATGGGGAAAAACACGCCCTGATAAGTGCCGTCCACACCGCCTTGGGCGAGCGTCATGCTGGCTATCACGCCTTCATAATCGGCTTGCCCCATAAAGCCGTCAAGGGGCGTAAATCCGCCAATGCCAAGCATGATAAGGTCGCCACGCTCACGGCTGGATAGGCGAATCTGGGGCAGGGTCTGGGCGTGGGCGTAAGCGGTTGCCAGAATGTCGCCTGTCAATGCAAGCGGTTTTAGGGTGGGACTGCCGTGCGGTGGCACAAGGTTGGTATAAATGTCGTCCGTGCTAAACGCTTGCTCGTTTTGGGCGGATAGGGTGGATAGGTCGGTCATGGCTAAGTTCCTGTTGGCTAAAAAAGTAGCCATATCTTATAGAATTTTGCCAACTTTTAACTATGCCAAATCATGATAAAGATAGGCGGATTTTTCATGTGTGTCATGTGGTGGGCGTGCCTGTATAAACACACGTTGGCAAATGTCGCCCAATGTCTGCAATATCAGGCGTGGTGCATTGCCAATCAATGTAGCTGTCTTGATGAATGGTGGGCGTAAAAATCAGCACGCCTTTACTTTGGGCGTTGTCAATGGTGATGGTAACGACCGAATGGTTGTCCAATGCAACCGATTTGATTTTACTGCTGGGTGTCCAGTTGGATGGCAAATTAAGCTCGGCAAGTGATGTCGGCAGTTGCCCCCTGTCTATTAGATAGACCTGCATTTCCATTTTTAAATGGCTTATGGCGGACTGGGCAAGCTGTATGCTTTCGTGGTCAAAGGCGATTTGTTTGAGTTCTGCCATTTTTTCATCATTTTTAATGCTTAGCTCTTGTTCGATGTGGTTGATGGCTCGCTTTTCGGCTTGCCCGCTCATCATATAAAACACCAAGCCAATTAAAATGGTTAATAACACAATGATAATGGCAAGTAGGGTGTTGGTTTTCATAAGGTTTCCTGTTTTGGGATTTAAAAAATCCACTCAAAAGAGTGGATTGATAACAATCAGATTTATGACATCTGATGACTGGCACCTTAATAAACAACAGCAGGTGCTTGTGAAGCTGCAATAGCTACGTAAGCGACAATCAAGATGATATAAGCACCCATTGCCATGAAGTATTTTTTCATGGTGCTAATGTCGCTATCGTCCATCTCATCACGCTTGGTAAAGAAATAGATGATTTGTGGAATGGGCGAGAAAAAGATACCCAACGCCAAAAATAGCGTGTTATCTCTCATAACGATAAGGGATTTTATCCAAAACCAAAGAACTGCAATCGCTACAATTGCCAGTAAGATTAACAAACTCATAGCCATAATAATCTCCTAAGATATACAAACGTTTGCATAATAGCAAAAACTTTATGATAAATCAATACAATTGAAAAATATTGTCAATATTTAATAGGAAATCTTTAATTGTTTTGTAAAAGCTGATGTGTCGTTAGTAAAATAAAATCATAGCTGTATGATAACCAAAAATTATTGCTGTAATTGTCTATTTTTTAAACTTAAACCGTGAAACAAAAAATAGCACCAAAAATAAGAATTATCACGAGACCTTGTATGGAAAGTAGATGATTTTGGTAGCTTTTACCCCAAAGAAGTAAGATAAAGCCAAGTATGACTGATAATCCAGAAATAAAACACAATAAAACTACTCCTAAGCTTGTTTCATTTTGTGTTGGTATATTTATATCGTCTTCGTGAAGATTAGGGTAATATCTTTTTAGGCTGTAATGGCTTAATAAAGCAAAAATAAGTAACGGCAAATGATATAGGATAAGTGTTAAATAAATATCTTGATAAAATTTCTGCCTTTGTTTTTGATAAAAGTCAAGTTGGCTATCAAAATCATAAATGCTGTAATTGCCCACTTTTAATTCGTATAGAAGCTTGCCATTTTTTGCCCCTGTTTGATACCAAGCGGTAGCGGTTTGACCTTTGTAGTCATAGGCTTTTTTACAGGTGTCAGAAGTATTTTCGGCACAATTTAGATTTTCATCACCTAGTCTAAAATAGTAATCGTGATACTTACCGCTTTGAACCATAAAGCGTTCATTTGGGATAATGCCCGTAACTTGTATAAGTTCATTTTTGCTTTTTGCCAAAGGCTTTTGGTGGATAATATCGACACCATCAAATGCAAAAGAGACAAACATTAAAACAAAACCAATGAGAGCATAATTGGTTGTTAAATTTTTGCCAATATAATGATGATAACAGCCAATAATCAAAATGATATTGGCAATAATGGCAAAAAAGAAGCTCTTGGTAAAGCTATAAAAATAACCAAAACAAAGTGCAAATATGGCGTAGCAAATACTGGCAATCAATAGCCACTTATTAAACTGTATATCTTTATTCATAAAAAACACCATAAAAACACCAAAATACCGCCCCAAAGAGCGGTATTTTTTGATAGCTTATTTAATAATTATACCTAGCGAACTTGATATTTACCACAGCAAGGGTTTGTAGGGGCGTGTTGCACACGCCCTTGATGCTACGTTAATGTTTAGGGCGTGCACAGCACGCCCCTACACCGATGCATCATTGAATTTGTGGTAATTTTAGAGTTCTGCGATTATAACAATCAATCTTCATAATTATCAATGCTTGGGCAAGAACAAATCAAATTCTTATCGCCATACACATCGTCCACACGCCCCACGCTCGGCCAGAATTTGTGAGCCTTGATATAAGGTAGGGGGAACACCGCTTCTTCACGGCTGTAAGGGTGCGTCCATTCGCCTTCCGTTACGACAAAGGCGGTGTGTGGGGCATTGACAAGTGGGTTATCGTCCGCCGTCCAACCGTCTGCCCCTGCCTTAACTTTTAGGGCTTCTTGCTTGATTTGCTTTAATGCCGAGATAAAGCGGTCAAGTTCGTCAATACTTTCGGACTCAGTCGGCTCAATCATAAGCGTACCTGCCACAGGGAACGACATGGTCGGAGCGTGAAAACCATAGTCCATCAAGCGTTTGGCAATGTCGGTTTCGCTAATGCCTGTCTCTTCTTTTAGTGGGCGAATGTCCACGATACATTCGTGAGCGACGAAGCCATTTTTGCCGGTGTACAAAATCGGATAGTCATTTTCTAGCGATTTGGCGACATAGTTGGCGTTCAATAAGGCACGCTTAGTCGCTGACAACAGACCGTCCGCCCCCATCATTGTGATATACATCCACGAGATTGGCAAAATGCTTGCCGAACCATAAGCGGCTGATGACACCGAGCCTTGACCGTCAGGGGCATTCATCACGCCTGTTACGCTGTGGCTTGGCATAAATGGAGCAAGGTGCGATTTTAGACCGATTGGACCCATACCTGGGCCACCGCCACCGTGTGGGATACAGAAGGTTTTGTGCAGGTTCATGTGTAGCACGTCTGCCCCCACGTCCGCAGGTTGCATGATAGCCACTTGGGCGTTCATGTTCGCCCCATCCATGTACACCTGTCCGCCATGCTTGTGGATAAGCTCGCAAATATCACGAATGCCTTCTTCATACACGCCATGCGTGGACGGATAGGTAATCATGAGTGCACCCAAACGCTCGCTGTACTCTTCACATTTGGCTTGTAAATCCGCCACGTCCACATTACCCTTGTCATCGGTTGCCACCACCACGACTTTCATGCCAAGCATTTGAGCGGTTGCAGGGTTGGTGCCGTGTGCCGAGCGTGGGATTAGGCAGACATCACGTCCGCTCTCGCCACGGCTTTCATGATAACGGCGAATGAGTAGTAGTCCTGCATACTCGCCAGACGCACCAGAGTTGGCTTGCATACTAATCTCATCAAAGCCTGTGATTGCTCGCAGTTGGGCTTGTAGGCTTTCAATCATCTCATGATAGCCCGTTACTTGTTCTTTTGGGGCGAATGGGTGAACATTTGCAAACTCATTCCAAGTAATCGGCAACATCTCGCTTGTGGCGTTTAGTTTCATTGTGCAAGAACCAAGTGAAATCATCGAGCGGTTCATCGCCAAATCCTTATCTTCTAAGGATTTTAGATAGCGGAGCATTTCGTGTTCGGTGTGATAGCTGTTAAAGGTGGGGTGCGTGAGAATCTCATCTGTGCGAAGTAGCTCGCCCAAAATCACTTCTGCTTTGTCAAGCTCGCCTGTCGCCCCAAAAATTTTGCACAATTCATCAAATTCATCTCTTTCGGTCAATTCATGAAACGACACAGAAATGCCGTGATTGTCGTGCTTCCATAGGTTGTAGCCTTTTTCGCTGGCAAGGGCGTACACTTTATCGGCTTGTTCTTGATTGTCAAAATCCACAAGTACGGTATCAAAAAACACATCATGGCGTACATTTAGTCCTGCTGATTTTACCGCCTTAGCAAAAGCGACCGCTAGGGCGTGAATGCGTGTGGCAATGCGTTTTAGACCGCTTGCCCCATGATACACCGCATACATACCTGCTAGGTTGGCAAGCAACACTTGGCTTGTGCAAATGTTTGAGTTGGCTTTTTCACGGCGGATATGCTGTTCACGGGTTTGCAATGCCATGCGTAGGGCGGTGTTGCCTTGTGCGTCTTTTGATACGCCGATGATACGACCAGGGGCGGAGCGTTTGTCCTTGTCTTTAAAGGCAAAATAGGCAGCGTGCGGGCCCCCAAAGCCCATTGGCAGGCCAAAACGTTGAGTGCTACCTAGGGCAATGTCCGCCCCCATGTCGGCAGGGGATTTTAGTAGTACAAGGCTCATAATGTCGCTTGCGACAATGGCGTATGCCCCTTTTTCTTTGACGCTTGCGATAATGTCGGTCAAGTCCACCACGTCGCCGTCCCTGCCAACGTATTGGAAAAACGCCCCAAAAAACTCGCCATTTTTGGCAACGTCAAAATCGCCCACCACCACATCAAAACCAAAATATTTGGCACGAGTGCGAATCACATCAAGAGTCTGCGGATAGGTACGTTCGTCCACAAAAAAGGCATTGGATTTTGATTTGCTCACACGTTTTGCCATTGCCATGGCTTCGGCGGCAGCGGTTGCTTCATCAAGCAGACTTGCCCCGGCAAGCTCCATGCCTGTTAGGTCAATGCACACTTGTTGGAAATTTAGCAGGGCTTCTAGGCGACCTTGGGCAATCTCGGCTTGATAGGGGGTGTAAGCGGTGTACCAACCGGGGTTTTCTAGGACATTTCTTTGAATCACGGCAGGCAGGCGAGTGGGCGAGTATCCTTGCCCGATATAGCTTTTGGCAACCGTGATTTTGTCCGCCATGCCACGCAGTTTGGCAAGGGCTTCATGCTCGGTTGTGGCGGTTGGTAAATCAAGCGGACGGTTAATGCATACCGATTGGGGAACGACCGCATCAATAAAGGCATCAAGATTGTCAAAACCAACGGTTTTTAGAAGTTTGGTTTCATCGTCTTGTTTGTTGCCCAAATGACGCTCCACAAAGGCGTTTTGGTTAAACAAATCATTAAAGGTGTTTAAGGTCATGATAAAATCCTTATAATCAAGGTTGGGAATTTAATTTAAAATATGGTTTTAACAATGATATTTTAAATTAAATCGGTGTTTAAATGTGGGATTGTAGCAACTGTATTCCACTCCCATCAAAGTGCAATACAAAAACTTAGCACAAA